>TARA_R110000765_G_scaffold30520_2_pt1 | contig 17731 bp, 11 predicted proteins | sample TARA_R110000765 | Tara Oceans TARA_R110000765 (sample SAMEA4398168) | marine metagenome | biome: Polar Biome; feature: [MES] marine water layer (ENVO:01000295) within the mesopelagic zone...; material: water (ENVO:00002006), including particulate matter (ENVO:01000060) such as...... | reverse complement strand
TTCATAAATTCAAAAACGAGATATAATTCTTCCTGTGCTTTGATCGTGAGACCAAAGAGTGTTAATGCGATAAATAAAACTACTTTTTTCATTTCCTTATATTTTAGCGGTTAATTATATATGGTTATCATAAACCCATTTATAATAATAGCCGTTTTTATACCAGTAGCTATAAATAAGAGGACGAACCTATACTTAAAGTTTCCTAAGGGGTACTTAAAACTATCGGGAAGATTATTCGAGTGAGCACAAAAGTTAAATAGTCTGTATACGATTCAATAGCAGTTCTTTATGCGATTTTCCGATGGGAATCACTTTTCTACCAATTTCTAAATGACCATCGGCCAATATGTCCAATTTAGAAATATTAATAATAAAGGAACGGTGCACTCGAATAAAACTAGATTTTGGTAGCTTTTCTTCCATTACTTTAAGATTGCATGTAAGTATATGCTTGATTTTTGGTGTAATTAAAATACAATAATTACGATCAGCCTCTATATAGAGTATGTCTTCTAAAAGTAATTTCTCCATCCTTCCATTATGACGCACAAATATTCGGTCTTCGAGTATTTCTATATGTTGGGTATTTTGATTATGGTCAATCGCCTCCTTCATTTCTTCTACAACCAATGCGATGGTGCGTTGTAAGCTTAATTTATTAAATGGTTTTGTAATGAATGCCTTTGGATGGGTTTCCTTGGCCTTTTCAAAAGTAGCATCGTCGCTATTAGCGGTAAGGTATATTAAAGGAATATTTGTAAATTTCTGAATGGCCTTGGCTGTATCAATACCACTAAGCACACCTTTTAGGTTGATGTCTAAAAGCAATAACTGAGGAGGATGTTCTCTAACATGCATAATAGCTTCTTCACCCCTAGGTAAAATGCCTGCAACTTCATAACCAAGACTAGCTAACTGGATAGATAGATTAGCTGCAATAATCATATCATCTTCAACGATTAATATACTAACCTTCTCATTTTTCATTACGCTGCCTTTATATTTTGAAATTCTATGCTTACTGATGTACCATGACTCGTTACCAAAATCATTTTCCCATCTAATTGTTTTACTAGCAAATCCACTAAATGTGTTCCAAAACCAGTACCTCCAGCAGAATTTTCCGATTGAATACCAATACCATTATCATTGACTTCCAATACTAGCAAGTCACCTTTTAATTTTAAGGCTAAATGTATATTTCCTTTCCTTTCTTCAGGAAAAGCATACTTCAACGAATTAGTAATCAACTCATTAACTATAAGGCCTATAGGTATAGCCATATCAACATCAAGTTCAAGTTCATCCATTACTATATCGACCGTCACCAGATTATTTTTACCATAAGAATCTATGATATAATCAGCTAGATTAATAAAATAATCCTTCATTTCTACCGTAGATAGTTTTTCTCCTAAATATAATTTTTGATGTATCATACCCATACTATGAACACGATGCTGACTCTGCTCCATAGCCTCCAAAACTTTAGGGTCAACAATTCGTGCCGCTTGAAGGGATAATAAGCTAGAAACTATTTCAAAATTGTTCTTTACCCGATGGTGTATTTCCTTCATTAAGTATTCCTTTTCAGCATTTTTCTTTTGTAATAGTTTGTTCTTTTTAATATTGTTAGAAATGGCTTTGTAGGCCAATAGGAGTAATAATAATAGTAATACGGTGATTATAATAATTAGCTGTTGACGCGTCTGCTGTTTTTTAATCTGTGTTTGTTGCAATATTATCGTACTTTCTTTTTGTGCCACGTCAAATTCTGTTCTTAACTTTGAAATACGCTGATCGGCCTCGGCGGTAAAAACTTTATTTTTTAGTGAATCATAAACAGAAAATGCACTATAGGCATTTTTATAATCGTGGCTATTAGCATAAGCTCTTCCTAATTCATTGTACGCATCACTTAAATAATAAGCATCTCCGAAATCATTTGTTGCAACATTTATCGATTTTCTGAGTCCCTCAATTGCTTCTGCACAGTTCCCTCGTTTATTTTGCATTTTACCTATAGCAAGCCAAGCGCGCATAACCATGAAGTTATTTTCCAAAAGCTCACCATATTTAACAGCGTTAGCACCTGCTTCTAGGGCATTTTCATAATCATCTAAATAGGAATAGAGATCAACCAAAGATATATTGACATCACTCAAATTATTGTAAAACCCATAACGTTCTCCAATGATGATGGAGTGTTCATAATATTTTCGCGCGTTTTCATAGTCCCCTAAAGCCAGGTAATTATTACCGGTAACATATAAGGTAAAGTCGTAGTCTAAATCTGTAATACCCCAAGCTTCAAATAATTTCAATGATCTAAGACCATATTCTAACCCTGATTCATATTTTGCATGCTTCCAAAATAGATTACTTAAATCACTATAAGCCAAGGCTTTGACTTTATTGTCATCTAGCTTTTTACCTAATTCGAGTGATTTTATGGCGTAGTCTGCGGCTTTGTCTAATTGACCTCTACGTTCATATACATAGCCTAATTGTGTGTTTAAAAAAGGCAGGTCAGATTGTTTAACCTTTATTTTGGCTAATTCTAATACGGTTTGTGCACTATCGAGTTTTTCCATTCGTAAAAGAATGGCTCCTTGAGTGATTTGAAATCTACCATGCCAGACTGGTTCATTTTTTAAAGAAGTAAGCTCCAGACCCTTTTTAGTAAAGTGCATGGCCATGTTTAAATTTCTAGTATGCCAGTAATACGCCAGGTCATTAAGTATTGAGTATTTAACAGAATCTGATTTCACTTGTTTAAAACCCTGCTCTAAAATTTCTAAATAGGAAGCACCAAAGTTATCGGTATCAACAAATACCTTTTTATAAGGTCGGTCACTGTTCAAGTCAATTAATTGACCATAGCTAAAGCTTAGTCCCAAAAAAGACAGAATAAAAATATATCCGATTTTTTGATATAAAGCACTCATGCTGCAGATTGAGTCTCATTGAGGGAAAACGAGCTTTCAATAAATGTACAAAATTATAGGTATTAAATTCTCGATCAATAATTTAGATGGTTCGGACAAGATATACAACTACTTATCCAATATTACCCTTTAATTTAATTGTTTAGCCTTTTCTTTAAAATAAAGAGTTTTTTGGAAAAAAGTCCATCATGGAAAAACTTAAATTCAACTTATCAATAATACTAGTAACATTGTCCTTCGCATGTAAGGATACGAATACCCTTGATTCTAAAGAGAATTTACCCGAAATCAGTACTTCAGCAACATCTTTAAAAAAAACTACAAAAACCTATTTAAGTGCATGGAGTGATAATGATACGGTTTTGCTTAAGATGATTACTACCAATAAATTGGTACGTAATGTAAATGGTGAAATACTATCTGCAAATCAGAGCGAACTTTTCGAATCTATGCAGTTTTGGCATAGGGCAATGCCAGATTTCAAAATCGTTGACAAAGAAATAAATGTTATCGGAAATAGAACCTATGTAAACTGGATTGGGACAGGAGCCAATACAGGAATGTTTGGAGACATACCCCCTACCGGAAAAATTGGTCATACCGTGGGTATGAGTATTCTAACTTTTGATGATGAGGCGCATATTGTTCATGAATCTGTTGTCTTTGATAATTTGAGGCTATTAAAGGAATGGGGTTATACGATATCCTCCCCCATTATGGAATAAAAAAAGGTCTCTTAAAAAAATAATAGTTCTATACCTTCTATTTAATTTTAGAATGAATTAATTTGTCTTGATGAAAAGACAACTTTTAATTTATGGTAGTGGAAGACATACCGTACCTTTTTTAAAATACATGGCAGAAGTTACAGGTAAAGACAAACCTAACTTGTGTTTTATACCTACCGCCAGTGGTGAAGACCAAGAATACATCGATTCTTTTTATGAAGTTTGTGCCCAAATAAATGTGGTTCCACATGTTATGAGTGTATGGATAAATTCTTATGACCAAAAGGAATCGTTCGAAGAAGTGATTTCAAAAATGGATGCTATTGTTGTCGGAGGAGGAAACACCCTAAACATGTTGGCGATATGGAAAGCGCAAGGTATTGATGCTGCGCTTAAAAATGCCTATGATAATGGTGTAATTATGGGTGGTGGTAGCGCTGGTTCCCTTTGTTGGTTCAATGGTGGCACCACAGATTCTAGACCAAAAGAATTAAGTATTGTAGAGGGAATGAAATTTATTGACAAAAGTCATTGTCCACATTATAACTCCGAAAAATCTAGAAGACCCCTATACCATAAGAATATTATTTCTGGTCAGCTTAGTGATGGGTATGCGTGTGATGACCGCTCTGCCATTCATTTCATTAATGAGGAAGTATCTACCTCAATTTCACTAGATGATGAGAATCACTCTTATTATGTACATATAAAGAGCGATGGAGCAATTGAAGAAGTTCAGTTACCTAATACTATAGTATCAGAATTCGATTAACGCTTATTGAAATCCATTGAAATAAACCTTCATCTCAAAAATTATAACGATTAATTCTTTATTCATCATCAATACCCTACTATTGATAAACTTCACTTGCTACCATATTGAATTTGCTACAAACATTACTACCTACATAAAAGTCTTTTGTAAGAAATCGTGGAATACTCTCAGGTATTAAAACATTACCAATATCCCTTTTAACCTCAAACCATTTTCTACTTCTAAAAAAGCCTTGATAAATAAATATGGGGTTTGGGATAGATAAATATCGCATCCGTCCAAAATATATTGTATTTAAAACAGAATATTGATTTCTTTAAGACAGCTCCTCCGCTTAGTATTTGAAAAATATTTTGAATACGTAAATAAAGAAATTATGAAAAGATTAAAAATCACATTTTTTTTTGTCATCCTAATGTTTGGAGTAACATTAAGTAAGGCACAAGAGGCTACAGTGACCTTAGATTTTGACAACGAAAAAACTGCTACAGAAACACTAAAAAAGTACGTAACAGCATTACAAAATGCAGATATTGAAGGTATAGCGGCCGTAATGACGAAAGATGCCATGGTCTATGGTCTTGGTGGTGGCTTAGACTCATTAAATGCGACACAACACAAAGAATACTGGATCAATAGCCTAGCGAATTACAAACATAATATTTCTAATGACCTGTATTTACCTGTAAAGGTTGAAAATAATTGGAATGAAGGGGAATGGTTACTTACCTGGGGCGTAAATAAACTTAAGAATAACAAAACTGGCATTATAACACCAGTACCTTACCATATTGCTTCATTGATAGTCGATGGTAAAATTACGACCATGCGTTATTATTTAGACTATAAAAGTTTTTTGACAAAACAAGGGTATACGGTTATATCACCATCTGAATAATTTTAAATACCATAGCTAACAAAATAATTAATCTTAAACCAAACAGAAATCCTTTTTTCTATCAGTAGTTCAGGTTTTACATGAAGATTTACTGCTAGTAAAAACTGAGGTATAAAAAATAAAAATAATAACAGGCAGACCTAACTCGGGGGAATCAATTTGCCAATAGTTGAGTTTCAATTTCTTGTGTTATTGAAAACAAAACACTTTACTATTGACAAATAAAGTCTGCCTGTTTTTTTACAAACTAATCAGAACATTTTATTGACCAAATCAATATCGAAACTTAAAGAAAACATCACGAAATAAACAATTTTAGTTCTCGCTTAGAAAAAATTGTACAGCACCATTACGCAGAAAAAAATGGAACAGAATACATTGAACATCCCGCCATTGATATAGTAACAAGTTTTACCAAAAACAGTGTAAAAATGGATGCCAAGATGATTGCCGATTATAATTACATAAATGATGATTATAATAAATTGGATTTTCATTTAATAAACAAGACTGACAAAATTGAAATAACACTTTCTATGCACATGAATGACGATATTGATAAAGACGAAAAAATTAATTCTGAGAGACTATAATTCAACAATGCCTTATTAAAAAGTAATACTCATACCGTGAAGTATCTATAATTACTTCACGGCATTTTTGAGTTTAATCGAAAAATAAAAACCAAAAGAATTGAGAACATCAACTAAAATGGTGTACCGACATTCCTAATTATTAATTAGAGTTTAAATGAAAATAATATGCAAAATGTAACTAGTGTAGATAATGTTTATAAGGCATTCGCAAAAGGTGATATCCCCGTTGTATTGGGTTTATTAGATGAAAAAGTGGTCTGGAACGAAGCTGAAGGTAATGCCCTAGCAGACGGCAATCCATACATAGGCCCAGAAGCCGTATTAAATGGTGTTTTTGTACGACTTGGAGAAGAACATGAGTACTTCAATCTCAAAGACATTGAACTACATAATATGTATAACGATAAAGTGCTCGCAACGCTAAGATATGATGCTAAAAGAAAAAGTAATGGTGCTTTGTATGACGCGCAAGTAGCACATCTTTGGACCCTAAAAAATGGTAAAGTAGTAGCATTTCAACAATATGTAGATACAAAGCAACTGGCAGATGCAGCTAATAAATAATTACAACTAATTAAAACAAACCAAAATGAAAAAAACATCATTAGTTAAAAATGGAATTATTACAATACTAATTTTAATTATTTCGACAAGCTGCAACCAACCAGTAAAAGAAAAAGTAACAGATAAGGATGTAGAAATAATAGAAGTCGAATCAGAAAATCCCGAATATTTTCAGCTTCGACCAGAAGTTGAAAAAGCCTATGGTTATTCACATGCCGTTAGAATTGGAAACGATATCAAAATCTCTGGTGCTGTAAGTATGGACGATCAAGGAAATCCAACAGCTGTGGGTGATTTAAATCAGCAAATAATAAACTGTTATGCAGATTTGGAAAAAATATTAAGGCATTATGATTGCACATTTGACGATGTTATTGTAGAAAATATATTTACCACTAATATGCCGAAGCTTTTAGAGGCTTCAGCGTATAGAAATGAAATTTACAAGAAACAATTTCCAACAGGATCATGGCTAGGCGTAAAAGAATTGGCAATGCCCGAGTTTTTAATAGAAATTGAATTGGAAGTACATAAAACAAAGTTGAAAAAATAACTTATAAATGAAATTTTAATTACTGATTATCTGTATTTAACAATCGAAAAATAATATACCATGCAAGCAACAACTAAAACACAAGTCAATCCATCAAAAATAATGCAAGTAGGTACGGGATTTATGGCCACTAAGACCTTGCTCACTGCAGTTAATATGGAACTTTTCACCATCCTCGCGAAGAGAGAACTTTCTGGTACTGAAATACAGTCAAGACTTGGCCTTCATACACGAAGTATTTATGATTTTTTAGATGCATTAGTGGCATTAGGTTTTTTAAAAAGAACTGGGTTAAAGGAAACCTCAAGGTATAGAAATGCAGACGATGCCGATATGTTTCTTGACAAGAACAAACCAAGTTATGTAGGCGGTATGTTAGAAATGTGCAATAACCGTTTGTATCCTTTCTGGAACGATTTAGAAGAAGGTTTAAAAACAGGAGCACCTCAAAATGAAACTAAGAATGGAGGTAGACCAGTTTTTGAAGAAGTATATGCGGATCCAAAAAAGTTAAGAGAATTTGTTGGTGCTATGGGAGGTATTCAAATGGGGAATTTTATAGCATTTGCAAAACAATTTGATTTTTCTAACTATAAAACCTTGTGTGATGTAGGCGGTGCAGGAGGTTTTCTTTCAGCACAAGTCGCCCTAAATAACCCACATATGCACTGTAGTACTTTTGATTTGCCCCCAGTTGAACCAATTGCAAAAGAAAATATTAAAAATCTGGGGCTTGAAAATAAAGTAAAAGTACTATCAGGAGATTTTTTTAAAGATAATTTCCCTAAAGCAGATGTCATTACCATGGGCAACATACTTCATGATTGGGGCACAGAAGATAAAAAAATGCTGATTAAAAAAGCATATGATGCATTACCTAAAGGCGGAGCATTAGTTATCATTGAAAATATAATCGATGATAACAGAAGTGAAAATGCTTTCGGACTATTGATGTCTTTAAATATGCTTATCGAAACATCGGAAGGTTATGATTTTTCAGCTGCAGATTTTAGCATACTAGCTAAAGAAATCGGCTTTCAAGAAATCTCTATTCTCAAGCTTACGGGGCCAACAAGTGCAGTTATTGCATATAAATAATTTACAATAAATATCAAGTTGACTTCAGTACTTGTTTGAATTAGCTATTTATCATACAGACCAACATTTTTAGGACCCGAATGTACATTTCGGGTCTTCTTTGATTTGAATTCAATGTTATTAAATAAAAAGAGTTTCTAAAAATCTTTAAAAACGGAATCATTAAAATACGGACTTAATAGCACTATAATCTTTAGGATAGTTGATGTTTTCAATTTTCTAACCTTGGTAATTGCATCTTCTCAAAAACTAAAGTAACTATTATTAAATTCAGCATTAAAATGGACAAAATTGGTTTTACTTTTCTTTATTTAAATCTTTATATTAGTAGAAACATTTAAATAAAAAATCATAAAATATTTGCGCTCTGAAGAACAAAAAATAAACTAAAAAAAACCAAAACAATGAGTAACTCAAGTAAAAATTGGTCTAAGAATGAACTAAAAGTCTATCTTTTATTATTATGTGCACAGGCAGATTCAGAACAGACCGCAGAAGAAATTAATTTGATAAAGCAAAAAACAGATAGCGCCACGTTTACTTCACTTTATAAAGAATTCAAAAAGGATGATGAAGATACCAGATTTGAAAAAGTAGAGGCTTCAATAGGTGTGCTCGAATTTAGTCAGAAAGAACTGTCTGATTTAAAGAAGGAATTTCATGAACTCTTCCATTCAGATAAAAAAATTACCGCCGCAGAACAATATATGAACAAAATACTTGACAATATCTTGTACTAAATAGTACAGATATTAATTAATTTTATTAGAACAGTTATACGCACTTTAAAAGGTATAACATTCCATTAAATGCAGAATCTGTAGTATTTTTCATCAATAAATCAATTAGGCTCAACTACATATTAAAATCTCCTGTATTTAAAGTAAAACTTAAGGCTAATTTCCTTAATTTAAACATCTACAAAGTCTCCCCACTTTTTACATTGAAAGTCAAATTATGTTTGGTCATTATAATGATTATGAACAATACAGATTGATTTTTTAGTTTTTTTAAAATTTAGAATTGCCCAGAAAACTATATAAATGTCTTTTGTAGGCGTTTTTCTATTTTCAATAGCAGTACCGACCAAACAATGAAACCAACCAAAAGAATTGAGGCCGAAGTATTAGATGTTTATCAAAAATGGTTACACAGTTATTTAAATGGTGATGTGGCCACTTACAACTCTTATTTTGATGATGCTTTTCACTTTATTGGCTCTACCAATAATGAAGAATTTCTAACCAGAAATGACACCACAAATTTCTTTAAAGTTACTTCCGAACAACTAGCCGGAAAGACCCAATTACGTAATGAAACCAAAATAGTAGAGCAATTTGGAGAATTGGTGTTTATTACTCACCTATTCGATGCTTGGTTTTTAAATGGTTTAAAATGGGTGTTTTACGGCAGGTTCCGTTTTAGTAATACCTTAATGAAAAATAAAGAAGGCTGGCGTTTCATATATCAGCACTACTCTACCCCAGATAGCAAGGCACAGGAGGGAGAAACAATTGGTTATGACCAAATCAGCAAAGAAAATTTACAGCTTAGAGAGGCTATACAAAGACGTACTATAGAGTTAGAGTCAAGGAATCGTGAACTAGAAATTGAAGGGGCTTTAGCACGTATAAGAGCTCAGGCAGTTGCCATGCAACAATCCACAGACCTGTTAGATATTGTAGTGACCATGCGTAATGAATTTACTAAACTCGGTCACGAGGCACACTACTTCTGGCATATGATGTGGTTACCAGAAACTTACGAAAAGGCAATGACCTCTGGTGATGGTAGTAAAATTGGTTTTGTAATGAAATTGCCAAGGCATATGCATGGAGATATTCCTCTCTTGGCAAAATGGGAAAAGAGCAAGAAACCCACCGTTGTGTATGCTATGGATACAGACGAAGCTATTGACTATGTGGATAAAATGGTCAACTTGGGTAATTTTCAAAGCATAGATCCTCAAGCTCCTACTCATGATGATATTCGGCACATTGGTGGACTTACCTTTATAATGGCTCGTACTACCCACGGAGAAATTGGATTTAGTTTGCCAGGTATTGTTGAAAACCCACCTAAAAAAGACCTAGAAATCTTAGTGCAATTTGCGGGTGCTTTTGACTTAGCACATCAACGTTTCTTAGACTTACAGAAAGCTGAAAAACAGGCACGCGAAGTACAGATAGAATTGGCACTTGAAAAAGTGAGAAGCAGGACAATGGCTATGCAACGTAGTGACGAATTGCAAGAGACCTCATTCTTATTAGATCAGCAAGTAAGAGCTTTAGGTATTGAAACCTGGGGCTGTGCTTTCAATATTTATGGTGAAAATGAATCTGCAGAATGGTTCGGAAATGAAAAAGGTGTTTTGCCTACATATACAGTTCCTAGAACTGGAATATTTAAAAAGTATTTCGAAAAAGGTAAAAAAGGGGAGACACTTATTGTACAAGAATTTTCGGGTAAAGCATGTGTAGATCACTACGAAAATATGAGTACCCTTCCCGTAATTGGTGATGTTCTAAAAAAATTAAAAGAAACTAATAATGGTTTTCCAACCTATCAAATAGATCATGTCGTCTATTTTAAATATGGTTATTTATTGTTCATTACTAAAGAGCATGTGCCAGATGCCTATGATATTTTCAAACGTTTTGCTAAAGTCTTTGAGCAAACTTATACTAGATTCTTAGACCTTCAAAAAGCAGAAGCACAAGCGAAAGAAGCGCAGATTGAGGCATCGCTAGAACGCATTCGTTCTAGGAGTATGGCAATGCAAAAAAGTAGCGAACTTTTAGAAGCTGGCGAATTGCTCTGGAACGAAATCACAAAATTGGGCATTGACAGTTTTACAAGTGGTTACGTTTTAATGGATGACAAGGAAAATATTGGTTGGAATTATACACCTAACCCTTCAACCGGGAAAATTCTAGAGCAAGCCATTGGCATTCCGCACAAACAAACACCACCAATGCGAAAAATTCTTGCTAGTTGGAAAAAACAAGAACCTTTGTGCGTTGTAGAATTGACGAGAAAACAAACCATTTCACACCAAACTTTTGTAGCAGAAAAAGGCATCAATTTTCCTTTTTCCGCAAAAGAGCTTGTTGGAATATCACCCCAAGAAATTGTAATCCATTCATTTAACTTTAAGCAAGGCTATTTGATGATTATTGGTGGCGAAAAACTTGCCAAATCACAAATTGATGTAATGTTGCGATTTACCAAAGTTTTTCAACAAACCTATACTCGATTTTTAGACCTTAAAAAAGCTGAAGCACAAGCAAAAGAAGCGCAGATAGAATTAGGATTAGAACGTGTTAGAGCCAGAGCAATGGCTATGAAACATTCCGATGAATTATCAGATTTGGTAGCAACAGTTTTAAGTGAATTAACCAAACTCGATTTTGCATTAACATGGTGCATTATTAATATTATAAACGAAGCTGACCAATCTAATATGGTTTGGGCCACAAATCCGGAAGGAGGAACAGCACCTGAATCCTATTACATGAAGTTTGAAGACTATCCTTTTCATCATGCTATGATGAAGGCTTGGAAAGCGCAGAAATCAGAATTTGTTTATGTTTTAGAAGGAAAGGAAAAGAAAATATATGACGATTATTTATATAATGAAACAGAGTTTAAACGGTTTTCTAATAAAGTAAAAAAAGCAAATCGTGCTCTAGACAAATATGTGGCTTCCTTTACGTTTAGTAATTTCGGTGGCTTGCAGACAGTGGCGAGCGAACCACTATCCGATGAAAATCTTGATATTTTGGTTCGATTCGGTAAAGTATTCGACCTTACTTATACACGTTTCAACGACCTTGAAAAGGCTGAAAAACAAGCCAGAGAATCTGAAATAGAATTGGCCTTAGAAAGAGTTCGTGCGCGAACCATGGCAATGCAAAAAAGTGAAGAAATTGGCCAAGTAGCTCAGATACTATTTCAACAATTAAAGAGTTTGGGGGGTGAACTATGGGGTACCGGGTTCGGTTTATGCGAAAAAAATTCTGATGTCGATGAGTATTGGTTTGCCAACGAAAAGGGTATCATGCCTCGCCTAAACATTCCAAATAATGTAGATCCGGCTCATAAACAAATGTATGAAGGTTGGAAGAAAAATTTAGAATTACTGGCAATTACTAAAGGCGGAAAAGAACTAAAAGAGCATTATAAGTATATGCTGACTGTACCAGATGTTCAGTCGATTTTTCAAGGCATGTTAGATAATGGTATTGCTTTTCCAAAATGGCAAAAGTGGCATGCAGCCTATTTTAAGTATGGATACTTGTTAGTGATTACCACAGAAGAATATAAAAATGAAGTCATTTTTAATCGCTTTGCGAAGGTATTTGAGCAAGCATACACTCGTTTTCTCGATCTTCAAAAAGCTGAAGCACAAACAAAAGAAGCACAGATTGAAGCAGCATTAGAACGAGTTCGTTCGCGTAGCATGGCAATGCACAATAGTGATGAACTCAAAGACGTCATAAAAGTAATTTTTGATCAGATGGGTCAATTAAAAATCAATGCTGATCATGCAGGTATTGTGGTAGATTATGAACCGAAGAAGGACTTTCATTTTTGGGTCGCAGATCATCAGGCTATTCCAGCCATGATAACAGTTCCTTACCTCGATTTGCCTTGGGATAGACAATTCACAGAAGCAAAAAAGAAAGGCACCGATTTTTTTATTACTCAATTAGATTTTGAAGAAAAAAATAGTTTTTATAAAAAACTACTTCCTCATATAAAAGGTTTGACTAAACAGGCAAAGGATTTTTATCTTAATTGTTCTGGATTGGCAGCATCAACTGTTATACAAAAGGATATAGGTCTCTATATTGAAAATTTCTCTGCTTTACCCTTTTCCGATGCCGAAAATTCAATCTTGATGCGCTTCGGAAAGGTCTTTCAGCAAACCTACACACGTTTTATAGACCTTCAAAAAGCTGAAGCACAAGCAAGAGAAGCTCAAATAGAAACTGCTTTAGAACGCGTAAGATCAAGTGCAATGGCTATGCACAAAAGTGATGATCTTACTAAAGCCGTAGATATAGTTTTTTCAGAATTAAAACAATTAGAATTTAACACGGTTCGTTGTGGTATTGGCATTTTTAATGACCAGTCTAATAAAGTAAATGTTTGGACAACTTCATCCAATAACAAGAAGGAAACTTCTCAATTATCTGGCGATGAAAAACTTGAAGGCCATCCACTTCTAGATGGAATCTACAATGCATGGAAAAAGCAAGTTGATTTTTCATATACATTAAAAAATAAAGATCTTGAAAATTATTATCAGGTTGTTTCAAATTCAAACCTTCCGGTATCCCCACCAAATGATGATAACAAATTAACAACTCAATACTATCATGTAGTTGTTTTTCCTGCGGGCGGCCTTTTTGCCTTTAGTGACTCCGAATTCACTCAAGATAAAAAACTATTAATGAAACGTTTTGGAGAAGTATTTCACCTTTCCTTTACGCGTCACCTTGATTTAAAACAAGCTGAAGCACAAGCAAGAGAAGCTCAAATAGAAATGGCTTTAGAAAAAGTACGATCTCGTACTATGGCTATGCAAAAAAGTGAAGAATTACCAGATGCTGCCAATGTCTTATTCACAGAAGTGCAAAAATTAGGAATACCTGCCTGGAGTTGTGGCTATAATATACTTTCTGAGGATAAAAAATCGAGTACTTGCATTATGAGTAGTGAAGGTGAAATTCAGTCTCCTTTTATTCTTCCCTTAACAAAACATAAAAGTCTTAAACCTTGGCACAAAGCAATATTAAACAACGAAAATTTCTATGTGTATGAACAAGGCGGAAAGGATTTGGAAGAACATTATAACTACATGCAAAGTCTGCCAGATCTTAAAGAAACATTTCAGCAATTAAAGGATGCAGAAATTTCCTTACCAACTTTTCAAGTCAATCATTTAGCTAAATTTAAAAATGGCTTTTTATTATTTATAACTTATGAAAGAGTGTCAGAATCCCATGACATCTTTCAACGTTTTGCCAAAGTTTTTCAACAAACGTATACTCGTTTTCTAGACCTTGAAAAAGCAGAAGCTCAAGCTAGAGAAGCACAAATAGAAATGGCTTTAGAAAAAGTACGATCTCGTACTATGGCTATGCAAAAAAGTGAAGAATTACCAGAAGTTGGAGGATTATTATACCAAGAACTTTCAAAACTCGGCCTCAAAAAACTAGTTAGTGGCTATGTGTTATTTGACGAAACTGCAACCATGGGTTGGAACTATGGCGTAAATCCTATTGATGGTAGTATTCGACTCAAACCTGTGGGTACGAATTATACCAAAAACAAAGTGATGAAGAGGATTGCTGCAAGTTGGCAAAAACAGGAACCTCTTCTGGTAATTGAACTCAATGCTGAGGAAACCCTAGAGCACCAATCTTTTATGGCCGATGAAAGCATAAATTTTCCTATTTCTAAAGAACAATTATTGGCCATTTCGCCAGAAAAGCTAGTAGTACACACTTTTAATTTTAAACAAGGCTATTTGCTTATCGTAGGTGGAGAATTATTGAGTGATGTACAACAAGAAATGATTACACGCTTTGCCAAGGTTTTTCAACAAACGTATACCAGATTTCTTGATCTTCAAAAAGCCGAAAAACAAGCAAGGGAAGCACAGATTGAAGGAGCGTTAGAGCGAGTTCGTAGTCGGTCTCTGGCCATGCACAATAGTGAAGAATTGTTAGACGTAATTGAAGTGGTCTCGGTGCAATTACGCCTATTGGATTTAAAATTCGACACTGTTAGTTTTGGAAAAAACGACCAAGAGGGCGATTTTAAATTTTGGCTCACTTCAAGCGGGCAACCCAAACCGGTTTTAATCCAAGTACCATTTTTTGACAGTAGGGTATTGAAATCAGTCATTGAGGCTCAAAAAAAGGAAATTGATTTTATCAGCGATGTTTTTACAAAGGAGGAAAATAGAGCATGGAGTGCACATATGATCAAATATTCAGCGCTAAAAAATTTCCCCGAGCCCGTAAAGGATTTTATACTTAATAGTCCAGGTTTTGCCCGATCCAGTTTTTTGATGCGACATATCGACCTTTACATAGGCAATTATAGAGCAATGCCTTTTACAGACGAGGAGAATGCCATTTTTAAACGCTTTGCAAAAGTTTTCGAGCAAGCCTACACACGTTTCCTAGACCTTCAAAAAGCAGAAGCACAAACTCGTGAAGCGCAAATAGAAGCTGCCTTAGAAAAAGTTAGAAGCCGAACTATGGCTATGCAGAAAGGTGAAGAAGTTAAAGATGTTGTGGTTCTTTTATATAAAGAGCTTATAGCACTTGGTGTTACCAACTTTGCATCTTGTGGTTATGTAGAAATAAATGAGGAAACCCAATTACAATCTACTTGGGTTACAAATCCTGGAGGAGACTCTTTAGGGTTATTTTATTTGCCATTGACCGGTGATGTCCATTTTGATACACGTTATAAGGCATGGAAAAAACAACAAACGGTATTCCACCAAACGGTTGCTGGTAAAGAACGAAAAAAACATCTAGAATATGCTATTACCACATTCAACTCAAAAGAGGCAGAACAGATGGTGCTTACTCAATTTCCTGACCCAACTGTATTTTATTGCTTTAATTTTTCACATGGTTACCTTCATGTAGTTGCAGGTTCTTTGCTTACAGAAGAAGAGGAAGCTTTACTTTCTAGATTCACAAAGGTTTTTGAACAAACCTACGCACGTTTTTTAGACTTAGAGAAAGCAGAAGCACAAACACGCGAAGCTCAAATAAATTTGGCTGTAGAACGCGTAAGGGCAAAAGCTTTAGCTATGCACAAATCTGAAGAAATCATAGATGTAGTAGCAAAACTTAAAGATGAAGTTATGGCATTGGATATTCCAGATGTTATTGCTGCGACTATTTTCTTGAAGGAAGGCGATGATAAAGTTAGAATGTGGGATTTATCAACGCTTGAAAAAGGCAATAATGGTTATGAAATTCCTTTTGATATTACTTTTAAACTAAAAAAAAGAGATCCCAATTTATACATAAAACGTGTTTGGGAAAATGCTGAAAATTACTTTTTAGAAGTACAAGAAGTGAAAGACCTTAAGAGAATCATTGCTTGGTTACGAGAAAATAATAAAAATTCAATTGCCGATGAAGTTGAAGAATATACTGAATCAGCAAAATTAGAACGTTTACACCATGCTGTAAAAAAGCTGAATAACGGAAAATTGGTCATCGATTTATTAAACACACCTACCGACGAAATGGAAACCATTTTAACCAAAATGGGAGGGGCTTTCGATTTGGCTTATAAACGTTTTGAGGATTTACAAAAAGCCGAAACCCAAACACGAGAAGCGCAGATTGAGGCTGCTTTAGAAAAAGTCCGTTCGCGTTCTCTGGCAATGCACAAACCTGAGGAACTTCAGGAAGTTGTAGCTGTGGTTGCAGAAAAATTAAAGGATTTAGGCGTTATATTCGATGCAGGTGGGGTAATTCTATGTACATACTTCCCAGACAATAAAGATGTTGTGCATTGGATAGCGGTTGATGACTTTTCAACTTCGGGACGATATTTTGTGCCGTATTTTGATAATCCAATTTTTAGTGAAGCTTGGGATTCAAAGAACCGAGGCGATGACTATTTTTCAAAAGAATTCTCTGTAAAAGCTAAAAATGCATTTTTTAAACAGGCCTTTGAAAATAGTGATTATAGTCATATGCCTGACGACTATAAGCAGTTTGTACTTGCCGCTAACGAGCACCACCTGTCAGCCGCTTGGTCAAAAAATTCAGCAATTATTATCCCATCACTAACCGGTGCTGTCCCCTCTGAAAGTGATGCCGAAATAATGAAACGTTTTGCCAAGGTTTTTGAACAGGCTTATATCCGTTTTATGGATTTGCAAAAAGCTGAAGAGCGTGCAAGAGAGACACAAATTGATATTGCTTTAGAACGTGTACGAAGTAGAACGCTTGAAATGCAAACCTCTGAAGAATTAGCAGAAACTTCTATGGTAGTTTTTCAACAACTCGTAGCATTAGGTATTGCCCCAAACCGATTATTTATTGGTATTATTAAAGATAAAGGAGCGACTATAGAAGCTTGGGCCACCAATGAAGACGGTAAGAAAATAGACAGCCGATTCTCATTAGAGGCTTCAAAAAACAAGTCCATAAAAAAAATGGTAACAGGATGGAAACAGCATAAAAAATCACTTGTTATTGATATGAAAGGCAAAGAATTACAGGACTATTTTCAATACTTAAATAAAGAAATGAATATTCCTTTTATTCATGGATTAGAACAAAAAAGAAGAGTACAGACCCTTGCCTATTTTTCGGAAGGTTTAATAGGAATGGCTGCTCCTGTTGAACAATCTGAAAACAGCATCCGTTTGTTAGAACGTTTTGCTTCCGTTTTTAATTTAACCTACACACGATTTAAGGATTTAAAAGTTGCTGAGGCCCAAGCCAAAAAAGCTGAGGAAGATTTAATAAACTTACAGGTCGCAAAAAAGAGTGCAGAAAAATCATTATCAGAG
>TARA_R110000765_G_scaffold28802_2_pt1 | contig 17750 bp, 26 predicted proteins | sample TARA_R110000765 | Tara Oceans TARA_R110000765 (sample SAMEA4398168) | marine metagenome | biome: Polar Biome; feature: [MES] marine water layer (ENVO:01000295) within the mesopelagic zone...; material: water (ENVO:00002006), including particulate matter (ENVO:01000060) such as...... | reverse complement strand
GATGCTATTCTCTGTCTGTACGTATGTAAGCCAATGAGAATGTGAAATGGTAGATCGGCAGATTTGCATTTCAATCGGTAGGTATCATTTACTATGCACGCATAACAAATCGATTGACCGACCAATTGCTATGCATGCATAACATCTCGCTCGCTCGCTCGCTCGTGCGTGCATGCGTACATACACATGCGTGCGTACACACACGTACACACATGCATGCATGCCTACATACATACAGAACGATAGGTAGGTTGGTCTGAGGTTTCATACAACCAACTGATAGTCAGACAGATAGGTAGTAGGTCAGGTAGGTATGTCAAACGTAATGACCTGATACATAGTAGGTTGAGGATTAAAAAGCCAAAAAATCCTATGCACGCATAGTAAATCAACACCCCCCATAGCGTTTTGAAATCAGTTTCCTTTTTGAAAAGTTTTTGTCAATATAATATATTACCCAATTGCTACGCACATCTGACAAGCTAAAAAAAGTCTTATATTTGTAACATAATATTAAAGACATGGACTACAAAAAAAGAAAGGTCGTAAAGACCGATAAGGACGGGGTTAAGACTCGCCAGGTTATAAAGGACGGAGTGATCAAGAAGACTGTCACACGTACGAAGGGTGGAGTCGAGAAGGAGATCGAGCGAGGCAACAAGCGGATCGAGGTCCAGAAGTACAAGGACGAGGGTGTGAAGAACAGGACTGTCATCAACATGAAGAAGGCAGAACAGAATGCATTTAACAAACTTTCTGAATCAGCATTAAAAGGTATGATTTCAGGGTCTGCATTCAAAAACCTACCATTATCTATGGTTAAAGATGCAGCGAAGCCAGAGAACAATGTACTTCCAGCCAACCGAATGGACGCACTTCAGCAGAAGGCTAATCAGCCTATGATAAACAAGATGAACGAGATGTCTTTAAAGCAACGAAAAGAAAACAAATAGATATGAACAAGTACCAAGACAAGGAGTCCTCTATGGACGACTACTCTCACGAGAGAAAGCTAAGGATAGACGGACGCTATGAGGCGGCCCAAGGAAAGATGGCTGCGGCCAAGAACGACTTCGACCACGCACACGCACTTAAGAAGGACGCACACTACGACGCAGAGTCACGCAGACAGTTTGGCGGACACATCCACGGGCTATACAAGAGATAGATGTGGGAGATAGTCTTTGAGAACAGGATCCGATTTGGGATCAACATAGGATTTGAGTTCTACAGCCCAGACGAGGAGAGTGATACATATGAGTTTCACCTCAACTTACTAATAATAAAAATAGGGATGATATGGCACTAAATAAATACAGCAGCAGCAGAAGGTTTACGAAGACCACAACTGGAGAGGAAACAGAGGGTAACGGTGATAAGGTTGTTAATATTCCAGAGGTTACGGTGTCTGGAAGAAAAAAGCTTACTGCAGAACAGAGAAACGATATAGCATATAAGGAGTATCAGGATAAACAAGAGGCTCGTAAAAAACTTGTTAAAGAGGAGGACCGTCTTGATGCTCAGAATAAAGCAGACCAGGAGGCATTCGACAAAGAATACTCGCGGGGATACTTGACAGATGAAGAAAATAAGGAAGCCAAGGAAATGGATTCAAAGAATTTTAAAAACTTTGAAGATGTTCCTTCACTTTGGGGAAAGGGTGGTTCACAGGAAATTGGAAAGGAGGCTCTTGATAAGTACAACGAGTACCAAAGAAGCGGTAGAGACGAATTTAATTTTCGACCTGTGGCTCAAAAAATGTTTCGCCCGAAGTATTTTGAGTCTGACGATCAATTTGTTAACACCTTCATGGATGGACCAAAAAGTTCAGTATTCCGTGCCCAAGTAGATAGGCCTTCTACAAGATCTAGGCGTAAAATAGAAGAAATCGATTACCCTAAAATAGAGGAGTCTTTAGATAGGATGGATGTTAATCCTGCTAAACTAACTTCAAGGAGAAAGAGAGTTGGAGATATAGACATCTCAGATAATCGTACTAAGTATGTAGATCCAGACGCACCAGATGGGGCCAAGTATATCAAAGGTGGTAAGTCAAGTTTAAAGGGAGATACAGCTAAAATCAAGCGTAAGCAAAACAGAGCTCAATTTTTTGAAAATCTTATAACTCCTGGACCTGGTCTTGGTAAAAATAAGCAGGAGGGAACTGCAGGAAGGTTTAAGAACATGGGCGAAAGAAGAAGGTATCGCCAGGAAGAGGATGAGGCAAAGGCTACATATGGGAGAGGGTTTCAGGGTCTAGACACAGAGACTCTTGATGAGCGTAAAGAGGAGGCTAAGTATGATAGAAGAAGAGCTTTAGCAACTGGTAACATCAGGGCTGCTATGGATTCAGGTAAGGAGATCAGAGATGCAAGAAAGGCAGAAAGGTATAGTGCCCGACAGTTTGGCAACAACGCTGATAAAGCCAAGTACTTTACTAAAGATGTAATGAAGGACTACAGGTCCTCAGAAGACAATCCCTTAAACAGGAATACTACATTCGGAAGAAGAATTTAACGATAAGCCCACCTAAACGGTGGGTTTTTTGTATATTTGTAAAAATAATTTAATAAAATGATAGTAAAACAGGTGCACCTTGGCGACAGCGGCCAAGAAAAACTACGGGCTGGAATCAAAAAAATTGCTGGAGCAGTAAAGAGCACGCTCGGTGCCAGGGGTCGAACTGTCCTCATAGAGTCCGAGAACCATGTGGGCGGAATAACCGTCACCAAGGACGGTGTGACTGTTGCCAAGTCGATCAACCTTTACGACCCTACGGAGAACCTTGCCGTGATGATGATCCGCCAGGCTGCCGAGAAGACGGCCACCATGGCTGGTGACGGGACCACCACATCGATTGTACTTGCCGAGGCCATCATAGATGCGGCCCAGGAATACATAGACGGATCCACAAACGTCACCGAGGTTATCAGGGAGATCAACTCCATAGCCGAGCGTATAGACGCACACCTGAAGAAGAAGAGCAAGAAGGTCAGCGGTAAGCGTCTACGAGACGTCGCCACCATATCTGCAAACAATGACAGGAAGGTAGGCGAGATGATCGCTGGTGCCTTTGAGGAGGTTGAGATGGTTACGGTAGAGAACAGCATGAACTCGGATACCTATGTAGATATCGTCAAGGGTATGCGTATCGAGCGTGGCTACACCTCTAAATACTTCATCACCGACCAGAAGAAGCAGGAGTGTGTGATGGAGAACCCATACGTATTGATCACGGACCACGAGATCAGCAACCTCGCCAACATAGAGGAGATATTGAAACCGATAGTGGCTCAGAACAAGTCCCTTCTCATCATAGGTGAGCTTAGTCAGAACGTGCTTAACACACTGAATGTAAATGCATTGCAGGGAAAGATAAAGGTCTGCAACATCATACCACCAAACTTTGGGTACAGGAAGAAGGAGCTGCTTGAGGATCTTGCGATTGCTCTTGGCGGCACATACTTCTCTGACGACACTGGGGATGACCTGTCTGTTGTTCAGATGGGGGACCTTGGTCGTGCTGCGAAGATTGTAGTCCGAAAGGACATGACGGTCATCATGCAGTCCGAGGAGATGGGTGATACCATAACGGATCATGTAGAGGTCCTGAAGAAGGTTGTATGGGTGACAGAGCAGAGGGAGGAGAGAGACTTCCTTCAAGAGCGAATTGCAAACCTATCTGGCGGAATTGGCGTCATACATGTCGGTGCACTTACAGACATCGAGCAGAAGGAGAAGCGTGACCGTATCGACGACGCTGTCTGTGCGGTACAGGCGGCACTGGAGGGCGGTATACTGCCTGGCGGTGGGATAGCACTACTAAACTGCATTCCTATGGTTGATGACTCAGGCCCTGCATCAAGGATAGTAAGGTCGGCACTTTTTGCACCCTTCAATCAGATACTTGAGAACGCTGGCCTGGACGGTCTTTCTAAGATGGCAGGATTCAAGGAGGACGGTGTTGGATACGACGTGAAGAATGACAGGGTTGGTGACATGATAAAGATGGGCATCATAGACCCAGCCAATGTGACAAGGAATGCGTTAGAGAACGCAGTATCTGTCGCCACTACGATAATGAGTACGAGTTCAATAATAACAAACGTGAGAGACAATGGAGGTACTAAATAAGTTTATAATACTGGAGAGGGTATACGAGAAGAAGACCAGCTCAAGCGGCCTCATAATGAGTGACGATGACGCCAACGACATGCGATACCAGAGGGGTATCGTGAAGGACACGGGCTATAACGTGCTTGGCATTGAGCCAGGCACTAGCATTATATTCGACAGGGTGTCTGCCCATGACGTACTTATAGGCGACGACAGGTTTACCATCATTCAAGAGAAGGACGTCGCCTGCGTTCTTTGAGGTCTTTATTGGCATCCTTCACCGCAATCGATAGTATCTTGTGAGAGAAGGGTGCCGTCCTTTTGAATACCTTATTCCTACGTGGAGACTCTGGCAGCTCGTCAAATCCAAGAAGCTTTCGGTAGATGTTTGCTATCATCTTCTTTCCCTTCTGTGAGACCTCATAAAGAAGTGCCTCACCCCATCTCTTCTCCCTAAACTTTCTAATAAACCCATCCCCTAAGAGTCTGTCGAACCTGAATCGGTCCCAAGACATATGGTTTGCGTACCTGTCAAAATTCTTCCTTGAGAACAGGTGCTCTGAGTACAGGAACATGAGCATGTCAAGGTCTGCTGACGATTTTAGCTCGTAGTTTATCACGGCCCACTTCCTTATAACACTCCAGTGCTTCATGAAGTCATACTTCTCCTCCCTCGCAAAAAATATCTTGTCCTCCCTCTTGGATATCCTTTTCTTTACCTTTGGAATCATTTTATTATATTTGTATTTGTAACAAAGATAAGAATTATGGCCAAGAAAGTTAGTTGGATGTATGGAGGTAAAAAATATAGTGGAACTTTAATCAGGGAAACTGAAACTCATAAATACGCCAGAACAGAAAAAGGTAAAACCAAAACCATTAAAAAGAAATAACTATGTCAAAAGCATTTAAGATACATAACATGTTCAGTAAGACAGGTGTAAAGAAAGTTGCATCTACCTTAGCTCAACATAATACTTTAAAGAAAAAAGGATACACTCATACAAAAAAAAATAAATAATTATGCCGACAGTAAAGTACAAGTGTAATGACACGGGAAAGATGAAGGAGAAAAAATTTCCTTATAATTCAGTAGGAAAAGCAAACGCTAGTTGGTTTGCAGGATTAAAAAATTCTCAAGGTATGAAAGCCACTATTACAAACAACCCTACAAAGGGTATGACCGAGACGGGTTATTAAAAAAAAGTTATGAATAAGAAAGAAATGGATTCAATGCCTATGAAGAATAGTTCTATAAAGGTATTGACAAAAAGACAGCAGTATATAGCAAAGCAGTCTGGAGATCCAAATAAGATTGAGGGATCTGACTTTAAAAAGCTAAGAAAAAAGTAAGAATGGCAAAGAGGGTAGACAAGAGCAAGATGGCCTGTAACAAGCCGAGGCCTTCTACAAGGCCAGGCAAGAAGAAGATGGTCAAGGGATGTGAGGGTGGAGAGGAGAAGCTTCTTCATTTTGGTGCCAAAGGATACGGGCACAACTACTCCCCTGCTGCACGAAAGTCGTTCAAGGCTAGGCATAAGTGCGAAACCGCAACGTCAAAGCTGACGGCAAGGTACTGGTCCTGCAAGAACCTATGGGCTGGCAAGGGTGGATCCACAAAGAGCTCACCAAATAGTAAGAGGGGTAAATATTAGATGATAAAGATAAAGAGACATAGAGGCATCGGAGACACCATTGAGGCGGTGACAAGGCTTACTGGCGTTCAGAAGATCGTTAAGGCTGGGGCGAAGGCATTGAATAAGCCGTGCGGATGTGATGAGAGACAGGAAAAGCTAAATAAATTATTTCCATATGGGAAAAAGTAAGACATCAAAATACTACGAGAACAATCCAGAGGCGGCTGAGAAGCGGAGGATATACCAGAGAAAGCTTAACAAGACTGACAAGCAGAAGAAGTACCGTGCCGAGCATACAAAGGAACGGAGACGCAGAGGTATAGATGGCCAGGGTGGTGACGATGTCAGTAAGAAAAAAAATGGTAAATTTGTACTTGAGAACCCATTCACGAACCGAGCAAGGAACGGTGCCGATGGGTCTAGCACTAAAAAATAAAAAACATGCCTTATCAAAAATTACAAGCAAGCAGAGCAGCGTTAGTAAAAACAAGCAACACCGACATAATCCCATATATAGGTGGCGGAACTGGTGAATGGCCATGCGTACTGTACGTAGGCGGAGCTGGGGACGTAAAGGTTACCACAGCTGGCGGAGACGATGTGGTGTTTGAGGCTGTCAATGCTGGGACATTCCTACCTGTACAGGTCATTAAAGTTTGGAAGGCAGGAACCACTGTAACTGCTGATATTATAGCTCTCTGGTAGTATGCCAATGCAGATATCCATATCGAATGCTATAGGCGGCGGCGGCGGCTCACAAGGTGGCACTCCTTCTTTTTCAAGCACAAAAAGCTTTCAGTTTGATGGAAACCTTGATAGGTTTATAGGTGTGGGAAATTACACTCCATTAAATTCACAAACTAAAGCAACCTTTTCAATTTGGATTAAACCTACTTATATCACGCCTCAAGATGGTATCCTTTTTCACGTACCAAGAAATACACAAATATCTCGTAGTCAATTTTTATGCTATTTAGATAATACTGATACAATTAGGTGGTCTATGAATCGTACGTCTTATTACGTTTATTCAAATACCTCTGCAATTACATTAAATCAATGGAATCACATTTTAATTTGTGTTGATTTAAATTTATTATCAACAGATAAAGGTAAACTTTTTATAAATGGTGTTGACCAAACAGGCTTTGTTAACTTAGTTACTCCAACAGCATTTGACTTAAGTAGTGGGGGGTTAATGATAGCAGACGAAACACTACAATATTTAAGTCCTTTTGAGGGTAATATAGACGAGCTAGCAATTTGGAGTGGAAAAGACCAAAGAGCAAACATAGCAGAGATTTATAATGGAGGCGTACCAAATGACCTCAACAGCTTACCAACTGCACCACCACCAACAACTTGGCAAAGGATGGGTGAGAATGCTGTATGGGATGGTTCTAAATTTGTTATGACAGATGTTAATGGTGGCTATGTAAATACAAGTGAAGGGTTAAACCCTGCAGACCCAAGCCCATCAACAGATGTACCGACATAAACAGATAAATAAAAAGATATGTCAAATATATACCCCGAAAATCAAACATACGGAATCATCAGCACAAAATATTTAAAAGGTGTTGACTTCACACAAGTAATGCGTAACCAAGCTGCTCAGGCGAGATACTCAGTTGATGGATTAATGTTTGTCATTAAGTGGAAAGAAGACCTTGAGCCTACATTTATAACGGATAAAAAAGTTGTCCCTTTGTCAATCTTATCACACAGAGCTTGTCTTAAATTAATGCAGACCCCCGAATGGTCGGGTAATCCGAAATCTAAATCTTAATTAAAAAAAAAGACATATCTTTATGTTAATATATTTTTAAAAATGGAAGTTACAGGTTTTGGTTTAGGTTTTGAGGCATTAATATCATTACTATCCGCTGTTGTAGGGGCATTAACTGTATGGTACAGTTTAAAAGGTAAGGTAGATATTCAGTCTGTAGTTTTAAGTAATCTTAAATTAGACATGGATGAGATCAAAGAAGATAAAAAAGCTGGCCAAATAACATTACACAAAAGAATTGATGATGTTAAAAAACAGGTTGAAGAAAACCGTGTTACTCAAGACAGAGCAATAGCAGATCTAAAAACAGAAATGCAGGCTATGGAACTAAGAATAATAACAGCTATTCATGAAGCTAAGGATAAGTAGTTTTATATTACTAATACTATTAATTACATCATGTACTCCTCAAAGGAGATTCATGAGGCTTATAGAAAAACATCCTCATCTTTTAACAACAGATACAATAACAATACATGATACTGTTATTTTTGAAATTCCTAGTGTTATTCATGATACAGTTTTTACAGAGCACTTCTTTACAGAGATAACTAAAGACACTTTAATACTTCAAAAGGAACGGCTTACGGTTAAAATATTTCACGATACAATAAAGAAGAGTATCTATGTATATGGGGAATGTGACACTGTAATTGTAGAAAAGATTATAGAAAGAAAGATACCAGTAAAGTATTACGAGAAAACACCTCTTTGGAAAAAGATTTTAAATTGGCTAATTATAGCAGTTATAATTTATACTGTTTATAGATTAATTATATTTGTAAAAAAAAAGATATGAAAAATAGATTATTTTCAAACTACGTAACAACTATATTAGGATGCTTAATTTTAATATTCTGTGGCGTAATGATTTACACAGAGAAAGAAACAACTGAAGGTATGGCTGGATGGCTTGCTGTAGGCTTAATGTTTCTTCGATCAAAAGACAGCTTAATTGCCTTACCTGTTAAAACAAAAATGTAGCATGGCTCCTATTCTGGTCGTAGGGATATTTTACATAATAGCTGGTATAATAATAAAAATATGGGGAAAATAATTACGTGTCCTAATTGCAATACAGAGTTTGATATGTCTATCAATCCTCATGTTCCTGAAGAATCTAAATATCTTTGGATATTTGACAATGGTCACGGTGGTGTAATAGATGGGGTTTATCAAACATCAGGAAAAAGATCACCAGTATGGCCAGATGGCGAGGTTCTTTATGAAGGCGTATTTAATAGAGCTATTGTAGACAGATTAATGGTACTATGTAAAGCAAATAATATAGATGCTGTAAATCTTGTAGATACTCCAGAAGATGTTCCTTTATCAAATAGAACTGATAAAGCAAACTCAATAGCTAAAGCATCTGATAAACCTTGTATATATGTAAGTGTCCATGCCAATGGATTCAGCGATGAATCAGCTAATGGCTGGGAAGTATATACATCTCCAGGTGAAACTAAATCAGACCCTATAGCAACAGTTCTCTATGAAAAAGCTAAGGCTGAGTTTCCTGAAAGAAAAATGAGGTCATCAATGGGAGATGGGGATACTGACAAAGAGGCAAAGTTTACTGTTCTTATGGACACATCTATGCCTGCTATACTATCCGAGAACTTCTTTATGACAAACTATAGAGAGTGCCATGAGTTACTTATGAGTGAGTCGGGTAGAGACAGAGTAGCTAAGATACATTTAGAAATGATTCAGCAGTTAGAGAATAGCTAACAATAATTTAGCTATATTTGTATAAATAATAAGACATGGCTAAGATAGATTCATATTCAACAGCAGTACCATCAGAAAACGATCTACTATTAGGATCAGATTCAGATGCAGCTAACGCTACGAAGAATTTTACTGTAAAATCATTAAGAGATTACATGATAACTTCTGTCGTTCCAGCAACTGCAACTTCCACTGGTATATCTGGAACTATTGCGTATGATGCTAGCTACATGTATATATGCGTAGCTGCAAATACATGGAAGCGAGTCGCTATTGCTGCCTGGTAATAAATTAAATTAAATGAAAAAAATTGAAAAGGATGAGCTTGACAAATTAGTCGAGCTTAACAAGAATTACAGGGATCTAAAGTTTCAGATAGCTGACATTGAGATGACCTTCGTAAGGTTAAAAAATCAAAAGACTACAACAATTGCCAACCTAGAGATGGGTGCACATGACCTGGCGTCGTATCAGGAAGAGATAAGTTCCAAGTATGGTGATATAAATATTAATCTACATACGGGTGAATATAGTTAGGAAGATATCCGTAGGCCCAGACTACATGAAGTGCATGCACTACGTTGTTGGTCAAGAGGTTCTTGGAAGGAGCTATGTAATAGACTCAATAATACAGGGGGATTCATCAATATCTATATATATACGTAAGGATGATGAGATCGTTAAATGGAAGGACTTCAGTTCCAACATGCCTGTATCTATAGAGTTTAAAATAGACTTCTAATATGAAGTCTCCATACTGCTTCGTTATAAAGCCTGTCGATGGGAGGCGTTATGACAACATAAGGAACTATGACGGCAAGGAGTTTATTATAAGCACTTCTCAGGAGGATCATACCGTGTCAAATAGATTTGCAGAGGTTTTATCAAGGCCCACATACTACAATGGCCCTATTAAAAAGGGAGACATTGTTATCGTTCACCATAACGTTTTTAGGTACTACTACGACATGAAGGGGAATCAGAAGTCTAGCTGGCACTATGTTATGGACGACGTATTTATCGTCGAGCCGAGTCAGGTATATCTTTACAAAAGAGATGACGTCTGGAACGCACCGTCTCCATTTTGTTTTGTAAAACCAATAGACTCTGATGATCACATGTTCACTCAGCTTGGAAGCTTAGAACAGCTTTGGGGAGAGTTGGTCTTTAAGAATGAAGACATAGACTACGTAAGTCATGGAGACATTATATCATTCACCCCAGACAGCGAGTACGAGTTCAGGATAGGAGATGAGGTTCTTTACAGAATGTATAACAAAAATATATGTCTAAAAAAATAGAGATACTAGAGGCTGCAAAGCTGGCCATTAATGAGTTGATAAAGGTCCTAAAGGAGCCAATAATCACTCATGCAGAGGACGATATAACTGCAGACAAGATGAAGAATGCGGCATCCGCAAAGAAGCTAGCATTTGATGACGCACTATCTATGCTTCACCGAATAGAGGAGGAGGAGAAAGACAGTGTTGAGGACAAGGTTATAGACGCTGGAAAGAACGGTTTTGCAGAGGGAAGGGCCAATAAAAATGGAAAATAATCTATACACAAAATCAGACGACCATGTAAGCAGGAATGCTATAGTATCTAGAAATAGGGCTAAGAAATGGGAGTACGGGTATGACAAGAAGTATGACGTTGTCGTGATATCTAAGGATGGGACGATAGGTGATATCTATGACATAAGTGGACTAAAGGTAGCCCTGCCAAGCAATCCAAAAGAGGTAGATGACAGGGGGAATAGATGGACTGCAAGTGAATACCCTAAGGAGCTTTCTCGTATCAAGACAATATTTGATTGGAACAGAAGGGATAATAAGTTTAAGTCTCAATACGTTGACTATATAGAGTCTGAATTTGACAGGAGGGATGACGGTTATTGGTTTATAAATAACGGCAAGCCTACATACATGACTGGGTCTCACTACATGTACCTTCAATGGACAAAGATAGATGTCGGGCACCCTGACTTCAGGGAGTCAAACAGGATACTATACATCTTCTGGGAGGCCTGCAAGGCTGACAATAGATCGTTTGGAATGTGTTACCTAAAGAACAGGCGTTCAGGTTTTTCCTTTATGAGCTCTGAGGAGTGTGCAAACATTGGTACGATATCAAAGGATGCTAGGATAGGTATACTATCAAAGACTGGTAGCGATGCAAAGAAGATGTTTACGGATAAGGTTGTACCCATCGTCAGGAACTACCCATTTTTCTTTAAGCCTATACAGGACGGTATGGACAACCCAAAGACTGAACTAGCATTCAGGCTTCCTGCGAGCAAGATCACAAGGAAAAATATGGGCAATGAGAACACTGACGAAATAGAGGGGCTTGACACGACTATAGATTGGAAGAATACATCCACGAACAGCTATGACGGTGAGAAGCTACTTCTACTGGTTCATGACGAGAGTGGAAAGTGGGAGAAGCCTGAGAATATACTTAATAATTGGCGTGTGACAAAGACATGCCTTCGTTTGGGTAGCAAGATCATTGGCAAGTGTATGATGGGATCAACATCCAACGCACTGTCAAAGGGTGGTGAAAACTTTAAGAAATTATTTGCAGCAAGCAATGTAGGCTTAAGGTCTGCAAATGGTCAGACCAAGAGTGGTCTTTACTCTTTATTTATTCCAATGGAATGGAACTATGAGGGGTATATAGACCAGTACGGTTGGCCTGTATTCAATGACCCATCAAAGCCTGTAACTGGCGTGGACGGGGAGATGATAGACAACGGTGTCATAACCTACTGGAACAATGAGGTTGATGCACTTAAGTCTGATCCTGACGCCTTGAATGAACATTACAGACAGTTCCCTAGAACTGAGTCCCATGCATTCAGGGACGAGTCAAAGGAATCGATATTTAACCTAACCAAGATATACCAACAGGTTGATTACAACGACTCCCTCATAAAGGATAGGGTATTGACAAGGGGGTACTTTCACTGGAAGGGAGGAGAGGAGGACACTGAGGTCATATGGACGCCAGACCCAAAGGGTAGGTTTCTTGTGTCATGGGTTCCTAGCTTTAATCTAAGAAACAATTTCATAGACAGGAAGGGTGTAAGGTACCCAGGGAATGAACACATGGGGTCATTTGGTTGTGACCCGTATGATATATCTGGCGTAGTTGGAGGTGGAGGATCCAAGGGTTCCTTGCATGGACTAACGAAGTTTCATATGGAGGATGCTCCTTCAAATGAGTTCTTCCTAGAGTACGTAGCCAGGCCAAAGACCGCTGAGATATTTTTTGAAGAGGTTCTTATGGCGTGTATATTTTATGGCATGCCCATACTTGCGGAGAATAACAAGGCGAGGCTGCTATACCATTTCAAGAAGCGAGGCTATAGGGGTTTCTCTATGAACAGGCCAGACAAGCATAGAAACAAGCTCTCTAAGACAGAGTTAGAGCTTGGTGGTATACCTAACTCAAGTGAGGATGTTAAACAGGCTCATGCGTCATCTATAGAGTCCTACATCGAGCAGTATGTCGGCTTTGATTCTGAGGGAACCTATAGGGACTCTGGAGATATAGGTAGTATGTACTTTACGAGGACCTTAGAGGACTGGGCTAAGTTTGAGATAAATAATAGGACAAAGTATGACGCCTCGATCAGTTCAGGTCTTGCTATAATGGCAAACAAAAAACATGTTTTTGAGAATGATAAAAAAGAATCAAAAATAAGTATTAAATTTGTAAGATATGACAATCGTGGTAACAGAAGCGAAATAATAAAATAATGGAGAAACCTTCAATAGCAATTTATCAATCACCCTTCCCGAACCAGATGGCTTCAGATGAGGAGAAATCAACAGAGGAATATGGACTTAGGGTAGCTAAGTCAATCGAGGGGGAGTGGTTTAGACGTAAGGGAACTTCGTGTAGATTCTATGATCAATGGGGAGAGTACCATAGACTAAGACTTTACGCAAGAGGCGAGCAGCCTATGCAGAAGTATAAGGATGAGTTGGCTATAAATGGCGACATGTCCATGCTGAACCTAGACTGGAGCCCTATACCTATAATACCTAAGTTTGTTGATATCGTTGTAAACGGTATGAATGACAGGCTTTATAAGGTAAAGGCCGAGGCTCAGGACGTAATGTCTGCAGAGAAGAAGAACCAGTTCCAGGAGATGATAGAGAAGGATATGGTCTCCAAGGATTTCCTACAGCAAACCAAGGACGAGTTTGGTATTGACCAGTTTAACATGGATCCAAGCGAGCTACCATCTTCCGATCAAGAGCTTTCGTTATACATGCAGATCAATTATAAGCCTGGCATAGAGATAGCTGAAGAGGTTGCCATAGATACCATATTCAAGATGAATAAGTTTGATGAGGTAAAGAAGGAATTTGATTACGATGTAACCACCATAGGTATAGGCGTTATGAAGCATGAGTTTCTTGTCAATGACGGGGTTAATGTTGAGTACGTTGATCCAGCTAACTGGATACACAGCTACACGGAGAAGGAAGACTTCTCAGACTGCTACTACTTCGGAGAGGTGAAGCAGGTTCATTACACGGAACTACTTAAGATAAATCCAGACCTTACTGACGAGCAGCTTACAGAGATAAAGAACTCTAGCTCTGCATGGAATAATTACTTTCCAATAGTTAGAAACTATCAGGAGGGGGCATTCCTAGATGAGGTTGTGACCCTTATGTATTTCAACTATAAGACTAGCAAGAGGTTTGTATGGAAAAAGAAACTACTAGAAAACGGAGGCGAAAGAGTAATAAGAAAAGGTGATACATTTAATCCGCCTACAGGCGATGGTATCCCATTTGAAATAATAGAGGCACCCAGAGAGGTGTGGTACGAGGGTATACTTGTCGGGGGTTCTAACATACTCCTAAAGTGGAACCTTGAAAAGAATATGGTTAGGCCTAAGTCAGCATCTCAGAGTGCTATGCCTAACTATGTGGCACATGCACCTAGGATGTACAAGGGCAATATAGAGTCACTCGTAAGAAGAATGATTCCGTTTGCAGACCAGATACAGCTTACACATCTAAAGCTACAGCAGGTGATGTCTAGGGTTGTCCCTGACGGGGTATTTATTGATGCCGATGGTATCAATGAGGTTGACCTAGGTACTGGGGCGGCATATAACCCTGAGGATGCACTGAAGCTATACTTCCAGACTGGTAGTGTTATCGGTAGAAGCTATACGCAGGAGGGCGAGTTTAATAATGCCAGGATTCCTATACAAGAACTTAATTCCAATAGTGGTCAGTCTAAGATGGCTGCACTTATTGGTAACTATAACCACTACCTTAATATGATTAGGGATGTGACGGGTATAAACTCAGCACGGGATGGATCAAGTCCAAACCCTGACGCACTGGTTGGTGTGCAGAAGTTAGCGGCATTGAGCTCTAACACTGCGACGAGGCATATACTTAATGCTGGCCTATACGCAACAAGGAGGCTTGCGGAGTGTGTGTCATTGAGAATCGGTGACATACTTCAGTATGCAGACTTCAAAGAAGAGTTTGCAATGCAGATAGGAAAGTACAACGTAGCTATACTTGATGAGATAAAGGATCTTTACCTTTATGACTTTGGTATCTTTATAGAAATAGCACCAGACGAAGAAGAGAAGCAGATGCTTGAGGCTAATATTAACATAGCACTACAGCAGCAGACCATAGATTTAGAGGATGCGATAGACATAAGAGGCATGAGCAATATAAAGCTTGCGAATGAGATGCTTAAGGTCAAGAGACGTAGGCGTATGGATCAGCAGCAGAAACAGAAGCAGCAGGAGGTTCAGATGCAGACACAGTCTAACATGCAGACACAGCAAGCCGCAGCTCAACAGAAGTCTCAAATGATACAGCTTGAGACTCAGGCCAAGCTTCAGGTTAAGCAGTCCGAGGCTATGCTAGAGATTGAGAAGATGAATGCTGAGGTTGAGGCGAAGAGGTATCTAATGGATCTAGAGTTCCAATACAACATGCAGCTTAAAGGCATAGAGGCTGAGTCCTTGATGACTAGAGAGGACAACAGAGAGAAGTCTAAGTCTGAAAGAATAAGTCAGCAGAATACAGAGCAGTCTAAACTAATAAACCAAAGAAAGAATAATCTACCTCCTCAGAATTTTGAGAGTACGGAAGATACCCTTGATGGATTTGACTTATCTTCTTTTGGCCCTAAGTAGGATACAAAAATATTGATTAACTTTGTGAATAAATAAAATAAAATATAATGTCAGAAGAATTTAAGGTTAAAGCTGTTGAGTTCGAAGAGAAGTCAACTCAGGAGATTGAGAATGAACTTTTAAAAAACGCAGAGAATGCAAACAACAACGCTAACGGTGCGGGAATGGAAGGAAGCCCTGAGGGTGCCTCCGCCTCACAAGAGCAGGAAACAATACAGCCGCAAGGCGAAGCACAAGAATCGTCCTTAAAAGACGAAGACGTTCTTTCATATATTGGCAAGAGGTACGACAGGGAGATCAATTCCCTGGATGAATTATTCGAGCAGCGTAATGCCAACGAAGATTTACCTGAGGATGTTTCGGCATTCCTGAAGTACAAGAAAGAGACAGGTCGTGACATCAATGATTTCGTTAAGATTAACAAAAATTATGATGATGTTGGTGACGACCAGCTACTACTTGACTACTACTTAGAGCAGAACAAGGGATTGGATCCTGAGGATATCAGCTTTGAGATAGAGGACAAGTTCTCTTATGATGAAGACCTCGATGAAGAGAGAGAGGTTAAGTCCAAGAAGTTAGCGAAAAAGAAAGAGCTTGTTAAGGCTAGAGAGCACTTCAATTCTTTAAAAGAGCAGTACAAGGTTCCACTTGAGTCAAGGGATTCCTTTGTTCCAGAGGAGGAGAGAGAGAGCTTCAATAGCTACAAGGAAACAAAAGAGCAGCGACTGCAAAACGAGCAGGAAATTACTAAGAGGGCAGAACACTTTTCAAGTAAGACTAGCGACTTATTCTCTGAGAACTTCGAAGGTTTCGGGTTCAATGTATCGGATGATAAGAAGATTGTCTACAAGCCATCTGACAGTAAGACCTTACTCAACGAACAGTCTGACCTTAATAACTTTGTGAATAAGTTTACGGGGAAGGATGGATCGATTGAGGACTTTGAGGGATTTCATCGTTCTATAGCTGTAGCTTCAAACCCTGAAAAGTTTGCAAAGTACTTTTACGATCAAGGTACGGCAGATGCGGTAGGCAACGTAGCGAAGGAGTCTAAAAATATAGACATGACTCGTTCATCTACAAAGGTCACGCCTAAGGAGGGGTTTCAGGTTAGAAACATAGACGCAGATCGAGGCAATAGATTAATTATTAAAAAAACTAAAAACTAAAAAAAATGGCTGGAACATTACAACCGACTCCAGGTGTAGCGATTACACCAAGTTCGGTAAAGGCAACATTGCCTACAAATTATATCACCAACTTTGACTTCTTAAATCAGTATCTTCCAGATACTTATGAAGCTGAATTTGAGCGATACGGAAACAGATCAATCTCATCATTCTTGAGAATGGTCGGTGCAGAACTTCCTACTAACTCTGACTTAATCAAGTGGGCAGAGCAGGGACGTTTACACACAAAATACCAAGCGATGGTAGCAAGTGGATATGCTGCTGGTGCTGAAACATTCACTATGGCAGGTGCTCCTGCATCGGGAATGGTATTCAGAATCAACCAGACAGTATTCTTGTCATCTGACCAATCTTCTGCTGAGTCAGCAAAGGCTATTGTTACTGGTGTGACTGCTAACTCTTTCACTGTAGCATATTATTCAGCTACTGCTGCAAGTCCTTTTACAGCTGCAACAACTTCGGTAACTTCATTCGTTTACGGATCTGAATTTAAGAAAGGGTCTGCTGGTATGGCTGGTTCTTTAGAGGCTGAGGATTCAATCTTCTCTTGCAAGCCAATCATCATCAAGGACAACTACGAGGTGTCTGGATCTGATATGGCTCAAGTTGGATGGGTTGAGGTTACAACTGAGAACGGTGCAACAGGATACCTATGGTACCTAAAGTCAGAGCATGAGACTCGTCTACGATTTGACGACTACTTAGAGATGGCTATGGTTGAGGGTGTTCCTGCAGCTACAAACTCTGCAGCAGAAGCGGCTTTATCTTCTTCTACGGCAGCGGCTGGAGTTGTTAATGCTGGTACTCAGGGTATGTTTGATACTATCGAGACTAGAGGTAACGTATGGTCGGCTGGTAACCCATCTGCATTGGGAGACTTTGATACAATCGTACAACGTCTTGACAAGCAGGGTGCTATCGCTGAGAACGTATTGTTCTTAAACCGTCAGTTCTCTTTCGATATTGACGACATGTTAGCGGCTCAAAACTCTTACGGAGCAGGTGGTACATCTTACGGATTGTTTGACAACTCTGAGGAGATGGCACTTAACCTTGGATTCTCTGGATTCAAGAGAGGTTATGAG
>TARA_R110000765_G_scaffold134754_1_pt1 | contig 17758 bp, 29 predicted proteins | sample TARA_R110000765 | Tara Oceans TARA_R110000765 (sample SAMEA4398168) | marine metagenome | biome: Polar Biome; feature: [MES] marine water layer (ENVO:01000295) within the mesopelagic zone...; material: water (ENVO:00002006), including particulate matter (ENVO:01000060) such... | reverse complement strand
GTGGCCGGTTGCGGCCAGGTAGGCGCGCAGCGCTAACGATTCGCTGTGTGCGATGGGCTTGCGTTTCGTCAGTGCGTGGTGTACTGGTTCCGGCGGTGCCGCTTCCTTGTCGGCGCGGATCATCAGCGCTGTCGGGGTGCGGCGTTCCGGGTGGGTGTTCCCGTAGACCGCGCACGATCCGCGTTTGGTGTCGATGGGGTAGCCACAGTGGCAGTCGGTGCTCATGCGTCGCCGCCGAAGTTGAGCACTTCTTGGCCGAGGCGTTTGGCCGCTATCTCGCAGTAGCGCTCCTCGATTTCGATGCCGATGGCTTTGCGGCCGCTGTATTTAGCGGCCACAAGGGTCGACCCCGCACCCATGAATGGGTCAAGGATGGTGGCGTTGGCGGAATCGGGGACGACGCGCATTAGCTCCTCGAGTAATGCCACGGGTTTCTGTGTGACGTGTTCGCGTTGGTGGCTTGACACGGTGGGCGCGGATATTAGAGTCGACGGGTATTCGTCGCCCTTGAATGTGTGGGGGCCATGAGTCGACCAAACCACATATTCCAGATGGTTACGAAACCGGCCCCTCATCGGCCGCCCCACGCCTTTATCCCAAACCACTAGACCGCGCCACGTCCACCCGCCCAGTTGTGCAGCGTCGGTCGCCGTCGGGAGTTGTCGCCAATCAGTAAACACAAACGACGACGACCCGACGCGGCAGGCCCTTAGCGCGGCATAAGACCAAGCTGACACCCATAACAGAAAAGATCGCTGGTCGCGGGAGTCGCCCCCAAACGAACCATATTCTGCCGTTGGCGGTCGACTGGCCCCGTCGGCGCTTTGGCTCCATCCTCGATATTTGTTCTCGGGCGGAAGTGCGCGATCGCTGCGGAATAGTCCGCCAGACGAGTATGGCGGGTCGGTCATAAGCACATCACAAGACGCTTCCGGTAGTTGTGGAAGAACAGAGCAGGCGTCCCCGTGATAGATGACACACGTCCCGTCGTCGTAGTACGGCGTCATGCGCTGACCGCTTCGCGTAGCAGTGTGCAGAACTGCTCGGGCGACATGGCGACGACCCATCGGCCACCGTGTAGTCGGATCATCGTAGCGGCGAACGGTGTGCCGGCGTTCACGGCTTGAGCGGCGGCCCCGTCAATGCCGGTGCGTATGGCGCTGATTTTGTTGGCCCAGTCTTTTACCTGGATCGTTGTCTCGGGGATACCGTCGAGGTCGCCGGTGTCGTCTAACCTTCCCGCTCCGAGCTTGCGGCGCACGGGGTAGCCGGTGAGGTCGTGGAGTAGCGTTGCTGCTTCGCGCTCGGCCCGGTCGCCTTTGTTCTTTTGCGGGTTCATGGTGTGCGCCTCGCTCGTTTCTGGTATTGGGCGGCGCCGTAGTCGGCGGCAGCCTTTAGGCACGGGTCGCACGGCTGCTCGTCGCGGTTCAGGTGGGCGCGCGCTCCCCACGGTGACCCGTGGTTGATTGGTTTGCGTTTGGTGAGGTTGCGGCGGCGGTATTCGGTGCGGCGTTGGTTGGCTGTCATCCCGCCCCACACGCCGTGCGTCTCACGGGTTTCGATTGCGTGCTCCAGACACGCCGAACGTACGACGCATGTTTGGCAGACTCGCAGCGCCGCCGCTGATGACTTCCCGATGTCAGGGTAGAAGGTTGCAGGGATCAGCCCTCGGCACGCGGCGCGTTCGGCCCATTCGACGGCGACGAATTCCCTGTCGGGTGGGCTGTTCATTGCTCGACCTCGAACCGGTGGCGTTGCGCGTCGATGAACGGGATCACTTCGAGCGTGTACCAGCTCGTTACTAGTGGCGGTTGGAGCGCCGAGACTAGGGCGCGGGTGATGGCGCGGCGGGCGTCGTCGGGGTGTGAGAAGTCGGCTGCGATGTTGACGACAATTTGATGATTCATTGTTGGGTTCCTTGCAGGGTGAGGGCGGCCCGCCCCGGCGAGGAGGGTGCAGGGGCGGGCCGCGATCTGTGGGGGGTCAGAACGGTACGACGACGGCTGGTTCGTCGAGCGTTGGCCGGTTCTTCCGTGCCTCGTAAGCGGTCAAACATCGGTCGGCGATGTCTCCGTCGAGCGGCTGCGGGCTGCGCACATTAGCCACGTAAATTTTTCGGGCGTTGAAACCCTTCTTTTTTGGTGGCTCTTCGGATGTGAACGTCCAGTCCATGACGTCGCCTTGTGTCACGCCCTTCGCAGCTGAAACGGCGTCGCGCCAGGTGAAGTGCTTGCCGCCCTCACACCAAAACGAGACCAGCTCGCCGGCTTCCGGCGTGCGGATGCTGTCGTTGACAGTGATGAGCGCCCGGTCGGCTGAGACGACGAGGCCGGTGACAACCTTGCCCATTTTGGGTTGCGATGGGTCGTCGTTCCAGAACATCGGTTCGTCAGTGTCGAAGTTTCGTTGCTGGTAGTCGTTCACGTCTACGAGCCCGACGACGATTGTGGCGCCGACCTCGCTGAAACTGACTGACGGGGGGCCTGAACTTGTTGCTGTGTCTAGTTGCATGGTGTGGCCCCCTCCTCGGGGGCATTGGTTGTTACTCGAACAGCGCCGGGGTGGCGCTGTTGGAGACTGGGTTAGCTGTCGCGTTCGCTCTCTGAGCGAATAGGACGGCTTGTGGGGCGTGTAGGCGTCCGAGCTGAACGCCGTACGGCTCGTCGGACTCGCCGATGCCGATACCGGAGAGTAGTGCTCCTACGATTTCGTTGTTCAGGTTGCCGGTCGTACCGAGAGCGCAGAGCGCACCCATGATGGCGCATCGTCTCTCGGTGGGGTTTTCTTTCACGTTGAAGGAAACCCCGGCCCGCTTCGCGTCTTGAACGAGCGTGTTCACGGCCGACTTGTCGGGGATCGCCTCGTAGAGCGCTTTGATGTGTTCGGTCGGCAAGCCGTGCGCGCCCTCGTCGGGTGGCACGGGTCGCGGTGGCGGCTCGGCGTGGTCGGCGTGGTATTCGTGGAGCGGCAAAACCTGGGCGAACGGGTCGACCGAATCAAGGGCGACTTCGACGGCGTCTAGGTCTGTTGGGTCAATTCCGAGCATGCCGAACAGTTCCTGACCGGCGGCGTTTAGTAGCGCATAGCGTTCCCTTAGCGCTGTCCGGCGGTCCTGTGGGAGCCCCACGGGCGCTCCGAATACGTCTTTGCGTTTGGCGTACTGCTTGATCGCTTGCGACGCTGAGACGCCCTCACGGGCGGCTTCCAAACTGACGGGGATCACCTGCCATTCGACAACCTCGCCGGCGAGTGCCCGCTTCAGGTCGTAGTGATAGATCAACGCTATGTCTGCGTGGGGCACCACTTCCCATTTGAGCCGCTCGTCGGTGTCTACGTTGTACGGGGCGCCGTCCCGGTAGATGACGAGCTGTGGCCCGTACTTCGTCCAATACGTTGTTTTTCCGTCGCCGGTTTTGATGTCGGCTATCACTGCCTGCCCGGCGACGATGTCGCCGAAATCGGTTTGTATGTCAAGGTCGAGGATGTCGAGGAGGTCGGCGGTTCCGGCCGCCTTGACTGTGTCGTTCACGATCTGGAGTTCAGCGGCCAGCATCCGCACGCCGAGCCGCTGCCGCATTATCACGAACGACTTGACGATCGACTCTTGCAGGCTCGACGGGATGCCGAGCTCTGGCAGCTCGCCAACGTCGATGAGGTCTATGTATGATTCCCCGTTGACGGCCCGCTCGCAGAGCGAGTGGATGTGTGTTCCGCGCCGAGCGGGCTGGTCGGTGCCTGACAGGTTGTAGGCGTCGTTGATGATCTGGTTGAGGTAGAACGGGTCGGGGTTGAGGTCGGGGTTGATGTCGAGGTCGTACATTAACGCCAGCCCGGCGGTTAGTTGTCGTTCCTTCCAACGCATCAGGTTGTATGTGGACGGCTCGACCATGTAGCCGGAGGCTCTGGAGTAGGTGACCGATTTGGCGGGGTTCTCTGGGTTCGATACCTTCGGCGCGCCGACGTGAGATCGGGCGAACTCGCGTTTGCTATCTGTGTTAACGAGGACTCGGCGTTCGTTCATGGTTGCTCACCGGTAGCGGCGACCGCTTCCAGTTCGCGGATCGTTTTCTCGACGGTGACGAGCGCGTCGGGCCGTACGAGGTACCAGTCGCCGAGCCCGTCTCGGCGGTAGTGGGATTCGGGCCAGGTGCCCCAGGTCACGATGCATTCATTCATTGCCCCTCCCAACTGATGACGTTCATCGCGCAACCTTTGCCGCTGCCGGCTTGGTGTGATCCGGTGGCGAGTCGTAGTGGTTCTGTGATGTTCATGGGTTCCCTCCGAGGGTCATTCGTAGTGTCGTTTCTTGGTGTTGCGGCGTGGTGCCGGTGTCTTCTTGATGGCGAACAGGAGTGCTGTGGCGACGGCTAGGAACGCGAGCGGGATCACACTGGCATCCAATGTCGGGCACCGTTGAACGTGTCGGGTGTGAACCCGCCGCGCAGTAGCCACAGGCACGCCGTTACGAGATCAGGGTTCGACGCTTCGGCCTGGGTGGTCACGTCTCGGCCACCGCGGAATCCGAACAGGTCCATCGGCCACCCGTTGGGGTAGTACGTCGAGTAGGCGTATCCCGGGACCCAGTTGATGCCGTTGAGCTGGCAGATGTACCGGTCGCTCGTTGACTCGTTGATGAAATCTGAGCCGCAGCCTGTTTCGTTGCCGATGATGTTCGAGCGGGGCACTCCCCAAGGGCGGGCGTCACCAAAGAAGTATTGGACCTCCAACGGCGTCGCCCCGTACCAGGTGAAGATAGCGGCCCATCTAGCGCAATCACCGGGGATCGGGGCGGGCCGCGGTGGCGTGGTGGGCGGGCGTCGGGTGGCTGTCAACGTCGACGTTGCTGCGCCGGAGACCGCCATACCTGCGACGGCCGTGCCAGGCGTCGGGGTCAGGTCGGGGGAGACCGTAACGGCGGTCTCTGGCGCAACACTTCGGGCCGCGTATACGGGCGGCGCTAGGGCTTCTTCGGTGTCGATGAACGCTTGTTCGCCCATGTCGAAGCCGAATAGGACGGCAGCGGCCGGGATAGCGAGTGCGGCGGCTACGTACAGAACGATCGTGCGGGTGGTCAACAGGCTGACACTTTCCAGAGGTCCCGTAAGATCTCTTTGCCTGTTTTGCGGAGAGCGGCGGCGTGTTGATGTCCTTTGGACCAGGGGGTGCCGATCTGGGCTGGTTTGCCGGATGGCCCACAGCGCACACATTCGGTGGTGTGGGTTCTTTCCTCGTATTCGAGGCGGGCCTTCTCATAGTCGAGCCGGTAGGGCGATGTCATGGTTTTCATGCACGCTTCAGCTAGCAGGTGGGTGACCATCTTGAGGGTGGGGTTGCCCTGGGCGGCGAGCGCTTCAGCGGTCATACCTTTCGAGCGGCGGGCCGGGGCGCCGTTCCCGCAGTACTGCCAGAGCTGGCCGACTGTCCGCTCGAATGGGGGATCGCTGACCAGGTGACGGCCTGAGCCGCAAGTGGTCTCGCACTCATGCCCTTCTGGCGGTGGGCCGTTGTGCCAGTGATGCGGCGTGGCGTGCCGGGGGTGGCCGAGGTGGCCGAGCAGGCGGGCGAGCAGGTGTTCACCGATTCCGTTGCTGGTCTTTTGCCAGGTCATAACCTGCGGGGGCGCTACTCGTCGGAGTGTGCGGCGCATCGCTAGACCGCACTGGTGTTCAGCAATTTTGAGTGCGTTGAGGTGGGCTTCGTAGATGGCGGGGTCGCAGCCGCCGCGTTCGGCGCGGTTGGTGTTCGCTATGCGTGTTTTTTGGGCGTCTTCGAACATTTCGGCCCAGATGCGAAGCTCCAGCCAACCATCCGACGGAGGGGTGTTGGGTGTCGTAGGGGTGGTGGTCGGTGGTTGGCTGGGAGAAACACCGACAACGGCGGGCGCACTTTGGGTGTCGGGCACGCAATGGCCGTTGTCGGTAGAAGGTTCGACCCGCCCGGGAACGCCATGGGTGTCGGTGCAGGTCTGGGGCGGGTCGAGAGTTTGCGAACCCGACGTGGCGCCTATGGGTGTCGGTGCAGGTCTGGTCGGGTTCGCGTTCATACCGACAACGGCGGGCATAGTTTGGGTGTCGTGGCCGGGTTGGCCGTTGTCGGTAGAAGGTTCGACCCGCCCGGGCACGCCCTGGGTGTCGGTGCAGGTCTGGGGCGGGTCGAGAGTTTGCGAACCCGACGTTCGGGGATTGGGTGTCGGTTTCTGGTTGGTCGGGTTCGCGTTCATGATTGCTCCTCTATGTCAAGATCGGTGATTTCGTTCAGGCACGAAACCCCGGCGGCTTTAATCTTGTCGATCGCCCAGCGGTGCCGCCCGATGTCGGCATCGATCCCGCCACGTAGCACGCCCTGGAATGCAATCCGGCGCTCGTGGTCTGGGATGAGGGCCGCGCCCTGGGTGACGTACTTGTCGCCGTCGTAGAATCGGCTCTCAAGGAAAGATATCCGAGCACCGACGGAACCCATCTGGGTGTCGTGTCTGGTTTGGTCGGTGCCGGATATCTCGATCTGGATAGCGGCGAGCCGGTAGCGCCTGCGGCACTCATCCCGCACCACGCCATAGAACAAGTCCCGCCACTTCGACGGGCAGTTCACCGCAGCGAAGACCGCCTCCGCGGTTTCGTCGGGGTCGCCTGTTGCTACCGAGGCGATTAGTTCGGTCAAGTTCGTGGCGTCGGTCATGATGCTTCGAGACCGAACAGCGAGAACCATGTGACCCCGAGCGCTTGGGCTACGTCGGTTTGAATGAACGCTCTAGGGCTCGCTTTACCGTGCTCCCAGGCTGACACGGCGGCACCGGATACCCGGCACGCCGCTGCCAACTCGTCTTGTGTGATGCCCCGGAGATTGCGGGCCGCGAGGATGCGGCGGCCCTGCTCCATCCGGATTGATTCGGAGACTGTTTCTGTCATGGGTGTCACCTTAATCAACGGTTAACCCCGTTGTCAACAATAAGTTTACTTTGTCGATGTCGGTACATGGTGCGATGTTGTTCGTTGTACGCCTCGCGGCACGGCTGGCATGGCGTCTCACCGTGCCGCTGGTGGCGTCTAAACGCGGCATACGTGCCACACGGGGCAGGTGTGCGGGGAGGTCCACCGCGGACACGGTCACGGTACGCGCGCTGAGATTCAGCGGTCACAACATCTCGCGGACGTTGTCTAGTGCGGCGTCCATGAAAGCATCGTTATCCATGAGTGCTGCGAGCACGTTCGTTTCTGTGTGGTTGATTCGGACTTGTCGCACGTATTCCGCAGCCAATGTTTCGCTGGTGATTCGCGTGGTGTTCATGGTTACCTTTCCTGATTCGTGAGGATGTCGGTGTAGTACGGGGTGTTGTGGTTGTCGAACATCTGCTCCTGCAACATGATGTAGTCGTCGCCGCTGATTACTTGCACGTTGACCTCGACGATGTCGCCGCCGTTGGATGCAAGCGTGTTGATCAGTCGGTCAACTTGGGCTTGTGCCTCGGCGCTGAGTTCGTTGTACCTGTTCGGGCTGGTGTCGGTGTTGTTTGTCATGTCTCTATATAACCACACTGCGTTACGGATGTCAACAGATTTCGAGAACAAAAAAGACCGCCCCTTCGGGCGGTCCTTGGTTTGGATTTGGGTTTTCAGCCTGCCAGCATCACATTCTTGACGGAGACTGACGCGTCCATTCCGCCTTCGCAGTAGTTTGGCAGGAACACTGTTACGAATCCAGCGGCCCGAATCCCAGCCAGTACGTCAGGGTGTGCGGCAGTGGTGAACGACGCCGGGTTGAACAAAACCTGGTCGCCCTTGGCGGCAACTTGCCGACCCCGAATGCGAATGTTCCGCTTGGCTTCTGCCACTAGCCAAGTATCCCAGTGCCCTTTATATTGCGGGTACTGTGCGTGAGTGCTGTTGGCTTGGTCGATGAGTTCCTGTGTCTTTGTCATGTCTCTATCTAACCACACTGCGTTACGGATGTCAAGCGGCGTTCCAGCAACACCCGAATCGCCCGCACCCTGACCCCACTCGACCCGTTATCGTGCAGCAGGCGGCCACACAGAGGGTAGCCCCTGGTAGATGGGCATAAATTCGGCCTGGAAACGACAAAAGCCGCCCCCGACCCGATGAGGGGCCGAGGGCGGTCTTTTTGGGGATTGCTCAGGCGGGGGTCCGCCGTCGCTATGTGGTGGCCACTTTCGTAGCCACGGGGTTACCTGGATGTATTCATCGAGGCCAGACCAGTGCCGAACACAGCCCCAAGGGCAGCGACAATGACGCCAACCTTGCTGTCTTCGATCATGCCGTACGCGGCGAGAACCGGCACCAGCCCAGTCAGAACCCGATAGATAGTAGCGCGTGTTCGTTCATTCATTAGTTGCCTCCCCGGGCGAGGTGTCGTTCGATGCGGGCAATAGCGTCGCGTGTGGTGGCGCCCCCGTTTTCTCTCATCTCGGACTCAGTATAAGCTATCATCTTTTCCATCCGGCGAGCCCACCGCCAAATATTGTGCGCCACCCTCCCGACGCACGCTGCGACGGCGAACCCGCCGAGAACGACTGCGATCACTTCGGACGCCAAGAAAGCGATCACGATCGGCCGCTGTTCGCCCAGATACCTGTATAGCCCGGCGGGGGGTTACCGCCAACGAACGTATACCTAATGGCCTCCGACCGGTCTACCGTTTCGATCAGGCTGGCCGACAAAACCATCGCGGGCCACTGGTCCTTAGCGACCCATATCGCCGTCACACCGTCACCGGAAGCGAACAGGGGCGGCTTATCATCAAACTTAAACAATCGCATGGTGGGCTCCTCTGGTGATTCGTCGCCGGGTAGCACGAAGTCGGGGTTGGGGTCTGTTCGGCCAGCGTTCACCCAGGACTGCCAACCATCAATCTCGATCGGTTGGATGTGCCAAGACTCGTAACGGGACTCTCCAGGGCGCCCGATGTTGGCGTGCAGACCGAACGGCACCGCTGTAGCGGCGAGCTCGGCGGTCATCCCGTCGTGGTTCGCGTCAGCGTCAGAGCCGTCAGCGGCGACGCAATCAACGGCACAGTACGCGACTAGCCCCGACCGGAACCACTGATCCTGATGGAACGACTTGCCATCACGCGAAGCCTGACTGGTGTCGGATGGGGTTTTGCGCCACCCGCCACCGACCCCGACCCGACCGCCGAGTGACTCAATCCACGCGAAGAGACGGCGCGCGTACTCGGGGTGCATCTTCGGTTCGTACCGTGCCCTGAGCACAGCCATCGTCTTAGTGCCCTCGCCGTAACCATACGGATATTCAACGGCCATACGTTCTCCAATCAGGTCAACAACGGGGATCGGTCATCAGCCCACAGGAACCGTGAAGTCATAAGAGATCCCGTCACTGGTTCCCCACGTAAACGGAATAGTCGACGAGGTGTTCGTTAACGTCAGATATGTGGCGGACGCTTTCGAGCATTTCAGAACAACGCTAGAGCTGGACCCGTAAAGAACCGAACCCGAATAGTCGAGGGCGCCGGATTCGGAAAGGGTCACTTGACCGTAGGGTTGTTTGTTGTTCGTCGCTGTGCCCCTGATTGTCTGACTATTCGGAAGCGTCAGGAACACCGCGCCACCAACCGACGACGAAGACCCTAAAACAACTATGCCGGTACATCGCATCCCGCCTGGAACGTACCGGTAACTGTGCGTTTGGGTGCCGTTGCCAATCGTGAAGCTACTCCAGCTAGCAGTGAACGCGGCCCAATCCGACTCGATCGTATTCCAGGCCGAACCGTCGTAGCGGGTTGTTCGTTTCGGGGCGTCGGTCAGATGCGCCAGCATGCCGCTCGCCTTCACGGTAGACAACGCGGTATCACGCGCCGACGCCGACGCAAACACCATCGTCGTCTGCTCCATCAAGTAGGTGTCGACCTGTGCGGCAGTAAGCACATCCCCCGCCGTGAAATCTTTGTACCCAGCACCAGCCATAAACGGCTCCTTTAGTTAGAAAGCGAGAACGCCGGAACCCAGTTTCCCAAGCGTTGTATTGTCAAGAACAAGAGCCTCAAGCAACGCTACCGGCGACAAAGCCAGCCCGGCAACATGGACACCGTGGGCGGAACCAGAATGCAGTACGCCCTCCACAACCATCGAAGAAACCATAGCTGCGCTAGCACCGCGCGGAGTCCACGAAACCGACACCAAATCACCAATATCTAAACCGGCAACGATGGCCTGATTGACTGACGACAGTTGATCCAACGGCACTTCAATCGTTCGGATTCGTGGCTGCGGGGTCTGATAAATACCAACCAGCCAGTCAGCCATGTCGCCAGACTGTAAATCGGAATCGAGCAGCAACCCGCTAAGATCGAGGCGGCGCAAACCGTACAGGTCGCGGGCCGCCGTTGATGTTGACGTTTGAGCGGTGCCCCCTGCACGATCGACAGAAACATCGGTGTATAGCAGTTCGTCACCGTAAGACAACATCGCAGCCCGAAAGTCGATCCCGGTTCCATCATCAGCGAACGTCGCGTCGATCGTCGCTCCCACCTGATTATGACGGTCCGTAAACGTCAGCACATTTTGGCGGCTGGCGAACAGCCGCCCCAAATCTGATTTGGTAACCAGTTGCAAATAGTTTAGGACGTTCGAGGATCTCGCCACCGCGTCACCTTGCAGAGTGGAGATCCCAGTCCCGACCGACCGGTTCGGTGACCATTCAACCTCAGAACGGTTCAACACGTCAGTGATGCGGAGGCCGGCGGTTTGGCCAGCGGTTGCCGTCCACGCATTGAACCGGCGGCGACCGAGCGCCCCCAACGCATCCACGGCATGAAACGAAACCACAACACTACGATCAGCGGTGTAGCGGTAATCCCACCCTTCGATCGTTCCGCTGAACACGGTGACCCCAGCGACCACAACATCCACCCGTTTGCCAGGCAACACGTTATCGGCGTAAGTTCCGCCGGCAACGAACGCCGTGGGAATGAAAGCGCCATCATAATCGACAACATCGGCCGATAACGTTCCGACCTGCATTTCGTCAAGCTCACGGTTGCGACCGCGATTTGTTGAGAACGATGACACGTTCGCTGTTATGTCGGTCGCAACTTCACCAGCCAAAACATAAACAGCGTCATCGAGTTTGCCTTTGGTGGTGTGGTCCAACGTGAACACGTCGCCGCCCTCGTTGGTTAACCCAAAGTATGCGAGGATCTGATAGTTAATTGTGGCTGTCACGTCCGCCACCGGGTGCCGTTAGACCGCTCGAAATCCTTGATTGCTGACACAACGGCCCGCCCGAGTTCTGTGCCGTTTGCCCCCATACCAGCCGTGACGTTGACCGTGTAGCTACTCCCACCGCCACCGCCACCGCCGCCGCCGCCCGCCATCATGCGTCTCGTTTGGCTAGCAGTGTGAACCTGCGAACCGCGCGGGAGGTTGACCAGTTCGGGGCCTTGCTCTCCCACCAGCGACAACCCGCCGGGGGCAAACGAGGTGCCAGCGGCGTGTTCGCCCCCCGGGATCAGACCCCCGAAGAAATCCTTAGCGCCACCGGCAACACCACTAACAAGGGACCCGGGCGACGGGATGGCGTCCGTCACCGCTTTCGTGATTTGCCACGCTGCCGTGGCGATACCTTTGGCTATCTCGACGACAAGATCAACGCCCCACTGCGCCATATCCCCGAGCGCATCCCATATTCTACCCGGCAGGCCCACGAACTCATCCACGATCTTTTGAAGTCTAAAAAAGATACCGGAGACCATTCTCTCGATGTGACCGAGTACATCAGACACGAACCCGGCCACCTTGCCAACAACAAGGATGATCGTCTCGGCGATCTTGATATGGATATCAATCCACGTTTGAGCGATTGACCAGACGGCGGCAACGATCGTCGCCACAAACCCGGTCACGTCAGACACGAACCCGGCCACCTTGCCGACAACAAGTATGATGATCTCGGCGATCTTGATATGGATATCAATCCATATCTTAGCGATAGACCAAACAACCGGAACGACCTTGTCGGCAATGAAATCGACCAACTCACGAAAGACGGGGATCACTTCTTCCTTAAAGAACTGGGCCGTGGCGTCGACGGCCACCTGAAACGGTGTCCAGTTCTCGTACAGCCATATAACGCCGGCCGTTAGCCCGGCGATAGCGAGCCCCACAGCGATGAACGGGGCGGCAGCCACCAACATCGGAGCAACTGCCGCCCAACCGGCAGCGGCCAGCGCTACCAGCACAGGGACCAGCGCCACGAACCCGGCAGTCAGGCCGGCCACTATCGGAATCCAATGAGCCCTGACGAATCCCACCATCCTCTCGGCCGCTGGGATCACCTTCCCGACTAAGAACTGGGTCAGCTTCTCGAACACTGGCAGCAGTTTAAGCCCGACCTTCTCCATCACCTGTGAGAACGCGACCTTCATCTTGTCGCTGGCGTTCGCCGTCGCCTTGGCCGTTCCGCCTACCTGCTTTTCAACAGCGGCGAGGATCATCTCCTGCGCACCGGCAGTGTCACCAGCCTCGACCATCGCCTTGATCAGGTCCTTCTCGGCATCAGTGAACGTCACGCCAGACTTGCCGAGCGCCGTGATACCCTTTATCGGATCTTGCAGCGCCTTACCGAGCTGAACAGCGTTCATCGAGGCCTCACCGAACCCGGCGGCAGCCATATCGACCGCTGCCGCTGTAGCCCGATCGAACGCCCCGCCGACCTCGTCGGCCGTCTCGCCGAGAGCTGAGAACGTCAATAGTTTCGCTTGCGTCATCTTGATCGAATTCTGATCGACGCCAGTTTGTCGGGCTGTAGACTCGGCCAGCTTGATCAGACGCCCCGACACTTTGTCGGCCTCATCGCCGAACATCCCCATCTGCTCAGTAATGTTCAGAATACGGGCGTTCGAGGTGCTGGCACGTTCCCCGGCGTTAATCAACGCCTTACCCAACACGGCAGCAGCACCGACGGCGACGGCGCCAGCGATCGCAAACTTCTTCAGATTGCCCCTCGACTTGTCCATCGCCGAGTTCAGGTCAGACGCATCACCCTTGATCAGTACCTTGATAATGGATGAGCTCGCCACAGTCTGTTCCCCTTAGAGATCGTATTTGCGGATCAGCTTGTTGATCCCGTCGTCGAACACCTCGAGCACTGCGGGCTTGCGGGCGTCGAGAGCGTCATATAGGAACGGTTGCGGGAGGATGTTGCGTTTACTCCAGCCAAAGTGAATCGGACCGGCGTACGGTACTTTCGCCTTACCGGACCTGACGACACCGTCGCGCAGTGTGCCGGTTGATCGGATCGATGCCCGCAGTGCGCCCGACCGAACCGGCGCCCGGCTGATCGCAGACGACTCGACCAGCTTGGCCCCGGCAGCGTGGATATCCTTAAGTTCTGGCTTAACTGCCGACCTCATCTTTCGGAACTTGGCGTCGATCGCCTTGTCACCAACAACCTTCACCGTGAACGTCATTGGCTCGCCCCCCGTTCATCAGCCTGCTCCTGCAATACGCTGACGATTTCCATTAGCATCTCCTGATCGTCCATAAGGAGTGCTGGCGCTATCCCCGTCGCAACCGCCACCTGTGCGAGCAAGCGCGTCAGGGAGTCGGGGCCAAAGGGAGTGAATCGTCGTCCACCATCTCGATGTCCGAAACACTGTCTAGCCAGTCATCGAACGCTTCAGCTGTCTTCTGGGCGTGCGTCATGGCGCGCCATGCCAGATAGTAGACGTACTCCATATGCATGTCATCAGTAAACGCCTTTGCGATCCCGAACTTGAAATGCCGCTCAAACTCGACCTGAACCCGCGGCGTGATAACGACAGGCACCTTCTCGCCTGTCGTAGTAGCGACGTCCATCTTCAGTGAGATCATGTCACCAAGTCCCGTTAGTGACGGCGCCCGTGATCTGCATCGCCGCCGAATACTCAGTGCGGCCACCGACCCCGGCAGAAACGGAGTAATCCGTTATGTAGCCCTCCGCGGTCTGCTTGATCAAACCGGCAACCGAGCCGCCCGGAGCGAACACGACAGTCGACGACGCCGAGCCAGCGGCGTGGCCGCCCTTTAACGCTGCGATGAATGTGCCAAGCGCCACGTCAAGCGGGCCGCTGAATGACACCGCGCCGCCGTCTGCAAGCCCCGGAATAAACGCCTTAGCGTTTGACCCAAACACGCTCACGTCTTGCGTGTCGATCGGTTGATCAAGTGACGCCTGATCAACGTATGCGGTGATGTTGACGCCCGTGCCGGCGATCCCGTCGACCATCAGCCACGCGTCTTTTCCTGCCTTGAATGCCATGATGTATTGCCTCCGTATTTGGTAAGGGTTGGGGGATCTTGCCCGGCAGAGGGATCAGCGGCGGGAGATAGCGACAGTGCGGGTGACCGAACCGGCGCCACCAACAACCGTGTCAACGACTCGAACATATCGTTTAATGGTCCCAGCGATAACGACCCTCTCAGACGTCAGACCAGTAGCGGCTGTGAAGGTAGCGATAGTCGCCCACCCCGTGGACCCGTCAGAGCTGTCCTGTATCTTGATCGTGTCAGACGTGACCGTGGCAAAAGCGGTGAGGTGCAAATGTGCCACACCGCCGTTAGTGGTCTGCGCGGTGGCGTTGAGCGCCGCCCCGTTCGCCGTGTTCGTGATCGTGGTGTTATTTTCGATCACGACGCCGGCCGCGTCAGTGACGCCGGTAGTCTGCGCCGCCATCGACCAGTCCACAGTACTGCCAACGCCGGCCGTCGTGTCAAGGTTCGTTTCGTCCGCCTCGAACAGCCACGACGCCCCATCAGTACCTAGCGGCATTATCGTGATCGGGGTAGGGGTAGTCGCCTGCTTCTGGTCGGTCAACGCATCCCACTGCCCATTTGAAGTGGCGGAGTCATCGAGCGGCCCGGCAATCGAAACCGACGAGGTGTTCTCCCCGACGATGAACTGTTTCGACGTGTCGCAGATCGTGGTCGTGTCGTGCATCGCGTTATTGGCGTCGATCGACAGTGTGCGGGTGTAGCACGATGCGCCAAGGATACCGACATAGGCCCGAGATTGTTGCGAGTTTCTGAACGCCATATTAGTTCTCCTTGTTTACCAGACGACATCGACGTCAAAATCGACGACGAGGTAGATTTCTGAGGCTGTTTCGACCTCTGACGGCTGCCCTATGTTGCTGACTTCGGCGTAGTCAACCGTTACCGGCCACAGCGCCTCGTTCTCGATTGCCGCCGTGATCGAGTTCGACCCGGTCGGTTCCATATACGTCCGGAGCGAAAGTTGCGCCGAGCGTGGATCGGTGCGCCGTACAAAAACCCGGACCCCGAGGAGAAACGTGCGCTTAGAATTCCCAAGCACCATGCGCGGATCATACGCCCGAGTATAAATCTGCGCTTGCGGCGGATTGATCATATCGTCGACGTAGCCGATAGCCCGCAACCCCGAGATGGTGGCTACAGCTACAGCGGCAGCAGCGCACGCGTCGTTAATCGTAGGCTGAGCCATTAGTCGTCGACCTCGTCGAACCTAATGTAGGGTTCGAGCTGTGCCCGCGCCATCGGATCGAGAGCAGGGACACGTTGCGGCTGACCGTCTATCGATAGTTGGAAGCTGCCGAACTGCGTGTCTGGCGCCTTGTAAATTGAGCGGGCCTGGATGATGCAGGCACGGGCGATCGCTGTGGGCACGGCCGACCATCCGAACTTAGCTGTAACCTCCACCGCCGGCCGACCAGAACCGAGCGCCGTGAACTGTGTAAGCGTCCCGTCAAGTAAACGAATCAAGGTCCACGGTCTGACCGGAGACTCAGCGGCAGCGTTCAGCGGCTCGACCTGAAAGTCAGTTGCGATCGTCAAGCTCGTATCGAACGTCCCATTGTCTGAGGTGTCAACCTTCACGAGCAATCCCGTGAGCGTCGACACGTCATCGACCACCGCGACGTTAGCCATCGCCGGCCGGTACTTGCGGGCCACGACCGTCGAATCCTGCCAGAACTTGCGGCCCTTGCCGCAGTAGGCGTCGATCTGGCGTGATGCCGTCTCTACCGCCGCTTCGAGCACCGTGTCATCAGTGGTGTCGGAAATCCCGACTGCGACCTTGATCTCGGCGAGCGTCGCATATCCATTTGTGATCGCCATGTTAGCCTTTCATTCGGATGATGCCGAGCCCGTAGTTGTTCGGGTAGTTGAACCAGTCGAGCCCGTTGGCCTCCGCGAACTCTTTGATCGCACGCTTGACCGGGAACAACGGGCGGCGCGGAGCGTCTAGCGGAATCCGGTTTTCGGTGTCGTGTAGCACGATCACGCCGCCCGGCTTGACAAGGTGCCGGTACCTTTCAAGCTCGGCCACTGTCTGTTCGTAGGTGTGTGATGTGTCGACGAACACGATCTCCGCTGGCTCAAGCGCCGACACTATCGCTTCGTCCAGATCGTCGCCCTGAATGAACGTCCAACCCTCGTAGTCGTCGAGGTCTGGGCGTGGCGACAGGTCGATCGAGGTCAAGTGTCCGCCGGTTGCGGTTAGCCCGTGCAACCATCCCACAGTACTGACGCCGGAGCGGGTGCCGAGTTCGATGACGTGCTGAGCGTTAAGCACCTGCACCAGGTCGACGAACGTAGGTAGGTGCTCGTTTATGTCGGATGCGGTTGTCGAGCGCCAATGGTAGTCGGTTGCCAGGTCGGTCACTCTCGGCGGCACATTCATCGCGGCCTAAACCATGACGTCGGGGCACGATTCGGTATCCATACCGGCCAGGTGTCATCGACGTCAACCGGGATCATTTTGCGCCCGTCGGTATGGAACCCTTCCCTCATGAACGAATCCGAGGCCAGCCCCGTCGCTATCCGATCTGCAACCTCGGGATGACAGAACGCCCCAAGCTTGTTCTCCGTCGCTACCGCCCCGCCAAGCCAAGTAAAATGCCAACCGGCTTCCGGCAGCACCGTCGACGCCCAGCCCCGCCCCCCGTCCGGCAAATAGACTTTAATCAGCCCGTTCCGGTTATTTCGTATGAGCTGCCACGCTCCAGGGTGTTGTAGTTCGCCGGCCACAATCTCACGGTTCCCGATTTCCCTGGCGGTGGCCACAGTGACGGCAACCGTGCCGCCCCAGGCGTCCGGGTGCAACCAGTCAACAGCGAACGAATACATCGTTTGGGCGAATATCACGAACTCGCGGTGGCGTGGCAAAGCGTTCAGAATGGAAAGCGGGTGACAAATCTCGTCGACGTCGCCGTGAAGAACGATGGCGTCGTCGGTCAAACCGGGCACCCGTTGGAGCCCTTGCCACACCCAGTCGCGTTGAGCCCATTCGCGGGACCAGGCCCGCAGATCATGCGGCAGCATAACATCTTGCGCCACCGTCGGCAGGTCTGTTGCTTTCACCACGATCAGCCGGTCGCCCCACTCGGCGAACCGCTCAATGTTCTCAGTCAGGTGGTACGGCTTCGGGTGGCCTTGATGGTCTACGTCGGCTTCGATGGCTAGGAAGTAATCGACCGCCGGCGACATCGTCGTCAACCGACATTCGAGCATGTCGAGCTCCCCGTTTATCATGAACGTATCTACGATCAGGCGGCTCATGAGGACACCAACCGGAGTTGCACGGCTTCTTCGTCAAACACTTCGGGGGCGTATCGTGTCAGCAGCTCGATCGCCCACGCAACTTTATCGGCAATCCGTTGGCCCGATGGCTGCGATGTGTTCCACAATTCGAGGTTCTCGATACGGTTGTCGTCTCTCACCCCGTTGATGTGGTGGACGTTTTCGTGTTTGAACAACGGCCGCCCAAGGTCCTGC
>TARA_R110000765_G_scaffold28802_7_pt1 | contig 17788 bp, 12 predicted proteins | sample TARA_R110000765 | Tara Oceans TARA_R110000765 (sample SAMEA4398168) | marine metagenome | biome: Polar Biome; feature: [MES] marine water layer (ENVO:01000295) within the mesopelagic zone...; material: water (ENVO:00002006), including particulate matter (ENVO:01000060) such as...... | reverse complement strand
CGATGGCCCTAATCCTGTTCCGACACTTAGAGACAGGGTGTTTGACTACAGTGATCAGAATGGATTTATACCATTCACTGGCGGAGACAAGTGGTACTTCGTTGACAACTCTCAGCAGGTGATCAGGATAGATGACAACGGATACGTATCTGATGTGTATGCATGCCCTGGCACAACCACCACAACCACAAGCACGACCACGACCACAATACCAGCAGTGGGTAATTATTACACGGCAAGAACATGCTCAACTCCTTTTGTGGCGGTGGTCCTTCTTGACACTACGCTTGCAGCAATATCTGTAGGTAATGTGGTCAAGACGACAGACGGAAACTGCTTTCTAATATCAGGAACGTCCTCAGGATCATATCCTTATTATCTAATCGAAAATCCCGTCGTAATATATGCAGACTGTACAACTTGTACTGGAACAACTACAACCACAACAACTACAACAACTACTACAGCACCAGTCATCAGTGCCTTCAGTATGGATCCAAGTGCCCAAACATCAGATTTTAATGCGTGTTCACTTACCCCGTCTCTTTCAACATACTACCACAACGGTGGTGGCTCAGTTCCTACAGTTAACGACTTTATCTACACGGACGCCTTAGGGACGATTCTATTTGACGGAGTATTTAAGTGGTACTACGTGAACGATGGAGGGGCTGCTTATACCATACAGGTCTCTAATACGGGTCAGGTTCTGGGTGCAAAGGCATGTGCAGGTGTAACAACTACAACGACAACAACAACGGTATCTAAGACGTACTACACGTACAAGGACTGTAATGATGGAATTATTGCAGGAAAGCTATTTTTCTTGGGACCAAAGGTTCTTGCATCAGACACGGCTGTGAAGGCTTCAGACGGAAACTGCTACAAGATATTTAATGTAGACGCAGCTGGAGGTCCAGAGCTTGAGGTATTATTTGTCTATAATTCCTGCTACGATTGTCAGTAAAATACAAACTAAGATTTATATCGGCACAGCCAGCTACGGACTACTACTCTTGGCAGGTTGAGGTTTACATAAATAACTTCATATCGCTAGGCTATAAAGACATAGATGTCGTGTGTGGATTTCAGGATAGCATACCAGAGTCCTGGGGTAAGCTTGTCTCCAGGTATGGGGATGTGGCTAACTTCTATTTCTACGAGGACACTCTTGGTGATGTGAAGTACATACCAGCGATACAGGCACACATACTAAAGAAGCATTTCGATGAGAACCCTAGCCGTGACGCATTCTTTTTTCATGACTCAGACTTTATATTCACTAAGCACCTGGACTTCAGTCCGTACCTTAACGATGACAACTGGTACTTCTCTGACACCACTAGCTATATAGGGCACGACTATATCATGAGCAAGGGTGAGGAGGTCTTGGATGCGATGTGCGATATAGTTGGCATATCAAAGGATATAGTAAGAAAGAATCAGAAGAACAGTGGTGGTGCACAGAAGCTTATGAAGAATCTAGACTCAGAGTACTGGACTAAGGTGGAGAGCGATGGAATACGACTTTACGATAAGCTTATATCTATGCAGCATGTTAAGAAGGATGGAGATCCCTACGGAATACAGGCATGGACATCAAGCATGTGGGCCGAGCTATGGAACGGCTGGCTGGCAGGTCATAATGTGGTGGTGCCTAAAGATTTTGATTTCTGCTGGGCGACATGCCCGTCAGAGAGATGGGATCAGACGTACTTCTTCCACAACGCAGGCGTGCAGAATAATAGCCAGGGTATGTTCTACAAGGCTCAGTATGCAGATCGATTGCCATACAAAGAGGATCTAGAGATATCTGAACACAGGTGCTCTCACAGGTACTACATGGAGATGAAGTCTGTCGATAGCTGTTTGCTTTAAAATTCGTAAATTTGTATTATGTCTACTATAACCTATTCAATATGGACCAAGGGATGGACGTCCTTCTGGTCTTACGTTCCAGACTGGATGATTGGTCTCAACAGCAGCTTCTATTCATTCTCAGGGGGGAACCTGTACAAGCATAATGACTCAACTGTAGCTAGAAATAATTTTTATGGCCTACAGTCTAAGTCCACCATTACAACGGTATTCAATGACGATCCACTGCAGATGAAGGTATTCAAGACACTGTCTCTAGACTCAAACAAGCCATGGAAGGCGATCATAGACACGGAGCTAAACACTGGCGAGATGGAGTCGAGTTCCTTCGAGGAGAAGGAGGCGGAGTGGTTCTCCTACATAAGAAGGGTTGACGACACCATAGACCTTAAGGCTATATCTACACAGGGAATAGGCAACGCAACGTCGATAGACAGCTCAGTTCCTACCGCTGTTGTGGTAACGTTTGGGTTCAGTATAGATTCATCGGTTAGCATAGGAGACGGCCTGTACAAGATGGGAGTCACGGGTGTGAATCCTCCTATATCTGACGGAACCATGGTCAAGATAGGGGACATAACAGGACTGACATCTACCACGATAACGGTGAACACAAACACGGGAGTTATACCGCTTACGAGCGACTTCCTGATAGGCCTCAAGAACAGTCAGGTCGAGTCATACGGTGGGAGAGGGTTTTATATGTCTGTAAAGTTAGAGAACAAAGACGAGACTCAGGTTGAAATGTTTTCCGTTAGCAGTTCTCTATTCAAAAGTTTTCCTTAAATTTGTTAAATGGAAGTTAGGCTCTTGACATGCGATGATTACGATACGTTATCGTCGTGGTGGAAGGACTGGAGATGGACAGCTCCACCCAAAGATATGTTGCCAGAGAATGGCCTTGGAGGGGTGATGATCCATAAGGACGGAAGAGATATATGTGCAGGATTTGTGTACTTTACAAACTCATCAGCCGCATGGCTAGAGTTTGTGGTATCAAACTTTCACTACAGGGAGGATGACAGGCAGGACGCCATTAGGTTCCTTATAAATGTCCTGACAGAGATGATTAAGGACAAGGGGTCCTACAAGTATATTTACACATCCCTAAAGAGCGAGAGCTTGATCGCTAGGTATGGCGAGTGCGGATTCGAGATGGGTAGCACGGGCTGTAAGGAAATGATAAAATTAATATAAAATGGCGGCAATAACATCAACAATAATAGCAGGTGCAGGAATCGCAATAAGTGCAGGACAGGCTATAAAGGCTAACAAAGAGAAGAAGGCTGCAGACGAACAGGCTGTAAAGGCGGAGGCCGCTATGCGTGGGGTCAAGGAGCAGAACATGATGAAGCAGCAGCAGGTGCCAACACTTGGATACGACCTGGCAAAGGAGTCTCAGGCTCAGAGGGATGTATCAGCCATATCCGCACTTCAGGGTGCTGGTGCGGCAGGTGTTATAGGTGGAATCGGAAAGGTTGCACAGGCAGGTGCAGCGGCAGATCTACAGCTTGCGGCTCAGGCAGAGCAGGCTCAGTTCAAGAGGGATACCATGCAGTCACAGGCGGCTATGGGTATAGAGCAGAGACGTGCTCAGAGAGAGTTTGGAATAGAGGGCAGCGCACTTGCAGGTGCACAGGCCGCATCACAGGCCGCACAGGCACAACAAAATCAAGCTGTTGAGGGTATATTCAGCGGACTTCTTGGGGCGGCAGGATCGGGACAGCTTGCAGCACAAGCACTAGAACAATCTGGAAACGGGAATACATACCTAGAAAATTTACGAGCAAATCAAACCACTAACTTACTTGCTCAAGCTGGAACACAACAAAACCCATAAAAATGGCAGACAAGAGTTATATAGGATACAAGGCAGCCCCAGCTATTGACTGGGGGAAACTAACGTCGGAGTTCTCACAGGGGCTTATGGAGATAGGTGCAAGGAGAGGCGTTCAGGACATGTACTTCGACAAGCTGAGTCGTGATAACATGGATGCCCTTAGGGATACGGAAGACTTCCAGTCTCAAGACGTTAATACACTTGTTAGCGGTGCAGTTACACAGGGTGTTAATAACAGCTACGAGATGAATAAGCTTGTAAAGTCTGGTAAGCTGAACCACAACGAGTACAGGAACTTCATGAATAACCAATCATCGTCATGGACCGAGTTTTCAAAGACCATGAAGACCATAGATCAAACCATACAGACTGGCCTTGAGCGTCAGCAGGTTGGGGAGGACGGGAATCCTCTGGGCTCTCAATACGAGCAGGACCTGATAGAGTGGAGGACAAAGCTTCTAGACCTTAAGAACAAAACCATATACCAGGATCCAAAGCTGGGGAAGTATTTTCTTGCAGAGCTAAATGATGAGGGCATAATAGGTGACCCCAACAATCTTCAGGAGATGAGGAACCTTAACAAGCAAATGAATATAAACGATAACTTCTTTAATTTTAATAAGCTTGTGAAGGATAGATCTGCTGGCATCGCCTCATATGAGGAGGCACTTGTTGAGGACATAGAGACGGTAGATGGAAAGGTAAGGAATAACATTTACATGACCGAAAGAGGTGAGGTTATGAATCCAGGTGTCCCTGACGCTATATCAAGAACCCAGGCATACATAAGATCAAATCCTAGACTTATCTACAACACACTCAAGCAGAGCGATGACAGGTACCAGTCGTTCTTCAATGAAGAGGATTACAACAATAAAATGAATGATCTAGTAGAGATAGAGAACGGGGCCAGACAGGTGAGGGGTGAGGATATTCTTAAGGAAGGCAGCAAAGATTACGAAGATTTTATGACAGATAACGACAAGTTTCTTGTTGAAAACATAACTGACGCACAGGGAGTATTCCAACCCAATCCTAATGCTGAACAGAGATCTGAATTGAATGCAGTTGTCGAAAGTACGTTCATGTCTAACCTTGGATACTCCAGGGTAGAAGCCAAGCCGCCTAAGCCCAAGGCTCCAACTCCTAAAGAAGAAGGACAAGTAAACTATGACCTGTACGAGACATTGTATACCGCAATAACTGATGGTGATTCAGATATTTTAAATAACAGAAAGACAAGCGAGGCTAAGGACCTAAGGTTTGAAGTAACACTTGATGGTATAGATGTGTACGACATATCTGAAAATACTGTTGGAGATCCCAAGAATGAATTAATTTCTGAAGGAAAGTCATTGACAGACCTGGTGTCATACTTCTACGGAAAGTCTGGTGCCACTGGTGGTACTAAGCCAGAGGCTACATACAACGCAGAGAGAGATGCCTTCTACAAGGCAAACCCAAAGAAAAAAGAAATCGCCATGATGGAGAAACAGACGGAAGAGATTCCAGCCGATCAGATGGCCAGCAATCAGGGCGGTAATTTTTTACAAAGACTAGCAAGATCAGGAAGAGATTTCCTCTCAGGAGGTGACAATCAAAACATATCATAACTATGGCTGAAGACAATCCGATAGAAGGCTTGGATCCAAATCAATCGGCATTCGAGCCGATTTTAGACATGATGGATCAAAATAGACCTGAGGACCTAAGCAGGACCACAACGACAACGACCCTGTACATATCTGGAGACCCCACATCGATAGAGGAGATGAGTATGGATTCCACAACAACTATGCCTCCAGTTCAACCTGAGGATATTGTTGCTCAGTTTAGACAGCTAAATTCAGATATAAAAGTAGGAGATGTAGACAGAATAATTCCGAATGCCACGAATGAAGAAAGGCTTCAGATTATGTTCGACTATCCCGAACAGTTTAGTGCTGACATAGCCTACAACAATAAGATAAACAGCTACGTGACACAGCTTAAGGAGCAGGGATATAAGGACGATCAGATACTTTCATACCTAGAGCAAGAGAAGGAGGGGAAGAGGTCAGACCTAATGTCTAAATTCCCAGACCTATTTGATGTCAAGTCCATAAAAAGAAAGGGCGACGTATTAAATATTTTAGAGAGCAATAAGCTTTCGTATAGTAAACTTTCAAAGTTCGGATCTGAGGGACAACTAAAGAAAGAGTATCCTGAGTTTTCTAATCTCATAGATCAAAAGAAGAAGGACCAGCAGATTCAGAAAGATATTAAGGCTCAACAGAAGAAGGTAGAGTCTGATCTTGATATAAAAATAAAAGACTTAGAGAAGCAGTTAGAGACTGGGAAAAACTTTATAGGTCAGGACATGTCTCCTATAGATCAAGAGACTGCTAGAAGAGAACTCAGAAAGCTTAAGGGAGAGCAAAATCTATCTGATTTTGATTCGTATATTCCTGAATCAGCCCCTATTTCACGGAGGGATATCGGAAAGGCATCATATAGTGAGCCTGTAACCGATTTTGAATTTAAAAGGATCGATGAGTTTAGTGTAGAACCTATAGTCACGGACTATAGATTCGTAGATAAAGAGCAGGTAGACCAGGAGCTAGTGTTTCTAAGTGAGTTAAATAAAAACATTAGTGCCACAGGGGGAACATCCTTAAGCGATCAGCAGATTAACGACGTATATGTTACTGGTATTAAACCTTATAAGGAAAGCTTTAAGGACTATGACGATCAGCTTTGGAGAAGTGTTTCTGGTGTCGTATCCGTGAGTCCTGTTGTGGATCTAAACGATGAATTCTTTGAGAGACACGGCACGACTAGAGATGAGTTTATAAATAAAAGAAAGCTCATACTTTCAAGTGGAATTTTTGATACTAACAAACTAGGCGAGACATACTATACCGAGGAAGAGTTTCAGGCTATGTATGATCGATCCGCAAAAAAGATAAACAATCAATTTGGTTTCCAGGCTTCAATTGCATACGAAAAGATTACGGGTACTAATCTTGCAGAAAATCCAGAGGAGTTTTATAATGAGTCCAGAAAGAGTTCTGGTCTATACAACTCAGCAATAGATGAAGATATAGTATCTGGAGATTCCAAGGCTACTGCGGATAATCTTAGAAAAAGATTTGGATGGCTGCCTTATGGGTCTAAAGATGAGGCACAAAATTATTTAGAGACAGAGGGCTTTAGATTCAGCTATGACGGAGATAATCTAATAATACAAACGACGGTAACACCTGAGGGTAAAACAACTCCAGAGCTTTTAAACGGCATAGAGATAAACACCAATAGCGATAACTTAAGCGGCAGGATAAAGAACTTTATGTCCAAGGCTATAGTGACGGAAGATGTTCGTTCAACTATACTTGAATACGAAAGGGGGGAGGGTAGGTTTAATGCTGAATATAATGACCCAATGAGGGCGGCCATGGCGATGAGTAGCTATATACTATCAAAGCCTAATGTCTTTGGAGATGCAAATGGATTTGCTACAGATGGATATGGTCAGGGATTCTTATTTGGACTCATGCCCATGGGCGGTGGCAAGGATAAGTCTGCGTTCATGAGAGATATGTCCGTTATAAATACCTTGATCAATGGTCTGAAAGCCAAGGATCCTATATATAACAAGTATACTATAGATGACCTAAACAAAAAAATTCAATACGCACAGTACATAGAAGACCAAAAGGCTCCTGAGTTGATAGGGCTAAAGGGGCACGCACTTGCAGCACTATCAGGAGTAACAGAAACTTTATCGGGAGTAACAGAGGGTACATTAGACCTTGTGATAGATATTCCGTTCCTGCCAGTGTCTAACTCTTTATCTGATAGAGAGGTGAATATGTTGAAAGAGTCAGAGCTTGAAGAGTACCAGATATCAGACATACAGAACAAGCGTATAAAGGATGAGGTTGAGTATGGTATAGACGAGTGGCTTAAGAACACCACTGCAGTGACAGACAAGTCGTTGGCAGACGCAGGCCTTACATATGAGCTACTGAAGACGATGATTCATAGCCTAAGCACTGGAGCTATAGTTGGATTTAATCCTGCACTTGTCCCAGTTGCGTTTGGACTTCAAACCACAGCAAGGGTGGAGAACGAGCTCAAGGACAGCGATCTCAGTAATTTTGAAAAGAGAATTATATCTTGGCCTATGGCCACGTTTGAGGGTATACTTGAACAAAGGGGACTTCAGAGTGTACTTGGTCCAGGTAAGTCAAAACTATTCAGGTGGGCTGCAGCTAAAGCTTTAAAAGGCTTACCTAAAAATGCAAGTCTTTACGCAATAGAGGCGAGTATGAAGTACACGCTGAAAGGACTTAGCATAAAGACAATCCTAGGGATACTTGAGGGTGCTTCTTATGAGGCACTTACGGAGGTAGGTCAAGAGGCTGTAGAATTTACAGAAAAAAATATTGTAAACATGATCCTAGGTAAGGACGTGTTCAAGAACATGCCCGACATAACAACGAAGAAGGGTGCGGATGAGTTTTTATCCCAGCTTGGCAAGGCTGCACTATTAGGAGGTCTATCTGGTGGTGGTATGTCTGCAATCGGTGGTACAACAAACCTACTTGTCAATGGATTTCAGTTAAAGGGATTGAATAAATCATTTGAAAATCAATACAATGTCATAACCAGCGAGGAAGGTAGGGCTATTGCTTTATCACAGATAAACTTAGCCTACCAGTCTAAGCAGATAACTAAAGAGGATGCCGAGGCAAGGATAAAGGCAATGAATGAGGCATATCCATTGATGATGGAGATACCTACCGAACTGTCTTCAGGTCAGAAGAGACAGGCATATGACTTAATGCTAGAGAGAAAGGCATTAGAGGGAGAGGTTAAGGACAAGGACAAGAACCTAGTCGTCAAGCAGACGGACAGGATCGCAGAGATAAATAATCAGTTACAACAAATAAGCAAGACAGATGCCATTCAAGAGCAAGAAACAGATGAGAAAGTGCTACCAGATGAACAGCCCAAAATGGAACTGCAAGAAGTGGAGCAAGGAGACACCAAAGACCAACAAGAAGAAATAAGTCCAGAGAACTCCTCAAACTATGCCAACCTTACTGAGGATCAGGAGGGTAATGTGGTATTCTTTCACAGAGGACAAAAGGGTTATGAGACAGTAAAGCCATCTTCAGGAAAGACCAGAGCCACATCAAGAGAGGAGGCTGCTGCAGTCGGAAAGGTGGGCGGTGTGGCCATGTATTACACGGACCAGAACGATGCTGAGACAGCGGTATCAGGAGACTCGCAGTACGCTGTAAAGGTCCCTAAATCTAAGGTGTATGACGCAAACACTGACTCTAAAAATCTTAAGGAGGAGGCCAAGAAGAGGCATGAGGAGGAGAATCCAGGCAAGGCATTTGACGCAAACACAGAGCTTGCATATGTAACAAAGATAGCTGGAGAGCAGGGCTACCAGATGGTAGTCGCTCAGTGGGACGGTAAGACAAGGGCTCAGACCACTCAGGAACTTACACCTACAGATGTCCAAGAGGTTGACGGTAACACCGTCACAAAATCATTCAATGAGAAGTATGAGAGCAACAAGGACAAGGGATTTGTACCTGTAATTCCAGTCACTCAGGAGGAGGGTCTAACAGGGGTATATGAAAAGATAAGATCGGAAAGAGGTAGCACTCAGACATATGATGAGCTATACTCAATGGTGGAGGGAAGGACCAGGGATAAGTACAGCCAGGAACAGGTTACCAAGATGGTCAATGAATCCGACCTGTCTCAGGAGATAAAAGACGAATACAACGCCATAATTAAGGCAAAGCCTGAGTCTAGAAGGTCTGATAAGACTAGAGATAATATAGCTGGGGTTGAGGTAAAGTACCCAACCACGGAACAGACGGCTGAAAGAAAGGCCGAGAGAACTAAGCCAGAGTATGTAGACAACGCAGCAAGTCAGAACGAGCAGGAGGATGTAGAGTCATTCCAGAAGGAGCTTGAGGGTGAGTTCGGTATGCTTACTGGTGAGAATCCATTGGGTAAGCCCCTGACAGAGGAGGAGAACAGACAGCTTAATGAGAAGGCCGAGGAGTGGCTTAATAAGAAGGGTTACAAGCCAAGAAGGATTACAGGCAAGTACGGACAGGCAGAGAACTCGTTCTTTGTACCTGGCCTTACGAAGCAGGATGCAATAGCATTCGCTAAGGAGTTTAATCAGGAGTCTGTCGCTCACTCGGAGGGAATGATCTACCAGAACGGTAAGATGAATCCACGTAAGAAGTCTGACGACAACTTCAAGATGGAGCAGTACTCTCCAGAGTCTGACTTCGTGTCTGTGGTTAATACAAAGGACGGACTGAAGACATTTACTGTAGGATACGACTTTAAAAAGGAAGAGGACTCAACACCAAAGCCTAAAAAGAAGGCAGCACCAAAGAAGGAGGCGAAGGGTATACGTAGGCAGATAGAGAACGCAAGGAAGGCTATAGCCAAGATACTGCCAGGCGTAGAGATCGTGGTTCACGAGACCGAGGATTCATACAGGAAGGCGACTGACGAAACAGACAGCAAGAAGCAGGCATCTCGTGGTGAGTATAACAATAAGACCAAGAAGATACACATAAATGTATCCAAGGCTAACAATAGGACTGTAGCTCACGAGGTCTTCCATGCCATACTACTCAGCAAGGTGAAGACAGACCAGGCCGCTAAGGATCTTACCGAGCGTATGATCAAGGCCTTATCAAAAAATCTTGAGGGGATGCCTGAGGTTAAGGAGGCACTCGACGCATTCGCTGCCAACTATGACGAGAACATACAGAGCGAGGAGAAGCTTGCAGAGCTGGTCGGTATACTTGCAGGTAACTATGCACAGATGAATAAGCCTAGTCAGAATCTGATCAAGAGGTTTCTAGATAGACTGGCCAAGATGTTTGGTCTCAAGCCATTCACGGACAATGAGGTGGTTGATGTTCTTAACACTATAGCTGGAAAGGTTGCTGTCGGTGAGGAGATCGCTGATGTGGACCTCAAGATTATTCCTAAAAATAAAACAGCAGAAATAAAGGAGTCAAATAAAAGGTTTCAAGCTGATTTTACCGATCTTAAATCTGGAGTTACTTATAGCTTTGATAAAAACACAAATGAATTTAAAAAGATAGAACAAAAATACATAACAAGAAATAAATCGATTTCTGATTTTAATAATGTATTTATGATTTTACATCAACCTGATTCAGCGTTTTCTGGAAAAATTAGTAAAAAATTATCTGATGGAAGTGAAATATTAGTTGAGGGTAAGGGAGGTATATTTTATCCCATTAAGTTTCATGAGAAAGGATATTTTTGGGCAAGTACATCTAAGGCTGCTGAAGCAATGGCTGAGTCTATGAATAAGGCCATTAATAAGGATGGTAAAATATACATGGCGTTAACAACTGCTCCGACAAATAAAGTTTTATCTAGTACAAATGCAGCTAATGGTGTTATGAATTTATTTATATCATTATCAAAGAACCCAAAGTTTAAGATAACAGGTATTGAATCTATACTCATAAAGTCTTACAATAAAGCATTTGGTGATAAGATTGATAGCTCTAATAATTTAGATGAAATAGTAAAAATAATAGAGGAAAAATTAGGAGCTGAAAAAAGTAGTTTTGATGATAGAAGAACTTTTTCAACATCAATCATAGATTCTGTAGTTAAATCTATTCAAAGAAAAATATCAAACCAGGACGCACAGAATAGTTTGGCTGATTTCTTTGGAGAGGGTATGATGGCAGAGGATCTTGTAACAAAGTTTAAAAAAGGATCTAAAATTAGTAAGGCTAATCTTACAGAAGCAGTATCTCAAATGCTTACAGAACCAATGTTAAGAGATGGTAAATCTAAAACTGAAAATGGATCAATATATGCCATATTAGAGATTGACGGAGAGGTTGAAGCTGTGGATGCAAAATCTGAAACGGATCATGAGTCATATCCAAAGGCTATAAAATCAAAGGGTGACAGTAAAACAACACTACATTTATTAACTGATAGAGTAAAGTGGAATAATGTTACCATTGATCCTGCTACAGGAAAAACAGTTAATAAGTCAGGAAAAGTTAAAAGTAAAGATCCTAAAAAGAAAGGAACACTTGTAGAAAGATGGACTCAAATAATGAGCCCAAGTGCAGGTATTACTACACAGGGGGTGAAAATAGATACATCTGAGGTCACCACCCCAGACAAGCGTAAGCAGAAGGTTGGTGGTTTATTGTCTAAAAATATAGATGTAACGGATGATTCAAATAGAAAAGGATTAGTACCTGTTGAACAGTTAAAAGGTTTTATTGGTGAAGATAGAGTTGGTGATGCTGAAATGACTAATTCACGAGAGACTATTGATAAATTAAAAGAAGACATTAAGGAAAACGGATTTAAACAGCCTATAGTAGTTGTGTATGATAAATTTTCTGATAAAGGAGAAGCTTCAATTATTGAGGGTAATCATAGAATACAAGCAGCTATAGAACTTGGACTTAAAGAAGTACCTGTTAAATTTAAGAAAGGTACACTAAGAACAAATGAGCAGAGAGAAGCAGACGGTATGTTCCCCTTAAATAGAAAAACCGTTGGAGAGATAGATACACGCTTTGGAGTTGACGGAACAAAATTAGGACTTGAAGTTAGACAGCCTACTGAAACAGATATAGTAACCAAGTCAGCTAAGAAAAAACCCACAACACAACGTAAGCAGAAGGACGACGGGCCTGTAGAGCCAAGGATTGACATCAGAGATCTTAAGAAGAAGTCCGATAAAAAAGTTAAGGATACAAACAAGGGTAAGGGACCGATACTTAGAAGACTTAGAAGATCACTGTTTGATAGACAGAACGACATAAAGAGAGTCATAAAGGACTTTGTACCCAACCCTAAAAAGGTAAGTAAGATCATCAACGCAATAGTCACAAAGGCTGGTGCGTCTGGATATGCAAACGAAATATTCACACAGCAAGACGAGAAAATATTCAAGAAAAAAAATCGTCTAGGTAAAATGGTTAATCTTTCAGCTGAAGAGATGACAAATCTTGAAGCTATCATATACGCAAGACGTATCGTTGCGATCAATGAGAATAGACGTGAGAGGGGAATGAACCCATACACGGGTATGGATGGATTGACGGAGCAGGACGCCATAGACAACCTCAATATGATGGAGTCATTAGTTGGAAAAAAAGAGTTTGATTCCTTATCAGAGAGAGCTGAAGATTACTTCGAGGCATTCAAGAACAATCTTAAGATGCTCAGGGATTCTGGACGTATAACAGAGGAGACATATAATAATCTGAAGGATGTGGAGTACTCTCCAATCAAGACTCTAAAGTATATCATACCTCAGGACACCATGACTGACGAGGATATAAATAACGCCGTGTCTACACTTGGTGTGAACAAGAAGGATATAATGAAGCTCTCAGACATGAATGAGAATGAGATCCTATTCGACGCAAGGTTTCTTCTCATGATGAATACCAATATAGTTGTAAGGAGATCATTTGAAAATAAAATGTTGAATGAGTTTTCTCAGGGATATGAGTCTATAGATAAGGCAGGTAAGGAAGCTCTATCAGACTTTATAATCGAGGGTCCTGTAAAGAAAGTTCCGCCTGGTTTCAGAAAGGTTGAGTACTTCCAGGATGGTGTGAAGAAGGATCTCATCATGAGAGAGGACTACGCAAGACAGCTTTTAGATATCAAGAATCAAAATAACTTCTTAAAAGGCCTTGGAAAGATGACTGGTGCAAATATATTAAGGTTCTTTGCGACGGGTGGTAACCCATTATTTATCGTTGGTAACACTGCGGTTGACTTCGCAAACATAGCATTCTTTTCAGACGTATACTCAGCCATAAAGCCACTGGCAACAGTACAGCTCGCATATGACTTCGTAAAAAACTTTTTAAGAAAGGCATCCAAAACTAATTCTTATGAAAATATAAAGATGGAGTTTATGGAGCACGGAGGTGCTATGGACTTTCTATCTACAGACGGTCTTAGAATGGTTCAGGAGATGAAGCTTAAGAATAAAATACTTAACAAGGCACAGAAGGCATTGTCAGCATACGCAAGGTTTATGTCTTACATTGGAGAGACAGGCGAGATGTCATTCAGACTGGCTGTATATGAAAGAGTCAAGAAAGCAGAGATTAAGAAGTTTGAGAAGGAGAATGATAGATCTCCAAACCAGCAGGAGATGGAGGACATAATGTTTGAGGCAGCCGCACAGTCAAGGGAGACCATTGACTTCTCTCAGGGAGGTACATGGGTTAAGCAGATGGATCAAGCACTACCATACTTCAACGCTGCAATGCAAGGCCTTAGAAGACCGTTAGACTATGCAAGAAAAAATCCTGTTGGGTTCACATCTAGCGTGGTTCAGTATGCGGTAATGGCCGCAGGTATGACTGCAACTTCCTTGGGAACATTACTTAGAGCAATCGGAGACGATGATGAGGAAAAGAAAAAACTTCAGGATATACTCGATTCAATATCCGAGTACGAAAAAGCAAGCTATCATATAATATTTACAGGAAACAAGGATAAGGACGGCAACTATGAGTACGTTAGGATTAAAAAACTTCCACTACTTTCTATACTTGGCACAGCTACAGAGCAATACACAACGAAGTACCTTTTAAAGTCTCAGGGGATTGATTACAAGACGGATGATAAATCTATAAAGAAATCTATAGAGATGTCTGCACCATTAGACGTTTTAGGTCCTATTGTGGGTGATGAGTCAGTAGGTCAGGCACTGGGAGGGGTTGTTAAAAGAAATCCACTTGCTGCGGCTTGGCTTACATACACATACAACGAGGACACATTTACAGGAGAGAAGGTGTTTTATGAGCCTAGAGATAAAAAGGTAAAGCCGTATGCAGAGGGACTTTATGACGATAAGGTAAATGATATATATAAGATTATTGCACCTGCACTTGACATGTCTCCAAAGAGATCTCAGGCCGCTGTAGAGAAAATTATAACAAGCGAGAGTACGAACCCAAGCATATCTATATTCTACGCACTGACAAACGGACTGTTTGACACAAATGCAGATGAATTTAAAGAAAACTCTGATACGTTTGATAACGGTATGGGTCATTTCTTAGATGTGGTTAGTAAAAAAATGGTTAGATATACTAATAAAAATATTTTAAGATACAAGGATCAAGATAAAATAGAAGAACTTGAGAAAAGAATAGATACAGATGCATACCTAACTAAGATTAAAATTAAAAAAGACATAGATAAAAACGTAGACTCAGAGATACTTAGAAATGGGGATTATAATAGCAAGGAATACCAAAAAGAATTAGAAAAACTAGAAGGTATACTTGACAAGAGCGATGTAAACACTAAGGATAGACCTTACTACGGATCATATACTGTTAGGAAAGACTTAAAAGGCCAGGAGGTTTTTAAAGAAGTGACAGATATAATTTATGAAAGATCTCCAAAGATGATGGCTGCTAGACTATACTCAAGATATGGAGATAGTTTAGATAAGGATGAGTTAAAAGAACTGTCTCAATCATTTAAGCTTGCAAAGGCAAGCAATAATGTTTTAAAGGAGGGATACCAGATATATTACAAGAATAACTACCTCAACAAGTCTCAGGAAGAGATAGATAAGTTCGAGGAAACCTTTGGTAAGATAAGGTAACTAGAATAGGTGAGTAAGCCTAGCAACCTGGCCATGCTCAGGGCTATGAATGAAGGCCTCGACAGCCTGGGGAGCGTGCTGATATCCTTTTCTGTGATGCCATGAGTCACTGCCCGACGGACTTCTAAGTGTCTCTATACAGACCGAAAATACATCCTTAGATGTCTTGTGATGTATGTGATGCCCGTAAATATACCTGTGCCTGCAAACGTTCCAGTGCTCTGACGCCTCGTGTGCCATAAGCATCGGGAGGTCCTGAGACTTGGCACCGTCCATGTGTGTGCTTCCAATGAGATTCTTGCCATAGACCGTGTACTTCCTGTGAGACATGTCGTTATCGAAGGTGACGTTCTTGCACTTGTCAAACCATGCCTCTATACACTGAAGCAACATAAATCCCGACATGTAGTCATGGTTACTTGGGTTGTAGACAACCTCTACATCAGCGACAGACATTAAGGTCTCAATGATATCAATAAGCAACCTCTTAGCCGTCACAAAGTTCTCGTACCACATACCATCGGTGTCCTGTGGGGTCATTGAAGTCGTCTGTCTCCTGGGATTGTCGGTGTGAAGTACGTCGTTACCAGCTATAAATATTATCTTGTCTATGTTCCATGACTCAGACTTGGATAGGATGCCATCAAGGCCCTCCTTAACCCTCTGTACAGCGATCTGGCTGTTGTACTCCTCGCCAGTCTCAAAGGACGAGCAGAGCTTCCCTATGTGGATGTCGGCAGGATCAAATACAAGGCAGTGAGGATCCTTTGTCCTCTTCCTATTGATCTTCTTGTAGTTCGGGCTCCATTTGGATACCTCCTCAGTGAGATCAGATATAAACGTCTCAGGATCAAACTCATCCTTCCCTGACACATTTATTGAGTAGTGCTTGCCCTTATACCAGTAATGCTTAACCTTATCTGGATCTATACCAACAGACTCGCACTCGTTGTCAATGGCTCTGTTGTTTATGATCTTTGACACCTGCATCCTAATAGCGTCAGGATTCAACTCAAGGTCGAACTCCTTGTCTATAATTCTAGCGATTTTTGCCTTGTTTGTGACGTTATTGTCATATAACTCTAGTACTCTATTGCGATAAACTTTCATGTGATTTCTGTATATCCCTTAGGATTTTGATTAGATTTTGAATATCTTCCTTAAGCTCTAAATGCTCCTTATCCATTAAAGACTCGTATATAGAGTCAGTCATTCCGTTGACCTCAGACATTATAGCGTTTACATAATTGACATGGCTCATGTTGACAAATATATGAATATTATATATCGTAACAAAGAGTTGACATGAATCTTTTATTTGTTATTGAGTAACTAAGGTCATAGCTATCAATATTTTTTTTGTCTATAAACCTATAAATAAAAACATCTCTGACGGGGTTTAGATCGTCATCAAGTGCTATAGGTATACTTCTTATAGTCTTATTAATCTTAGGAAGCCTTGATCTCATTGATATAGGTTTCGCATCTATACTTATGTCTACGCAGTACACGCCTCTAGTATACTCCATTTAAGATCCTCCTCTTTATCATGGTTAGCTCCTGCATGTTCCTGCAGTTTTCTATGTCCTCTAAAATATATCTGTGTTTTACTGTCTCTATTTTTTCATACCCAAATATATCCAGGTACTCAGATACGTCGTCATGAAACATATCATCATTATTCCTTGCCCAATGCCTATAATTCTTTAAAGCGTTTATTACCGTGGCATGATTCCTGCTTATCAAGTCTGCTATATTTTTAAGAGATAAGCCTTCTTTTCTGAGAACCGCACACATAAAAGCTCTCCTATGTATAAAAACCCTACGTCTATCTTTCTTAGTTAAATTATCTCTATCTATTAATTCTATTACCTTATCTACATTGCTATATTTTGAATTATTAATATAGCAATCATCATTCTGACTCATAACTTCACTCATATTTTTTTTTGTTTTGGTTTATTATAAATTAATTTCTCAGATTCACTTAAAGACTCATAAGTATATTCAGTATCAAATAACATTTCACTTTCTTTTTTATGATAAGGCTCTTGCTTATTTCCAAGCTTCTTAACATTAGTAAGTACAACCCATCTGGCATCTGATATCTTATTTGATTTCATTATTTATTTTATTTTATTTTGATTTTTAATTAAAATTCTTATCTCACTACCCAGATCTGCATTGTTGGGATACATCTTGCATAGTTCTTTTATTTCTATAACTTTATTTTTCCTAATATTATCAATCTTTTCTTTATGGATAGAAGATGGTTTAAAAAGAAGTGGTGATGATTTTTTACTGACATCGTGATTAAACACACTGTCATTTACCTGTCTTAATTCATTTAGTTTCTCCATCATATACGTAAACTTTTA
>TARA_R110000765_G_scaffold426643_1_pt1 | contig 17799 bp, 13 predicted proteins | sample TARA_R110000765 | Tara Oceans TARA_R110000765 (sample SAMEA4398168) | marine metagenome | biome: Polar Biome; feature: [MES] marine water layer (ENVO:01000295) within the mesopelagic zone...; material: water (ENVO:00002006), including particulate matter (ENVO:01000060) such... | reverse complement strand
TCTCAAGCATCTCTGAATGGATGGTTTGCAACATCTAATTCGTTTGATGGTTTATTCCTTATTACCGAAGGTGATAGAGAACCTATTGAATTAAATCAGAAGCGCGAAGACGTTAGACTACATCTAGAGAAATTTAGACCTTCGCTTTCGGTAAATGGGAATATTTGTGGCTTCACAACACCAAAACTTCATAGCGAACATAAAATATCTTTACGAGTGGGTAAAAAATATATCGAGATTTGCTCTATTGACTTAAAATAATTTACTATGTTTGCTGTCCAGTTAATACTAAAAAACAAAACCATTCCCTACTCATTGGAAATCAAGGCGTAAGAGCTTTGCCCCCTAACATCCTACTTTATCTTTGGCGCCCTTGTATCTTGCCTCGACACATAATGATCACTCACCAAAAAATGGATATCGCCCCTGATTAGCAACCAGTTTGCCCCACTTTAGGGTGTTATTTTCATCAAGCTTTTTGTCGCCAGACAATACTGGCGGAAAACCACAGGCTTGCCATTTGTCTACTGGGTGAAGTACGTGCATGTTTGCCAGTCCAAAGTCACCACATATTTGTGCATCTGAGCGGACATTGTCACCCACATGCAGGTGGCTGTGATTAAGCGCAGTCAATTCTGCTTTGATAAAGCTCCACATGGTCCCGGCATCTTTACGCATGCCCAAATCGCTGGATACAAACAATCGATAAGGTGCGGTCATTCCAATCTTGCGCAGCATGATTTCGATTTGCTTTTTGGTGTAATAAATATCAGTAATAAACCAGATTTCCCTTCCAAGATCAGCAAGCTGATGAACGATATTGACCATCTCATCCTTTGCTTTGCTCATATCCAGGTCGAATTGAAATTCCATATCAAGGTATTGTTGTGCCACTACCTTAGAGCATTGTAACGTTGTTTCAAGCTCATGATAAACGTCTGTGATACATATATCACCCTGGAAATTTTTAGCCTGCCTTAAGGCTAATTCAGCATCGTTGCGCATCTGAATAAACTCATGGGGATTTGCAACAATCCCTTGTGCTGTCAAATATTGGCCGAGCTTAAACTTGGCATATTCTGGCTCAGTATACTCACGGCGCAGCACCGTATCAAAAATGTCAAACGACACGACGTCAAAATTCGCAATTTCATGAAGTAATTGTATTGGTTGTTTATGATAGCTGGCAAATATATGCGACTTATCAGTAGTAAACTTACCTGCCGGCGGATAATAATAAAACTGTTTGTAGCCTCTTGCTTCAGCCAGCAACCCTAGGGATCGTTCCAGAGCATGCAGCCATGAGCCATCATTAGGCAGAGGCTCTTCAGGGAAATCGTCATAGCTAAACTGTTGCTCAAGTAGCGGCCTAATGGCCTCCGGACGGGCCCAAAACATGCCTCCAACCGGGTAGTTGACAAAATTTTCTGTAATATCAATGCCAAAATTGTTGACAAAATCCTGAGCAAACACCTTATTGCAAGTCCAGTGATTGACCCATGAAGGCATCATCCAAAATGTTGTCGGGTAATACATCCCAAGAGTTTTATTGCCATCAAATAAACGCAGAATCGATTTCACTACATGTTTATCTTTAAATAAATATTGATTGAGATAGTCAAACCATTGTGTTTGCTCTCTGCCCGAATACAAGGACTTTTTGGAATGCACATGGCACATCAAATCATAGTCGAGTAACTGCTCAGAAAACTCCACCAAAAGCGGACCAAAGTTACGGCCCCGATTAGGCGCTAGTGCAGTGACCAATTTATTCACATTATCAAGTTTAGCAAAGGCAGCTTTAGCTTTATTTTCTATCTTAAGTGAACCTGCGGCGACAAACACATCCACATCACAGGGAAAGTGTTGCAGGCAATCCTGAAATTTTTCAATAAAATCCACATAATAAATATGTAAACAAATCGCGATTTTTTGTGATTGCCAATTAGCCGTGTCCTCCGGTATTAACTCATCCACAGGTGACCATCTTAATTGTGCTGGGCTCGCTTGTCTGCTTTCGAAACGGCCATGATATATATAGTGTAATAGCGGGCTGATACCTAAGTGATAAATATCCACATTGGTCCGCATATAAAATTCCGTATCGAAATTTGCCGAGGGATTAACATTACTGAAGCGCGATTTTACTAGGTAATCTTCAAATGCCCTAAGGGGATGAGGAAAACTGCCGCTATGGGCCACATACCACTCATAATCGAACAGTCCTAAGGAAACGGCTAATTTATAAGACTTAGCGATTCGTCTTTTCAGCACAAGCGCAACACGATATTGCAATGCCCTAATCGTCTTTTTTAAAAACACTATCATTTATTTAAAGTCCGAAAAAAGCGAGAGGGTCGACATTGGCATTGCCGGAAATGGCATCATCCAAGTCAAATAATAGCCAACTAGCGTGGGGCAACATATTGCGTTTTCGCACATATTGCTCATAAAGCATTTCGATTTCTTCAACTGTGAAACGAATATTATGCTTAAAAGCATCAACTACTGCCTGCTGTGCTCCTTCTAAAACCAACTTCAACTCATGAAAGTGCGTTTGCACATAAGCTTGCCTGCCAAACATAAAATGAAAAGAGCCGTCCACTGCATTCTGGTGAATATCAATAAATTGCCCCTCTGGCGCAGTCAGCAAGCATTCCAAAAATAAAGAACGATCCAGCATGGTATGCCCTCCCCCCATTTTCACGTCATCCTTGAACACACACTCCATAGTCGCAGTATGAAGATTCACTTCATACTCTCCCTTAGCTGTGGTGATAAAATACAAGCCCAAGGTGTTAACCGACAATAAATGAGTGAGCATTTTTTGTATGGTGCCGGAATAGCCAATGTCCAAAAAAAGCGGAGTACTGTCTGAGGTGAGCCCCAAGGAATCTAAATAATGTAAGTACGTTGCTTTAGAATCCCTCACCACATCGTCTAATTGTGCCAAGTGATGATCCAATAAATCTTCAACCACATTTATTTGTGTCGGCAGGCTCACTTGTGTAGCAAGCTCAGTGTCTGAAAAAACACCGTTAATTTGCTCGAGTGTAAAACCAAAACGCGCAATCAGCAGTTTTTGGAAACTGCCCTCAAATCCGTGCACTAAACTCCACTGCCAGGTTAGGCGGTCAGTAATACAGATACGAAATAAAAAAGTACGTGAGGCATAGATATATGCATGGCTAAATGATGTGATGGACTCTTTATCGATTAAAGCTTGGTAAATTTCCTTAAATAAATACCCCTCTCGTGCTAAAAAACCCAATGAGGATGGCTTTTTAGTTATGGCGTATTGATTCAATGCTACGAAATACTCACTACAAATTGGCCCGAGAAAATTATAGCCAAATTCATACAACGACGTGTTTTTGTTCATGGGAAAACTTATTATCCAACTTCTAGGGGTAAAGCAGATCCATCACCAATAAAAAAGATGTCACATTGGCGCCTCGACCTAAAGAAATACAATTGTAATGGTATTGCACCATTGAAGTAAATGATTAAGGTAACTTAGCTATAATTTTATTCGCAACAGCAACAGTACATATATAGGGGGATCGCAGGGACCGGGGTCATGTCTTGTATTTTGTAACAACGCGACTTATTTGAGAACAATATAGGCCCAAATGATCACCGATTTGTTTAGCATATAACCACCAGAGCGGTAGGCATTATAGATGGCTTGATACTTATCAACAGTTTGAGTTTGAGCTTGATATTCAACAAGGGGTAATTGTGCAGCACTGCTCAGCTTAAAGGAAATTTCTAATAAATCACCTTCCAACCCAACTTGCATTTCCTGATGCCTTGCAACAAAGGCCTCATCTCCTAAAAATATCTGGTGCTGCAAAGTATCCCAAATCGTTTTGCCAGTACCCGATTAACATAGTCAATATAACTTTGGATCGCATCTTGTCGATTTTTAGCAAATTGAACAAGTAAAGTATCTGTCAACAACCATACAGGCGGCTCAACGTTGCCCAACATGCAATACCAGCTACACCAGGGCCATTCATCAGGCGAGTTCACCATGTTGGCTCTCACAGGGTTTAAAACAATGTAGCGGCAAAGTTCCAGCAGGTAAGCATCTTTATCTACCAGAATAGCCTTGCATATCCCCTGAAATAAATGCCCTACTCGGTGGTGTTTACGATTCATCGATTGCGAAAAAACACCATTTAACTGGTGCATCCCCTGACTAAAGTTGGCATCGGGTGTCCCAACTAAAAGGTGGTAATGGTTACTCATTAAATAATACGCGCGATCAACCGATTTATAGCGCACACACATCAGCTAAAATCTGCAGAAACAACTCAAAATCATCATCCTGAAGATACAATCAAGTTTCTACCGTTACCCGTGAGGTAATATGACAAAGCGCACCGGCAAACTCCAACCATAATGGGCAACCATATTTTCCCCTGTTTAACTAGATAAGAATAAAATAACCATAGTTTAAAAAGAGAGACATGCAAAATTCAAGACTTGACCCCGTGATTGATATAAACAGAATATGGCTAAATTAGAAAAATCATCTTAACTGGGGTGTCCCAAAAAATGTTGACCATGTCACTTTATTTTCTTATTAGATCGCTCAATTAGGTTAAACAAATATCTATTCAGCTCACCACTGTCGGTTATTTGTTAGATTTTCGTAAAATAAAGGGTCATAAGTTATATTAAATCAAAAGTTGGGCTTTAATTTTTTGATACACATAAAAGTATCAAACTCATCGATTAATTTATATTGTTTAGATGATAATAACTCCATAACACACTTGTATGGCCCATCATCTTTAACACCTGTATCATCGAAAATTATTACACCATTTTTAACAACTTTTGGCAGCCAAACAGCAAGATCCCTTTTTACCCCTTCGTATGAATGATCACCATCAATCCAAAGTAACCCTACATTTTCATTGAAATCATTCAGATCTTCACTAGATAAATTAACTAAATTTACATTTTGATATGCATGAGTCTTTAACATGGTTTGGTAAAAAGCTTTTCTATCTTCAGGGCCAAAAACACCGCCATAAATACCGACAAAACTTTTATGGGGTTCAACAGAATACACCTGATTATTACTGCCTAATTTCGCACCAATTGACAGTGCTGTTGCAGTTCGCCCTCGGTAAGCGCCAACTTCGACAATACTATGCTCTATACTTATAGACATTGCATTGTCACATAAATACTTAAATTTTGAAAATTCAGCCATTCCTTCTGTTTTGTCCATCATTTTATTCAAAAAGTGCACATAAGATTTATATTTCATATCAGGTAAGTGACTATTATTAAAATCATAACCTAGAAAAACAATATCTTCTGCATAAACATCTGCAAGCATTGCTTCTGACTCTTCATCGAACTCATCTTTATAACTAGGATGTAAAGTTGTATTCGATTTTACTAGGTTTACTTCTTTACCGATTAAATTTGCTACATTTTGAATGTCTTCGTTTAAGGTTTCAAAGTAACCTAAATAGTCAACTCCTAAATCACCCCGTAAATCAACCAGTAATTTTTTTTGGGGCATAAAGTGTAAGCAATTGGTAAACGCCTCAGCCATTATAGTGCTTGATAGAAGTTCTTTAGGTGATTGATAAGGTAAAAGCTTTTCTTGCCACAAAAAATCATGCGCGTTATCTAACCCCCCATTTTTCAAAAAATGGAAGGCTGAAACGAACCTATCCCATGGATTTCTGACGATTGAAAATGAAAAATAACTGCTTATATTACCTCCTACTTCACGAATATAATCCGAAAGTGATTTATGACCAGCTCCTAAATTACCATAGAATGCTTTAGATATAGATAATCCCGCAGATTTTGGTATATGAATGAATATCTCATTAAACAACAAATGGTTATAAAAAACAAAGGAGCTGTTTTTATTAGGTATTGTTATCATTTTAGTTTCAATATAAGTAGAACCATAGTAAAAATCTAATTTATTTTCTTGATTACTTTGGCAATGAATACTTAGAGGAAATGAGAAAGCTAACTTACCATCCCCCATACCTATGCCTTTCAAATCTTCCCTATAATTGTTAGAAATAATACTTCTTAAGTACTTGCCGTTGAGATATAAGTCTAACGTTACTTTAGCAGCAAGGTTATTTTCATCCATAGCCCAACCATGAATTGAATCACCATCAAACAAACCTATATTCAATAATATTTTATTTTTAGGAATAAAAAAATTTTGATGGATAAATTTTGAATATTTCATACCTGTTTGTGATTCTATATAGCTAACAAATTTAGTATTTTCTGACAAAGCTAAAAGTTTTTGGCGTTCCTGCAAAGTGATTTCAAATGTGTTGAGACAACTGTAAGTTGATGTTTTAACATCATGTAAATCATAAAGTAAGTATTCCACTCTATCAGCCATCCATTGAAAATCACTTCTTTGAGTCTTAAAAGCAAACTCAATGGAAGTTTCTGGTAATCTAAAAGCCGAGGAATTTATTTCAGATAGGACAGCTTCGAGTAAAGATATATTGTAATGTTCATTATTATTATTTAACCTAACCCGCTGAAATGTATACAAAAACAAAACAGCCAATTGGCTTAAAGTCTCATTATTACGCTTATAAGCCAATTCAGGTAGTAAGTTTCTTTTGCAAAAATCAAAAACCACATCCTCACGATGCAAACTTTTTTTGTCAAATAATATATATTCAACATCATTAAAAACATTTTCAAATTTCTCTAATTTATCTTTATACCGAGGAAAGTACTTCTCACTCTCAATTGATATTTCATGAGTTTTTACAATTTGTTGAAAGGCACTACTCATAAAAGAAATCGGCTCTCTTACATAGGAAATTACATCTATTTTATCTACATATTTTAATAAAGTTTGCTTGAAATTAAACAACTCTTTTTCACTTAACTTCACTAGGCTTTCTGCTGAAAAAATAATGGTAGTGTATTTCTTTTCAAGATTTGAAAAAAGTAGCTTTTTATAATACTCAATATTTTCATTTATCTTTTCAATAGAACCAGAATTATCTAATAACTCATTGTCATGAGTTGGATTATCTAATAATGCATATAATAGTGGACCGCTATGATTTGGAGTTTTAAAGTCAGCATAAATGATATCATTTGGCAGTTTTTGGACATTGTTATAAAGATAAGTTTGTAATGAAGAGCTACCTGTTTTATGCATTCCAATATGCAAAATACACTTTTTATTAACATTTGTCATTTATTAGCCTTAATATAATTACCAAATTAAATTTTTAGAAACTGACTTGAGGTCATATTTAGTGCTTAAGCACACTTGAGACAAAACTCTCTCTACCGCATGCATATAACTACCATCATTGGGTAGCGGCTCGGGTTCAATAAAGTCATCCCAGTCTAATTTAAACAATGGTGCTATAGCTCTTGTTCTTGCCCAGAACATTGTTCCTAAAGGAAATATATTGGCAAATTGCATTTTCTCTATTTTCATTGCTTCACACAACGTATCTGCGAACAATTGATTTTCGCCCATATCAACACAATGCCTGTCTTCTGGTATAACTAACCCTGTTGTTCTATCATTAAATGCAGCTAAAACTTGGCTTGCATTATTTTCGTCACCAATCAGTGTTTCAAGTAAAAATTCACGCCAAACGTCACCTGAGAAATCTTTTTTATCTTCTGATATTTCTGCCGATTTTTTACTGTGAAAATGTCCAATTACTTCATAGCCTCCTTGGTGAATTTCTTTTTGAAGCCCTTTAAAAAGCGGAAGTACATCTCGCCCTACATTATCTACCATTTTAAGTACTACAGCATTTGCACCACAAGATGAAAACTTGTCATTTATCACCTGTGTATCTGCAGCATTAACATGAGTGATAAACAAATCAAAATCACCAGGTAAGTTAGAGAAGTATGATGAAAACTCATCTGCTAGGTCAATGTAATACAAATGCAAGTGTACTGCATATCTAAAATCAATATGGGTTGTACCAACATCAACATCAACGTTATTGTTATTGTTATTGTTATTGTTATTGTTATTGTTATTGTTATTGTTATTGTTAAGCATTAAACAATTATGCGTTATAGGTTTACTATTTTTCTTCAGTGCTTCATAAAGAGGTATTTGGTAAATATTACCTTTACCTTCTGTTGCTAACCAATGTTTTTCATTAAAGCCCTGTTTTGGATTAAATAAGTGTACCCCCTTCAGTGCTAATTGGGTGTATAAATTCAAGGCTGTAGATTCGTCAGCGCCCATACCAAAATATGTATAATCAAATTCCCCTGACTCTTTGATTAGCTGTTTAGCTACAATAACTTCTTTCCTAAACTTGCAGGCTTCATCAATTGTTTGTTCTAAAAACTGTAAATATTCATCAAAACAAAGATGCTTATTAACGATTTCTCTGTTAACTTTTAGCGTGCTTTTCACTTTTAGTTGCAAAGCAATACCTTCAGCTAACTTGTGCGTATCAAGATAATCTACAATGGTACAGTCAGCTTGGTGGTTTTTCATGAATTCAGCACAACCAGTGCTTCCTTCGAAACAAGCTACGTGAACATTTTCTTGTAAAGCATCTATAACAACATTAGGAAACGGATCTAATCTTGATGTCATGGCAAAAACATCGGTGATTGCAAGAATGTTATCAAGATTTTTTTGATGTTCTAAAAATACAACATCATCAATTAACCCGGATTTTTCTATTTGAGTTTGTACCCAGTTTGAATAGGCAAAATCTGAATCAGGTTCATAGCCTGCACCAACCCAAACGAACTTACAATTGCCTTTATAGCTGTCTTTCACTTGCTTTGCCATGGAAATAAATAAGTCAACTCCCTTTCTAATTTGTACATATCCTGCACCTAGAATTATTTTAGTGTCATCTCTATTTTTTATGCTTAGTTTTTTATATAAAACATCTATAGAGTCTATATCACCATGCCCTTCAGGAATAAAAGGAAGCTTACCCTGAGGCTTTATTCTAATATGGTTTGGCTCTTCTTTTATTTTGTCTAATTCTCTAAACTCTTTAAGCATTGAATCTTTAATAATAGAAGCAGGTACGACTACCCTGTCGGCGAAATAAGACGTGTGAAGTATTCGACCTTTCCAGTAATATTCTGAAAATTCATGTACTAAAGAAACAGTTGGAATATCTAGTTCATTTGCAGCTTGTAACAAAGGGAATGTTTCTGCTGAGTTACAAATAATTGCTTTGATAGGATATTTTCTTTTTACCCCATTCAAAACTACCCTAGCAATACCTGGCCCATTACCTTGCAAATCACTAATTAGTAAAAAACATGCCTCAGTAAATGCGGCATGCAAATGTCGCTCTTTAAGTACAATATTGATAACATTATACTTTTCCTTAAATTTATCACTTACATTGTAACCAACAAGAGGGGCTCCAGTGGCTGAAGATTCATGACAAACTACAATTAAAGTTTCCAGTTTTTCGTTATATTTTTGTCCACCATCGATAACATGTTGCTCAAGATCAAAAAAACCAACACGCCCCTCAGATTTACCGTATAAAGCATAATGATAAAGAGGATTTACTTTACTTGATTTTATGTCTGGGTATTGTTCTAAGTATAGAGACGTGATAAAAAAATCAGGGAGTATCAAGTCCTGTTTAGTCCAATAGAGAATGTAATGTAACAATGGTGAATCTAACTGTTCTTCAGTTGAAATACCATTAAAGTCATAATAGTCAGACCAAGACAAATTAATATTGCTTAAATGCTCAAACTCATGGAGTTGAGTAGCATTTAAATCATCGATACTTAACGGTTTGTTATTTTTCGATTCAATAGTGGGAAATCGGCCTTCCCCAATACCTGATGTTAAATAATGAACTAAAGGGTTAATGCCTGAGACAAGAACGTCTTCATATTCTGAAATATAAAAGCCAGTATCAAAAACACTTTCAAATAATGGTTTGTCTGCCATCCAATTATTTATATAATGGATTATTGCTGCTGATTTTTCTTCAAGCCCAAATGTTTGGCCATATCCTAACCAATTTATATTGGAGCTTTCTAAAACAAAATATTCATGTGCTTTTTGTTTTTCGTTAAAAATTTCAGTAGCAGCTTTTTCTATTTCTTTTATTTCTTTTATTTCTTTTATTTCTTCTATTTCTTCTATTTCTACTGGGAATGGGCTACGCCCTTCACTGATACCATAATTTAGATAATGTACCAATGGATTCATGCCAAGTTCGATTACATCAGGATAACTTTCAATATAAAAACCACTATCAATTATATTAGGGATTATTAGTTTTAATTCTACTGCATATAAAACAAAAAACAGTTCACATTCTAGTAAGGAATCAATTTTATTATGCTCATAAAAAATATTCCAATCTATATCTAACGCTTTGATGAAGTAATATTCGCTTTTATGGGTATCGCTTAAATTTTCAAAGTTATTCATTTCGGTATTTTTTATTCCATTGGAGCTATTTTGACAATAACTTTCTATAAATATAATCTTCAGATGTTTTTAATTGTTTGGGAAAAATACCTAGCGCTTTGATTTTTGAAACATCTAGAATATTTTTACGGACATCATAGTCACTCGCTATAAAATCGTATTTAAAAGTAAACTCTGGAATTAATTTTTTAGTATAAATCAGTAAATCAGACAACGATTTTGAATTACCAGAGGCAACATTAAAAATTTCTATAGGATTAGTGGATTCCATCAATAATATATTAACTATAACTTCAGCCATATCTGATGAATGAATAAAATCTCTACAATGACCATGGTCTTTAAATGTATTAAATATACCGCCTGTTTTAACAGTATTTATTAAAACATCAATAAAACCATGTTTTGTATAAACCTCATTTCCAAAAGGATTAGCCAACCTGGCACATTTGTAATTAAAACCAAATTCATATGCCTGCTTCTCGTATAGTGACTCTTCTATCGTTTTTGCTCTGCCATACCAAGAAATTGGTAACAGTAAACTATCCTCTTTAAAAGGCTCATCTATATATTCCCCATAAACTGTACCAGCGGATGATATGTGCAATAGAGTGTCTACTTTAGAATCACGTAAGATTAGATTTAACTTCTGAATACTTTCCCAAAACTGGCAAAAAACTAATTTAGTATCTGATTCAAAGTCTTTAGGTTTATGTGATCCCATAGCGTTAATTACACAAGAATAATCAGTAATCAATTCACTAAGCATATCTCTATCATCTAGACTAGCCTGTATAAATTTGGGGTGATCATTTGCATTCCTTGAAACACCTACCCAATCAATACCAACCATTTCTAATCTAGATATGATAGCACTACCAACGAAACCACTGGCGCCTAGAACGCATACTTTGGGATTCACAGTAGCTCTTCCCACCAATCAGTACTATCTAAATACCACTCAATTGTTTTATGAATTCCTGTTTCGAAAGATTCGACAGGTTTGTAACCTAACTCGTTATTAGTCTTAGTTGCATCAATCGCATAGCGCCAATCATGGCCAGCTCGGTCTTGAACAAATGTGATTAGAGATTCAGCTCTGTTTTCTATAGCACTTTTAGCTAATGGATATTTAGCGGCTAGTTCATCGTTATTTTGGAATTTATCGTTAAGTAATTTACATACCAGTTTCACAATATCGATATTTGCCCATTCGTTATGGCCACCAATATTGTAGTTTTCACCTAAACGGCCATTGCTTAACACCAGTTCAATGCCACGGGCATGATCTTCTACAAATAACCAATCACGGATCTGCTGACCGTCGCCGTATACAGGTAATGGTTTATCAAAAAGAATGCTAGTGATAACTAACGGAATAAGCTTTTCAGGAAAATGATAAGGCCCGTAATTATTCGAACAGTTCGAAGTGGTTACTTCTAAACCATAAGTATGATGATAGGCGCGTACTAAGTGGTCGCTGGCCGCTTTTGAAGCTGAGTAAGGTGAGTTTGGTGCGTAGGCGGTTTCTTCAGTAAAAGCTGGATCGCTTGGTCCTAACTCACCGTATACTTCATCGGTAGAAACATGATGAAAACGATGTACTAGTGGATCATGGCCATTTGCTTTGGGCACATCAATCCAGATTTTCTTCGCCGCTTTCAAAAGGCTATAGGTACCTATTATATTGGTTTCGATAAAGGCATCGGGCCCGGTAATCGAGCGGTCGACATGGGACTCTGCCGCAAAATGCACTATGGTATCGATGCCTTTTTCGCTCAGCAGCGTTTCCACCAATGGTGTATCGCAGATATCGCCATGGACGAATTCAAAATTGCTGTTGTCGGCAACCGTGTCCAAACTTGCCTTGTTACCGGCATAGGTCAGTGCGTCTAACACTATCACCCTATCCTGTGTATTTTTTTTCAGCCAATAATGAACAAAATTGGCGCCGATAAATCCGGCTCCGCCGGTGACTAATAGTGTTTTTTTCATATGTTTATCTTCTAAATTCTAAATTCTATGTTCTATGTTCTATGTTCTGAATGTATTAAAACCTCATTAAGTGAGTTCATCTAACATGTCGCTAAGGGCCTTACGCCAATATTGAGGTATCAATCCACTAAATTCAAAGGCCAAGGTACTTTTATCCAACACGCTATAATGGGGTCGTTTAGCTGGGGTAGGGTAAGCTAGACTGGAAATAGGCTTAATAGGTATGGCATGCGTCAATAAGCCCTTCTCCAATGCCAGGCTTTGGATTGCCACCGCAAAATCATACCAACTGCAAACGCCTGAGTCAGTATAGTGGTGAGTACCGGTTACATTATTATTAACTGCGTATAAGCAAGCATTGGCTAGCGCTTTGGCAGATGTAGGTGAACCTATTTGGTCGTCAATAATACTTAAATCAGTTTTTTCTGCCATTAATCTAAGCATGGTTTTTACGAAATTATTGCCAAACCGAGAATATACCCAACTAGTTCTGATTATGCAGCCAACATTAGCAGCGTATTGCTCGATGGCCATTTCGCCTTCTGCTTTGCTCCTGCCATACACACCAATAGGCGCATGCGGATCGTTTACAAGGTATGGCGAACCTTTGTCACCAGAAAATACATAATCAGTTGATACGTGTACAAAAGACAAATTTTCCTTATTTGTGTATTTGGCTAAATTACCCACCCCCACCGTATTAATTGCATAAGCTTGTGATTGTTCTGATTCCGCTTTATCTACAGCAGTGTAAGCTGAAGCATTAATAACTCCCGTTACATCATACTTAGAAAGTGTTAAAGCGACGCTATCACTATCTGTTATATCAATATCAGTCCGACTCAAACATATCACGCGCTCATCCAGCGTTGCCAACTCTTGGGCTAGCTGACCGCTTTTACCTATTACAATAATTGTCATATACCCATCAACTATTAATTACAAAGTTTAATCAAAACTGGGAGCTGAATTAAAATCTAAGCCTTCTTTATCCTTTTCAGACAAACTTGGCTTTTCAGCGTTAACTAAAGGCCATTTAATACTGATAGTGACATCATCATAGCGAATAGATACTTCAGATTGGGGGTGATAATAATCAGTACAACGATAGCTGAATTCTGCAAAATCTGACATAACATAAAATCCATGTGCAAACCCAGAGGGTATCCACAACTGTCGCTTGTTCTCTGCCGACAATGATGTACCAAAGCTTTTTCCGAATGTGGGGGATGATTTACGCATATCAACAGCCACATCATATACTTCACCACTAGTTACCCGTACTAGCTTTCCTTGAGTATGCTCTAATTGATAATGCAATCCACGAAGGATACCGTGTTTTGATTTACTATGGTTATCTTGCACAAACTCAACGTTTGCCACATTTTTTTTGAACCAATCATCTCTATACGTTTCCATGAAAAAGCCTCGCTCATCGCCATAGACGGTGGATTCGATAATTTTCACATCTGGGATGTTTGTTGGTACTAATTTCATTTTATTTATTTCACTTTTTCAGTCAAAAGCTTATTAAGATACTTTCCATAACCACTTTTTATCAGAGGTTTGGCTAACTTTTTAAGCTCTACTGCACCGATGAACCCTTTTCGATAAGCGATTTCTTCGGGACAACATATTTTCAAACCTTGGCGCTTTTCGATCGCCGCTATAAAGTTTGATGCTTCAAGCAAACTATCTATCGTACCTGTATCTAACCAAGCAGAACCTCGTCCCATCAATTCCACTCGTAAGTTTCCTTGAGCTAAATACAGGTTGTTGAGGTCAGTTATCTCTAATTCACCTCGTATGGATGGTTTCACCTTTTTAGCTAATTCAACAACTTGATTGTCGTAAAAATATAAACCAGTAACTGCATAGTTAGATTTAGGTTTTGCAGGCTTTTCTTCGATAGACAATGCTTTCCAATCATCATCAAAATCTACTACACCATAACGCTCAGGATCATGAACATGATATCCAAAGATTGTGGCGCCCGAACTTTGTTTATTTGCGTTGGTAAGAGAAAGTTGCAAATCGTGACCGTAATAAACATTATCACCTAAAATCAACGCACAATGATCTTCTCCTATGAACTCTTCCCCTAGTAAAAATGCTTGGGCAAGACCATCTGGCGATGGTTGTTCGATATAGCTAAATTGAACACCCCAAGCTTCCCCAGTACCCAACAAAGACTTAAACCGCGGCAATTCTTCAGGAGTCGATATGATTAAAATATCTCTAATACCAGCTAACATTAAAGTGGAAATTGGGTAATAAATCATCGGTTTATCATAAACTGGCATAAGCTGTTTACTTGTAACTGTGGTCAAGGGATGAAGGCGTGTACCTGAACCTCCCGCTAAAACTATTCCTTTTCTATTCACTTTATCACCTAAATTATTATTCTTAATTCCTAACTTAAATTCATTTGTATAGCTCAAAACGAACCTTATACTTGTGTGCTGAATTATCGCAATTCAGCAACTGTTGCCACCAATATACGGCCAATACCAAAAATCATAATAATCACAGCTAGAAACAAACTGATGTTGTAAAACACTGTAGGATATTTAGCTTCTTCTGGTTTCGTCGGCGACTCAACAACAACCAGATATTTTAACTGACGGTATGCCTCTATTCTAGACTTCTCTAAAGAAATTTGTGAGGATGTATAAGCCTGCAGTGCCAGCTCCATGTTGATCTTGTAGTCACTAAATTTAGCTACAATTTGACTAACACTTAGATCTTTTTCGTCATCAGGTAAAATATCATCGTCTTTTGGCCGGTGTGTGAGTCGAGCTCTTTCATTTTCAAGTTGCAATTGCATACTTTCCAGTTGAGAGATAGCCTGAATAACTTGTGACGCATTATCACTCATGCTGCTCCGTAATGACCTAAGTTCGGTACGTTTTGCTGCAACTTCACTTTCAAGTTGATAGGTTATTTTTTGTAAAGCGATCCCCTCGGCTTCTGGATCAAGTAAATCATGTCGATGTTGGAAGGCCAACAATGCGGTCTTCGCCTCTTGCAATCGCTGTTCGACCTTGAGATGCTCTAACTTAACGAATTCCAGTTGTTTTTTAGCAAGATTGTGTCCAATTTCGTTTATATACCATTCGGCGTGTTCGACAATATTTGAACTCATTAACTTAGCGAAATCAGGTTCAAAAGCTTGCACAAAAATGCTAATGACTTGTGATTCATCGTCTATCTCAACTGTTACCTTATCTGAGTAATAACTAAAAAGACCTTCTCTGCTTGAATCATCAGCAACTCGGCTAAAAACATCATATTTGTTATCGCTATAATGTTTTTTAACACTTAACTTATTCTCTAGGTAGTCCAACATGTCGTTAGAATAAATGAAAGCTTTCACTAATTCAGTATCTAAACTACCACTACCAACACCAATCCCTGACATCAGTGCCATTGTAGGGTCTAGCGTTGCCATGCTGTCGGGTTCTCTAACTATTAACCTTGATTGACTCTCGTATCTTGGACTTGCAAGTAGAATTTGATAGAAAGAAAATATAAGAAAAGGTAAGACCACAAATACGGTGAAAGGCCGCTTAAACTTTGCAAATTGGGGGTGTGAAAACACTCCTGATATCTGTTCCTTAAGGGTCTGAGCATTATTTAACAATCGTGCACCTTTAGATTCTCGTGAAGATGTTACCGCTAATGCGGGTATCTCTTCTAATGCTTGTTTTTGCAATTCAGTTAGTCGATGTATATTTTGTTCTGTAGGATTAAGATTCTTCACTCGTTGCATAAGCCTAAACGCTAGTGCGATATCAATCGGAGCAAGCTCGTCTACTCGTGCATTTAAGTCATGCCAATCCGACCACTGCTCTGCCGTCAGTGCTGCACGTAATACTCGAAACCTCTCTTCTAACTCTAATTGAGCCTGTTGAGTCATATTTATAAAGCCTGATATTGTTTGATCCCTTGCTCGAGATCGTTATAAAAAGTTAATTCACCTTTGTGCAGAACGATTGCGCTATCACAAAACTGCCTAATTTCATCCATTTCATGACTAACCATAATCACGTTCGCTATTTCACTTCGCTCTAACAATGCTTCTTTAGCTTTTTTGCGGAATTTAGCATCACCAACAGATGTTACTTCGTCGATTAGATAAACGTCGAAATCGATTGCAATAGAACATGCGAATGCCAATCGAGGTTTCATACCACTTGAATAGTTTCTTACTGGCAAATTGAATTTTTCGCCTAATTCAGCAAACTCCATCACACGTTTTACATAAGTATCCAAATCCGCTACACCATTTACTTTACCAATAAAGCGAGTGTTTTCGCGCCCTGTCATTTGTTGATGTATACCAGTCGTTAACGCTACTGGCCAAGACAGACTAAGGTCAGTAATAATTCGGCCTTTATTAGGATATTCGCTTCCGGCTAATAATCGAAATAAGGTGGACTTACCTGCGCCATTTGAGCCCAAAATACCTATATTATGACCAGAAGGAATATCGAAACTCAGATTTTTGAAAATATACTGTTTACCTAAACGCGAAGGATAGTATTTTGTGACGTTCTCTAGCCGTATCATCGACTTATTGCCTGTTTCCATGAAACATGGTAAATAGCGAGTGCTGCGAAAGAGGAAATTAAAACACTGCAGCTAAGATATTGTAAGCTAACACCTTCATTTCCATAAGTTGAATGGACCGAATATCGCGCTAGCTCTATAGCATGCAACACTGGATTCCAATCTAGATAACGCCAATATTCTTGAGAGAAATCTTGTAGCGAAAAAAAGACTCCCGATATGAAAAATAATGGCCGAGTCAGTAAATCTTTTACCTTGCTTATTTCTTGAATAAACATCTCCGCTATACCGAAAAGCAAACCTAATGACACGGCAAAAAGCCATAACTGGAAAAAACAGGCTAAGAACAATAAAGGGTTAGAAACTTTTAGATCCATCCCCATGAAGTACATTATTATTATTATTCCAGTGATAACGAATATTTTTACCAATAACTCAAACAGTGCACCAGCAATTACTGCACTAATGGGTTGTACTTGCCTAAAAGCAAATAGCGCTTTGTTTCTCATTATGGCGCGAGACGAACCATTCATGGTTTGCAGAAAACTTTGAATAAACAAAATCCCAATGGCCATAAATGTAAAGGTAGGTATGGTGTGTGTTTCTTCTCCACCTAACCGACCACGTAAAAACGATAGGACAAAAATAAAGATAACTGGGTTGAAGATGGCCCAGCTCAAGCCTAATTTATCATTAAATCCTGTGCGAATTTCACGAGCAAAAAGCGCGAATATTACATCACGCCATATTTCCCATTTGTTTCTTTTAGTAACGGCAGTCATGCTAAA
>TARA_R110000765_G_scaffold125881_2_pt1 | contig 17802 bp, 28 predicted proteins | sample TARA_R110000765 | Tara Oceans TARA_R110000765 (sample SAMEA4398168) | marine metagenome | biome: Polar Biome; feature: [MES] marine water layer (ENVO:01000295) within the mesopelagic zone...; material: water (ENVO:00002006), including particulate matter (ENVO:01000060) such... | reverse complement strand
CAAGATTTAGATAATGTTATATTAAATATAAAACAACCAATTCCTAAAAAAGGAGAAACAGGTTATAAGCAATGGAACAGTTTAAGAACTAAAGTTAAAAGTTCTCAAAAAAGAAAAGATATAGACACTCCATTAAGATTTAAAGATGCAGAACTTAAAAAAATAAATAAATTAATAGTTGGAAAAGAATCAACTCTTGATATGACATTAAATGAACTTGATGTAATGAAAAATGTTTATAATAATAAAATTCATAAACCAAGAACTTCACACGCTTCTAAACCCTCTTGGTTTGAAGAGGGAGGTCTTTTAAGCCAAGATGTACTATTTGACCTTCAAAAAATTTATTTTCCACCTAACGCTATATTAAAATCTTTAGGTAACAAAAAAAATAGTAGAAGTGCAATAGCATTAGCAAACAAAATGGAAGAGTATATAAGACGTAAAGAAAATTTAATAGGTTTTGGTGACAAGTATATTAACGTTATTACTAAAAGTTATAAACTTAGCAAAGAAGAAAAACAATATCTTCCTGCATTATTAGACTCAGAATTGTTTCAAGGTTATACTTTACCTAAAAGATTTCAAAAAGGTATAAAAACAAAAATAAATGGTGAAGAAATAGAATTAGGAAAAGAAATAAAAAATATGTCAAAAGGTTTTTCAGATTATATGTTTTTGGCTTTGGCTAAAGGTAACTCAACTGTTAAAAGTTATATTGATGTAAAAGGTAAAATTAAATCAACAACCAGTCCTATTTGGAAAGCAACCTACAGAACTAAAAAAGGTGAAGATATAAATATATCTGCAGATAATTTAGAAAAACCAGGGTCTATTCTTTTACCTAGTATGAAAAAAGGTAAAAAAGTAAAATTAAAAACAGGAGAAAAAATTACTTTAACAGACGTTCAGTCTAAACAAGTTAAGAACTTTTTTCCAAGAAGAATAACAAAAGAAGCAAAAGATTTATATGATATGTCTGCAACAGGTAGTTCTTTTAGAAACTTATTAATTTTAAGTGCGATGAACGCAGATAATGAACTTCTTGCTTTGTCAAAAAAACCTGGAATGTATGATGTGGCTTTTGAATCGGCATCAAATAAAATATCAGAACAATTAAAACATATGCCAGAAAATGGTGTTTATGGTCAACAATTCGCAAGAAGAATGAAGTTACCATCTAGAGTTGGCATTACTAAAGACGATGTTGCAATACCTTTAAAAGATTTTAATATTAAAAAAGGTGATGTGATAAATGGTGAAAAATTAAAAAAAGTTATAGATATTTATGATAATGATTTCCAAAGAATTTATGGAAACTACACTCAAAGAGTTGCAAATATTGCTTCAAAAGATTTAACATATGGTGCAGACAATCAAATACTTACAAAATTAAAAAATCAAATTGCAAATGAAGTTGATAACAAAAAAGTAGATACTTGGATAAAAAACACAATAGAGAGTCAAATCAATGAATTTGATGAACCTAATTTTCTTTTAAAATCATTAAGAGGTGTTTGGGGAGTTGCGGCAAACTTTGGTTTATCTTCTCCTACATCTGGTATAAAAAACCTTTTACTAGGTCAAAGAGAAATTTTTACTACATTTAATACAAGAGACATATCTAGAGCATATCTTGATATAGCTAAAAGGCCAAGCTATTGGAAAGAAATAACAAGAGAAGCAGGTGCTTTTAATGCAGGTACAAAACAACTTGAAACACTTGGTAAAGGTGGTTTTGACAAACTAGGTTTTGTTTCAAAACTTAGTGGTATGAAAGAAGCAGAACAAGTTAATAGAATGACAGCTCTTGTTGCAGGCTTGTTTACAGGAAGAAGTGCCTTAGGTGTTCTTACTGGAGCTAAAAGAGGTTTAAGTAAAACAATGAGCAAAGGAAGAGCAAGAATTTTATTAGAAGATACTTTTGGTTTTACAGATGAACAAATAGTAAAAATAACAAAGAGAGGAAGTTTTTTACCAAACGAAGAATCTCAAATAATGCATATGTCTCACGCTATGACACAAGGTTTAGCTGAGTTGCCTTTTGTACCTACTTGGATGAACAAAGGTTTTGCGAAACCATTTACTTTGTTTTATAGAATTGCGTATCGTATAACAGAAAATACTAAAAAGAATGTTTACGACCCGTTAGTTCAACAAGGTAATCCAGTTAATTTATTAAAATATATTGGTGCTACTTATATGACAGGTATGGCTTTAGAAGCTATGTATCATACTTTATTTGGTTTAAAACCAAGTCAGTATAGAGATATAGGAGACAAAGTATTTGATAAAATAGAAAGAGCAGAAGGCTTGGCTTTGTTTTCTAATGCATTTAGAGATGAAAGTGATAGCATTATAGATAATTATATGCCTGTTATTGTACGGTTAGCTAGTAGTGCAGGAGCAACAGCATTATCTATTGCTACTAATACTGCTAAAGGAATAGTTGGCGATGATGCAGAACAACTTTTAAATTCTCAACAAGATTTAGATAAATTTTTAAAGAAAAATCTTGTGTTGTATAACCAAACAATGAAAATATATGAGAAAGAAACTAAAAAAGATATAACTTCTAGAAAATCTATAGACAAAAAAGGTCGTCAATGGAATGAATATATTTTTAACACACCAAAAGGTGATGCAGAAAGTGGAAGTCGAAAAAGCAAAGAAAGAGCTCCGTATTATGATAAATTAGAAAAAGTTTTTTACTCTGATGCAAGTCAAGAAGAAAAAGCAAATGCTTATTGGTCTGCATATTGGTTTATTGTTCATTCAGCATTAAGAGATAATCCACTTCAAAGAGATAATCCTCGTGGTGTCTATGAGCAGAAAAAAGAGGCAATGTATACACTTGAAGGAATAATTGAGGATAACTATAAACCTCTTTCTTTTTTAGGCAAAAAATGGTCAAAAAAAATAGGTCGTCCAAGATATAGTAGATTTGTAGATACTTTATCTAAAGAAGAAGAAGATGAGCTAGAAAGATTAAAAATATTACACGGAACAAAATTAAATCAATTTAAAAGAGCATACAATAGTATTCGTTATGATGAAGAAGGACTAAAAGAATCAAAAAAATTAAGTACAGAAAATATTCTTAGAATGGCAAGACAAAATCTTAGATAGATAAACCTGTTCCAATATACTCGTGTGAATAACACACTCTCGTATCAACTTTCCAATGTTTGCTATACCCTTTCATAGGTGATACTACTTTACCATAAGAAGAAGTTTTTTTCCAATTACTAGACCTATCTCTGTAAGCACCTAATCTTTCGTGTGTTGTTCGTGAAAAATATTTTCTACCTTTAGAAACATATAAACTTGCTATGGCATCAGATAATCTTGGGCCTATACCCAAACCTTGATAGTCTGGTAATATAACAAGTCTGCTTTCTCTCCAACCATTTACAAATGTTCCAGATGGTTGTGTTAATACACCAACAAAACCTATAAGAGTATCTCTCCAAAAAGCATAATAACATTGAGCAGATAAGTTTAAATCTGCATTTAAATAGTGATGTGGAGCAAAGAGTTTCCACAATGAAGTTTTTCCGGGGTATACTTTAACGTTAATTGTTGGCCGAAGATACCTCCCGTCTAGATAAGTGCCATCAGATGTATCAAATACCCAGTCTGGTTCAAGCCATTCTATAATGTCCCTATGACAAGTTGCTATAACTACGCTACTTAAGTTCTCTTTGGTAATGTATCTCTTTACAGAGCGAGATGCCGCTTTGGCTACATTTCTATCTACAACACTTGTAAACTCATCTATAACTGCATTATCTTTTAATCTTCTTGCTAAGTCTGCTCTAAACTTTTCTCCATTAGATAATACTTGATAAGGTCTAAACCAAGATGGTATAGTGTTTAAACCAACTGCTGATAATTTTTTTATTGCTATTTCTGGAGATTTAAAATGAGATACTATTGCTTTTTTATTATCCCACTCAACAATTTCTTCTTTACCAAAATCATCTAACAATGTAGATTTGCCAGAACCACTTGGGCCAACTATAAGACCAATAGAAAATTTTTTTGGTACGTTAGGTTTACCCCAAGCTTCAAACACAGACACACCATCAAACTCATAGTCAAAATATTTAGAGGCATACTCTGTATATTCATCAAGTTCTATTTGTACTTTTTTTTCTTTTTTATTATGCTCTGGAAATATATTCAATGTCATAATGTTGAATCGTCCCTTTCGTGTGTATGTAATTCATAACATCTGTCAGTTAAAATATATTTTATTTTATCTTTTAACTCTTTTCTTAATTGTTTTAACTCATTTTTTTTCCATCTTTTAATAGTATTAGAATCTAATAGCAATTTATCAAAGTCTTTTTGTGTTAGTTTATCAATCATAAACTGTCTGTAGGCTTCTCTATCTTTACTGCCCCAAACCATATGACAACCATAACAAAGAGCCACACAGTTTCTATCATCCCATCTTACAGACTTTCTTGAACGCCCAAAATAATGAGAACAATGTAAACCACTTGAATTAGACTCGTGTTCACTGCCACATCTTTGACAAGTGTACTTATCTCTTAATCTAATATATTTAGAAAAAACTATATCTTCAGATGTTCGTTTCAATGCTATCTAATTCTTGTTCTATTACTTGTATAAATAACTTATCGCTAATAGATGATAATTTATGTTCTCTTAGCTTTCGTTCCAAAAAGAATCTATATTTTTTCTTTATATGTTTGTCAATATAAAAATAAATATCTCTCTTATCTTCTTCTAATAATATATCGGTTATGTTATTACTCATATCTCACCATACTTTCTTGCTTTATTTTCTGCCATATCTCTTGTGTCTAATACACAACAAGAATCTCCGTGAAAACCCATTTCTAAAAAACCTGTTTCTGCATATCTTGACTTACCTACTATTGTATGTAATTGATATTTACCAAGTTCTCCTAAGTCGTGATTTTCTTTACCTAAATATTTCCACGGATAATAATTAAATATAATAGTTTCTGCATCTTGTTCTATAGAGCCACTCTCTGCAAGGTCTGATAGTTGTGGTCTTTTATTTATTCGTTGCTCCAATGCTCTATTTAATTGTGAAACTACTAATACAGATAAATTTTCTTCTTTTGCCAACCACTTATAGCTTTTCATTATCTCTGATATTTGTAATCTTTTTTCTTGAATGTTTGGAACATCAATAATCTGTAAATAATCATCTACAATTACATCGGGTTTTATTTTCTTTGCCTGTGCAATACTTGAATTTAAATCTCTAATCGCATCAAACATAAATAAATTATTAGAGTATAGTTTAGATACTTTTTCTTTAGTTTTTTGCAGTTCTTTTAATTCTCTGTCTCCATATTTAAAAAGTCTTAAATTATAATATGAAAGTCCTTCTGCTTCCATAATCATAATCTTCTTCATCATTTCTTTGTTTGGCATTTCTCTATTGAATACCAATACTTTATAACCTTGATGTATTAATCTTCTAACTATATTAACAGCCAGAGTAGTTTTGCCGTGCCCAGGTCTACCTGCAATCACAGATATTTCTCCTCTTGTCATACCACCTGTCATTGCATCTAATTGACCATAACCAAACTTTACTGTGGCATCAACATCGTATATCTTACTCATTGTTTCTTCAAGCAATTCATTCATATCAAATTTTTCATTATGTCTCATACTCATAATTTTACTTGTTGAGGCATTAATATTTTCTATCATCTTGTAACCATCGGCATCTGATAGTTGACCTGCCTTTGTTATTTTATAGGCATCTTCAATAGCATTTCTTAACAACCATTTATCGTAAACAATTTTTGCATAACTTTCTACGCCAGTTTTTCCAGGCACAGCATCTATTAACCCTGTTATGTAATAAGCATCTAAATCTTTTTCATATTTTTTTGGAATATTATTTACTATGGTAACATAATTAATATCTTCTTTTATACCATACATCATTATCATTATATCCCATAAAATACGATGAGCATCAATGTAAAACATATTAGGTTCTGGAACAATAGAATAAACTTCTTCAAATAATTCTGGGTAATTAATTAATTTGCCAAGAACCATTTGTTCTGCTTCATTTGAATGTGGTGCTGATGTTGCTGATATTGCTGACATCTATCTTATAACCCAACTTTTTTTTATATCTAGATTAACTATGTTGTTTATATGTTCTTTTAACTCCTTGTTCTTTAAAGATTCATATCTTTTTATCATTCTACTTGGGTCTTTATCTTTTTTTATGGCATTAGCAATAGCCAGTTCATATGAATCGTAAATAAAAGCCTTCTCATATTGTTCTTTAATCATCTTCACAGTTTACACACCTCACTTTTTTATTTTTACTATTTATAATCTCATATTCTGTATTATCTTGTTTCTTAAAACCATTTCTGATTTGCTTTAAGTCATCTAGTAGTTTAGAATTAGTATTCAAAGAAGATATACCTTTTAATATCTTCATAGTTTCTACAATTGAATTTAACTCTGACTCTTCCACTCTTATTGTTACATACGCTTTTGACATCTCTTGCATTTTATTTAATTTCCCTATATATTGCATATTTTTGTTTAGAACATTGAGGACATTTTTTTTTCTCACAACCTCGAGAAGGAAAGTCCTCTAAAAACTCCCATATAGAATGTACTTTAGTAGTAGCTCTGTCTTTGTTTATTCTAAGACTTTGAAAAATTTCTGTCCATACACCTCCACATTTATAGCAAAACAATGGCGGTCTTACATCCGTTCTTGTACCTTTTTTATGTGTTTTAGTACTTTTTTGTTTGTCCATAAATGGTTTGTTTCCATAGTCACTCAAAATGGTAGGTCAACATCATCAACTTTTATTTTATTGCCTTCTGTCCAAGCACCAGTTACACTTGCTTTTACAGAAGATTTTTCTGTACCATCTGCTGATTTATATTTTTGATGTTGAACCTCAATCAAAACAGGTTTACCAATAGCATCTTCTTCCGCGAGGAGGGGTAGTCTATATATTGTATTTCCACTATCAGTAGTTTTTTTCTCTGGCTCTATACCTAAATATTTTACAAAGTCGTGATACCAAACATTACCACCACCTTTTCTATCTTCTAACCCAGAAGAATCATCTGGCTTTTTAAACCTAAAAACACCTGCACCATAATTTTCATCATTTACCTTCATACCAGAAGCATCATTTGCTTCTTTGGCTATTGTAAATGTAGGGACATAAATATCAGCTAGATATCTGCCTCTTACAGTAATATTTCTTTTAATATTAAGCCCAGTTATGTGAGCGGGATATGTTCCTTCTGGCACCATTTTATTCTCCTCTACTGATGGGTCATATATTGCCTCATCTTCTTCAGCACTAAACTTATCTATAAAACTATTCGTTGTCGTCATCTTTGCTTTGCTCCTTTATTATTTTATTAATAGCATTGTCTAAGTTCTTAGAGTTTAATATACCATCTTCTATGGCAAGTCTTACTGACTCTTGATATTTAACATCTAAATCTTTTATCATCTCCTCTACTTTTTCTATTTGCTCTGGCAAAAGAGTTAAATCTTCTATATGTTTTTTATATACATCATCTGCTATGTTTGCTAATCTATTACAAGCACGTTTAAACCCGTTTGTATTAGCTGAGGCTATGTTTTTATCTATATCTACAACATTCTCTGGGGTATGAGGTGCTCCTCTTTTAAACTGTATTCTAGCCGCTCCTGGACTAAAAAATTTACGAGGTACACCATTGTCCACAACTACTAACTCTCCTGTAACTATTGCCCATTCTGCACCAATAAATTGTATGCCAGAACCAACTGCTTCCCAAGACCATACAGGATATATGTCATTAAGTTTGTTTCGCATATACCCTTCTTCAACATAATCAAAACCATCGGGCCTTCTTTTAACTGCCCAACTTGGTGTTTTGTTTGCTGATATTTTACTATGTGTTTTTCTTATTTTATCTTCTACAATATCTAAGTTGCTTATCTCGTCTATGTTTACTATTTTGTCTTTACTCATCATTTGTCCTTTCTAACAAGCGTTTATAATATAATGATAAAATAATGGAAGTCAAAGCTTTTTTTCACGATTATTAGCCTCTTGTTGTTTCATTATCCAATTAAACTGTATTCTATTTATTGGCTCACTTTTAAGATGCTTGTTAGCACTTAATTTTTTACCCGTTTCTCTACAATAATGTTTTCCTACTACAATTAAATCAATGTCTGCTATATAGCTTTCTTCTGGCTCTGCACATAAATATAATTTAGTAGGTGGTTCTCCTACCCATTCTATATCTTTTAAACTATACAGCCATTCATATCCTCCTTGTTCTTCAATTATTAATTTTCCACGAATCTCTTTATAGTCTACTTTCTTAAATTTCTTAACAGTCATTGGCAACCTCAACATCTCTTTGTTCAGCGTATTTAATCATATCGGAGTGTTTTTTGTGCATTACATTATTTAAATTCTGAACATAATCTTTTTCAAATCTTCTTCTATAATTATATTTATGTCCTCTTAAACTAGGTTTATCTTCTTGTAGCTTGGCTCTTATTCTTCTAATAGATTCTGTGTTTGGCAAAGAACCTGCACTTAAAAGATGTATAACATAATTTATGCCTTCCCAAAAGTATTCATCTTCTGGTATCTTATTTTCTTCTACACTTATATTAAGTATTTGTTTTTTAAATAAATAAGCAATTAACTGATTGTCATTATCTCTTAACTCCTTATTTGTTTGTAGTAATGTTTCAATATCATTTTTTAACTTTACATTCATTTTAACATCCTTTCATATTAAATATTTAGGCTTGAGCAAAAACCTAGCAAGTCTTAACCAGGGAACAACCACTCAAGCCTTTTTTCATCCATTCGCATCTATGTACGAAACTTTATCAAATCATAATAACTCTGGCTTTATACCACCAAGACAATCTTTAAAAAACCCACACCATTGAGGATTACATTCCCATCCTTCAGCAGGTGATGAGCCCAAAGTTAATTTTGGGAGAGAATTATTTTCTTTACATAACTTAAATTCTTCATTAACCTCTTGCCAATATTCTTTTGCTTTTTCCATATACATTAAACTAACAGGTAATTCTCTCATTGAACCTGCATTTGGGTCTCCTAGCTTATAGAACATTAAGGACATTTTTTGTAATTTGCAATACTTTTTTTCAATACCTATTCCGTATGTTCCTATTTGCATTTTATAATTATTCACTTTGTCTTTAGCATTATTGCCAAATAACATTTTCCATTTATAGCCACCAATAGTTTTAATATCTATTAATTTTTTTTCCTTTAAATCTAAAACGTCAAAGTGTCCTCTTACATTTAATTCCTCTATTGTTATTTCGCCTTCTATAATCCATCTATCTTTATCTTCTTTGGCATTTATTTTTAATGCCTTTTGTATATCGTTATGAACTATATCTCCTAATCTAAGTCTTGATAAATTGCTTGGCTCTTTTGGTTTTATATTTTGAATGGCTCCAAAATAATGTTTTCTCTTACAAAGTCCAGCTGATGAGGCGTGAAAAAAATTTTCTTTGCCTTCATACCTAGATTTAAATTTATCTTTATTTAATTCGTTTATATAATTATTATATATATTAATCATTTATTTATTTATTTATTGATTTAAATTTAAATACACGGAGAACGCTTTGTCAAGTGCTATGTATTTAAATTTAAATTTAATTTTAAACTGGCTAACTTAACTAATATAATTACATATACTAATTAAGTTAAAGTAGTTTATTAATAATTTTCATTGCCTTTCTTATCTAATCTGTTCCAACTGGCGTATATATTCTGATTGTCTAGATAATGCACTAGGTTGGGATATCTTTTGTCTTGGTTTTTCAACCATATAAAAAAGTCTGTATAGTCACCCTTGAAACGTTGTTTAGTGTTACTAGTATCAAATCTATAATGACCATTTCTATTAACAGAAACTAATTTAGTGAAGTTTTTTATAGCAATTACAAACTCCATATTTCTACAAAATGCCTTGTGTGATAATGTACCTCGAAATATTCTAACCTCAACCGTTTTCTTGGGGGTCAAATTAACTGCTAGAAACTTACGAGTTCTTTTTTGCAATACTGCCTTTATGTTATCAAATTTACCAATACCATAGATTTGACACCATTGTTCCATTCTAGAATCTTTCCTTCTTGCTATAAATTGTATAAAGGCAGGATTCGTATAAAAGAATCTTTGAAACTTATACAAGTGTGTATCGGAAAAAGATTGTCTATTAATGTGAACGTGCATCCCACAATTTCTAGTGTTGTATGAGCGATAATTCTTACGTTTTAAGTAAGTTAATATGTTTGCCCAACCACTATTTCTATACAACACTTGCTTGTAGAATCTCTCTGTAAAAGGCATAGTACCAATTTCAAAGCCATCGCTAAGACTTCCATCATTCATACAGAATAAAAATTCTGTACCTATGTTTGTATCAGCCATATCAATAACTTTCTCTGCAGTTTCTTCTTTGTTGCTATAGTTACTACCCTTATATTCAACCTCAAGTTCTACTCCATAAATAGAATCAAGAACTTGTGATTTTGGATAATAATCTCTTTCTCGAAAGTTTTTAATTGAAGTTGGTTTGCGATTAAACTTGGGTTGATAGACACTATCTTTACAAATAACTGGGATTTGTTCATATAAATTATCTTTATTATTTCGCCTTCTGTAATCAAACACTTGATACTCTGGAGTATAATCATATCCTCGTATTGTATCATTCCCACGGTTATGCTCACAATTATAGCCATTTGGATAATATTCACCACAATCTTCACAAAAATAATAATTATCCTCGCAGTGACAACAAAAATAATTTCCTGTACGTTCACACCAATTCGTTTCCTCAAGGAGATAAATTTCATTACAATCTTCACATTCTCGAAAGTTTTCCTCAAAACAACTATTACATATAATGTCATTGTTATGGGAACGACTTTTTTCCTCAGAGCAAGTCATATCGCATTCCACACACGTTAGCTTATTTTCTGACATATTTACACCTCCTTTCTAATAATTTAATCTATCGCTTGATTGACACCATTGACATACACCCGATTCATCATTTGTTTTTAATGAGTTATATTCATCGCCACACCAATTACACTTCTTAAATGATTCTGTATTAAGTATTTCTTTGTCCCAACATTTATCGCATAATACATCATATTCTTCATAGTTTGTATTGTGTAGGTCTTTAATAAGAAAAAGCTTATTACAGCCATCACATTCTAATTTGTGTGTCTTAGAACATTTCTTACAATATAAATCTGTACCCTTGACTTTTTTATTACATAACATACAAGTATCCCCAAAGTAATAAGAGTTTTGATTATAAGATGAGTAAGAGTTTGTGTTCCAAGTCTTGTTAAATGAAAAGTATTCTCTCTTGGGTTGTATTTCTTCTTGTTTAAAAAATGGTTTGTCACTAAATTTGTCTGTTTCAAACCGAAGAATACTATTGTCTGGCATATCGTAAGTATCTATAGCAATGCCTTCTTTTTCTAAACCTTCTTTTAATATTTGGTCTGTGCTACCCCAAAACAAAGTCTTAGCATTTTTCCAATAAGATAATTTTAAAGGTGCTTGACTTTCTTTGGCAAGGTGTAACATTCTTGACCTATGGTCTACAAAAGAAACGGCATAATAACCATATAGTTCCTCTAAAGCGTCTTTATAATCAAGACGTGATAGGCGACTAAAGATTATTTCACTATCTACTTCCATTTTTTTCTTGTAACCATCTAATTCATTCCAATTAGATATGATACCATTATGAGCGCCTATAATCTGACCATACTTAAATGGATGGGCATTTCTAGTGGTAATATCACCAGTGGTAGCGGCACGAGTATGACCTATTACAGATATAGTATCCTTAGTAATATAATCCAATACATTGTTTTGCCATTCATCGGTACTTACTGCTTCATTTGAAGGTAAAAGTGTTTTATACATACGTCTGCCAGATGCAGAGATAATACTAACGCCAGTTGAATCTTTACCTCTTGAACAGGCTTGACTAGCAATACTGCTAAAGCCTCTTCTGATTAGTTCCAACTGATGTTCGGTTATATGTCCTTCTGACTTTGTAAAGCCAAATATTGAACACATATTATTTCCCTTTCGCTTTGTTTTTTTTATTACGGGATACAAACTGATGTATCTCGTGTCCTAACTTTTTTGATGGGTCGTCTTTAAAAGTAGACAATCCGAACAAAAAAACTTTTGCACGACTTAATAATTTTATCGCCGTGCTTAATTGTTTTTCTTTATTCGTCATAATGAAAGACCCATACTCTTTAAAAATAGGTAATCATCAATAATTTGCCTGTCATATGGACTTAAAGCCTCATACCATTCATCGGTACAATCTTCTAAGTGAACGGCTACATCTTCTGATAAATCAGGTTCAAAAAGGTTTTGTAGTTTATCAAAAGACGTAAAGACCTTTTTATTATTTTTCATTGCAGGATAAGTCATCTTATTTTTTTTATTAAGAAAAGTGCCTACTGATTTTAGTAAAATTAAATGTTTCATAATTAAATACCTTTATACTCTTTTTTAGTCTTCGTCATTAAATACTATAGGCACATTACAAGCACTAATAAATCTGTCTTTATTGAATCTAGGGTTGTTTGCTTTGAATATAGCACACAACTTGGGAATAAATTCTTTTAACAAAAAAACCTCGTGACCTTTCTTGCCTTTTTTACTTGATGTAATTACTTGAGCCATTAACTCAAAATCTGTTTTAGTCATCATTTTTATTTCTCCATTTGTTTATTATCCAATATAAAAGTGGTGGGAACGATAACACTAAAGGCGACAACAAAAAGATGCTATGTCCCTCACCACACAAACCTGTTAAATGTTTTATCGCCTCAATCAACTTAATGTATTCTCTTTTTCGTCATATGGTAGGCGAGTATAGTCATAATTCTCATACTTATCAATGGCATCATACACTTTGTATATGTCATCAAAATTTTGTATGAATAACTCTGCCTCACCTGTCTTTTCTTGTACCTTGAATTGAGGGGATAATATAAACTCTGGTTTGAAATTTATAGGCATAGTGATACTTGCATAGTGATACTCTAGCAAGTAACCGCCTCTGTTACCAGATTCAATTCTAAAGCACATACGCCTGTTGTCTACATCTGTTAAGAGGCAAACGTGTTTTTGATTTTCGTTATTTATTATCATTATTATATACCTTACGTCTTTGACTTAATTTAAAAAAACTTTTTTGATAAACCAAATTGGGTAGTGCAATTAGTGTCACTATTTTTTGCTACCCTTATTTATAAAAAAAAACCTGCCAACATTACATTGACAGGCTTTGTTTTGTTACTCACCCATTATCCAATACCATAGACGCCAATACCAGAATTGTTTCCTAAATGGTATAATCCAGCTTGAACAAGCCTTCGCAACAGCCACACGTTTAGATATACTCTCTGTGGCATATTGTTTTATTCCATTTATATTTACGCCTATGTATTTTTTGATAACTATGAAGTTATTGTCATCATACATACTGTGCCTTTCTTTTTGTTATTTCAAATTATATGGATAGAAACCTATTGCCAATAATATGACAACTATTAATAATGCCATAAAGAAATCTTTATGCCAACCGTCTAATAATATTTCTAACATTGCTGTTCCTTTCTAACTAAATCCCATATTGTATTAGTATGAGATATAACTTTGCCTTTATCGTCTAGACTCTTTGTTTTTATTTGGGATACATTTATTAGGCGATATACATTCTTAAAGAATTGTTGCCTTCTTTTTATATAACCCTTATTTACTTTATGAGCCTCTTTATTACTTATGAAGTGATTTACTTGGCTTACCATTTCGCTTACATCTAGAAGCTCTGGCAAGTCGTGTTCTCTCATCACTTTATTGTATGCCTTTGTTTTATTATTCACTTTGTGCCTTTCTGTGGTTTTAACGCCACTTTGATTAATAAAATTTAAGTGCCTTGAGTGGTTCTGTTGTCGCTGTTGCTGTGTGCCTGTCGTTCTAAATTTTTGCGAGGACTTTCACCTCGCTGTGTTTTTTATGCTAGTTGAACAATACCTTCTGTTGGTAGACCTGAGCTGATTAATGAAGCTCTTATTGTTGCTTCGTCACAGCCTGCCTCTCTTAACAGCTTCGCGTTTGCTCTTGCCTTCTCAGCTTTTCTTTTCTCTTGAGGGTCTTTTTTTAGTTGTATGGCGGGATGAACATCTACCATCAAACCAGTTGCAAACCATTTTTCATCGAAGTCAGCGTTTTTTTCTTTCTCACATATTGTCTGTAATTCGTTACAGTCAGTCTGAATTTTCAACCAAAGTTTTTTTGCCTTAGGTGAGAATTTGTCGATGTGAGTTATTTTTTTTGTGTCATTCATTTTTTGTCGTCTTTCTACTTCTTAGATAATTAATTTTATCTAAGCTTACACACGATAAGTGCGAAGTTTTGCGAACGTGTGACACACACAGCGAAGAACCAAATTTTCAAAAAGCGACCGTCTCGACGTGCTACCGACGAGAAGTTCAAACAACTTAGTCATTTCTTAGCAAACGTGCAAGAACTCATTTGCATTAGTGACGAGCAATGGTGACACCACCGAAGCAGTTGGGATATCTTTTTGGTCCCTGGTACGCGTTTCGCCTATGTGCGTAGCTGTCACCTTCGCCTATGTGTCGTGCGTAGGGAGGGAGGCGTGTCAGGCAGACGCGTGGTCGTGTCAGGTTCGCGAATGCGCCACGTAGGCACAGGGAGGGAGGCGTATGTGTGTAGGCGCGCGCGTTCGTAGCATTATGCTTTGGTTTTGCGATTTTTTCTCGAGGCGAAAGTACCGAGAGGGGTGCGCGGGGTAGGAAAGAACGACACGCAAAAATCTCAAATTATAATTATGTCATTGTAATTTTGAATTATCGCTGTTGAATTTTGAAAAATAGATTTTTAAAAAATTTTGGAAGTTTGTTTAATTTAATTCGTATTAAATAATAAATAATAAATATAAATATAAATAGAACCGTGTTTCGTTCCCACTTAAAAATAAGACTAATTTAGGTATAAAACAAGTGTAACAAAGAAAGTATAAAAAAATACTTAAAATACTTGCTTATATGTATAATATATTTGTAAGTTCGCTGTATGAACGATAGGCAAGTAGCAAAAAAACATTGTGCTAACTATGGAAAAGGTATTAATGAAGGAATATGCTCTGGATTCTTTTTTAAACGAGAAAATAACTCTAAATCTGTGAAAAAACAAATTAAGGAACTTGCAGGAAAAGAGTGTAATCCTACAGAATGTAGTTATTATAAAGATATTGTATTACCAGGACTAAATTATTAAAGATTTAACTGAAATATTTAAGAGAAACGATGGCAAGAAACTCGTTGAGTACTATAAAAACGTACAAGAATACGAAGATATAAGCGATGAGGAGAAAAAAGATGAAAGTAATCTATATAGCTGGAAAATATACTGCATCAAGCGAGAAAGGGAAGAAGAAGAACATAAAAGAAGCAGAGACAGTCTCTAAAAAGGTGTGGAAACGTGGAATGGCGGCAATATGTCCACACTTAAACACTAAAAATTGGGATAAATTGTTAGATTCAGAAGAATTCTTAGAAGGATACTTTTCTATAGTAAAAAAATGTGATGCAGTTCTTATGTTAAACGGTTGGAAATACTCGGAAGGTGCAAAAGCAGAGCATTGGTTAGCTACAACGTATAATGTACCTGTATTTTATAGCGTAAATGAGCTTGATAGCTGGAATCGTATGGTATGAAGTTTAATTTAACAGAAATAGAGATAGATGAAAACGTATTAGAACAAGCACATAGACTTGTTACAATTAAAAGACAAAAAGATTACGGTCATCCTTCAAAACATTTTGAAAAAATTGCAAAAATTTGGTCTAGTTTAAAAGGAATAGAGTTTACAGCTTCTGATGTAGCAAAATTTATGATAATAATAAAATTATGTAGAGAAGAAAATAAACCTAAAAAAGATAATAGAATAGATATTGCAGGTTATGCACTTACACTTGATATGGTAGAACAGGAGTAACTTTATGATAATAGTTGCAGAGAGATTGAATCCAAAAACTGGCGAATGGGAAGAGTATGAGGTAGATGATTCTTTACTTACACCATTAGCTGAACAGGAAGAGGTACAAAATGAAATGGACTGAAGATGAAGTAGCAATAGTATTACAATACGAAAGAACTAATAAGTCTTGTTATGCGTTATTTAATGAAATAAATAATACTGGTTTTAAACGTACTTATAAAGCAGTTGCTCGTAAAATAGAAAATATGGGCTTAAGAAAACCAAAACGATATACAACAAATAGAGAGTTACGTTTAGGTTATCTTGATATAGAAACATCAAACTTAAAAGCAAGTATTGGTGTAATGTTATCTTGGTGTATTAAACCTCGTGATAAAAATGAGGTAATTGGAGCTATGGTAACTAAAGAAGATATGTTTAATGGAACATATGATGCCAAAGTTGTTGAGTCGCTTATGGATGAAATGAACAATTACGACTTACTATTTACCTACTATGGTAGTAAGTTTGATATTCCTTTTATAAGAACTCGTTGTTTAGACCATAATATACGCTTCCCTGTATATAGAGAAGTTAGTCATAAAGACCTATATTATATGGTAAGAAGCAAATTAAAATTACATAATAATAGACTAGGTACTGTTTGTGAGTTTTTTGGCATACAAGGTAAAACACCTGTAGACCCACGTTTATGGCGTGATGGTATGTATGGTAATCAAAAGGCATTAAAACAGATATATAAGCATAATGAAGAAGACGTAAAGATACTTGAACGTATGCATAAACGTATAGAACCTTATTGTCCACCAACAGTTGTACCTTTATAGTGTTTAAAAAAAGTATAAATAACATAAAACACTATTTATATGATAGCGTTACAGAATATAACCTGCATCACAATAAAAAACCTATCTATTGGAAAGATGGTAATGAAGGTGATTGGGTTATATCTGATGACGGTCAAGTATGTCAAATATTAAAAAAAGGGGAAATGAATGGAAAACCTTATATTCGTTGTTTGCTTGGTACACGCTTCTTACAAGATAATATGGATGGTGAATCTCCTAACGATATATATAGCATTAGTCGTGATAAAGTTTCTGTTCAACGCAGGTTAGATAGAGACAAAACAAACACAAAAGAATGGATATTTGGTAAATATGTAGCAAATGGTATGAACCCTGTAGAAGCTTATAAGAAATCATTTTCTACTAAAAGTACAAAGTATGCTACATTATGGTCACAAAGATTATTAAAAACAAAGAGAGTGAAGAGTGTCGTGTCAAAAGAAATAAAAGATATAATGGATAACTTAGGTATTAGTGAAGATTATTTGTTAGAGTCAACAAAACACGTTATAGAGAATACTGATAAAGATGCTGATAGAGTTAGAGCTATTAGAATGTTAATGGAGATAAGAGATATGTTTCCTAAACAAAATAGCAAAACAGAGTCTTTAACAGTATTTCAAGGTTTTTCAAGAGAACAACTTAATGCATTAAAGGATTCTAAGCAAATTGGTACAGTCAAAGCGGAAAAAGAAGGATAGACTAGAAGTTTGTTCGGTGTGCAATACACCATTAAATGCAAGTAAAAGAAAAACTGTATTTGATATTTTGCATAATGAACTAGGTTGGTATTGTAGAAAGTGTC
>TARA_R110000765_G_scaffold354456_1_pt1 | contig 17820 bp, 32 predicted proteins | sample TARA_R110000765 | Tara Oceans TARA_R110000765 (sample SAMEA4398168) | marine metagenome | biome: Polar Biome; feature: [MES] marine water layer (ENVO:01000295) within the mesopelagic zone...; material: water (ENVO:00002006), including particulate matter (ENVO:01000060) such... | reverse complement strand
AAAAAAAAGACTGCCAAAGCCAATACTAAACCCCTAAAGAGGAAACCCGCCAAAAGGAAAAGTAAAGCTAAAGGGAAAAGAAAAGTGAATCGGTATATTGCTATTTAAAAAACTAACCAACTAAAACAAGAGAGATGAGTAATATTTTTGTAATACTATTAGCGTTTATATTATACAACATTTGTTGTTTAATAATTTATTGTTTAATGTATAGGTATGTGAAGAGTAAATGGATAGAAGAAAATAAAAAATCTTATCCAAACATCAACTACGAATACTATAAGCAAAAAAAAGAGAGATGAAAGCAGAGATGCCTTAATCTTTTTACACTAAAAGCTTGTTACTTTTAAAATTAAGTGTACATTAGCAGTATGCTTTCAGAGAGAGAGTTAAACCAAAACCAAAAAGACCTACATTATGAAAACTTTACAACCAACAACTATCCTTTTATTAGCCATTGTTTTAATGGTAGGAATTGTTTCTTTAACTACTACACGCACACAACCTACACAAGAACCTACATTCACTACCGAGTGCGATACTACTTATGAGGTTAGTAGATATTGTGATATGGAGAAGTCGGGGTACTCATACGATACTCTTAGCTTTAAAGTTACTTGTGATACAATTTTCAACTAAACCTTAACAAAATTATGCAACACTTACTTATTTACTTACTGATTGGATTAGTTTATTCTTTAGTCCTACATACAAAAATATCTAACTTAGGTATAGATAAGTTTCTAAAACGAGCGGGTCTTATAATTAAAGAGAGCGAGCTGATTGTCGTAACTGCGATACTTCTTATTATAGTGGTTATATTTTGGCTTCCTATGGCTATATTCTACGGGTACAACTACATTCAATCAAGATGGTGGTAAATCAAATTACAATCAATAGTGTAAACTACCAAGTGGATAGCGGTATCATAGACTTGATGAGCTACGATGAAGCGATGAGGTTTGCAAAAGAAGAGTCCGATAGGTGGAGACTTCCAACTGCAAAACAATTAAATACTCTATACTCTAATAGAGTTAAACTAAACTTAGAGGGTTTTATGGAGGGGAAAACTTTTTGGAGTTCTGAGATGGGTTCTACAAACTACTCAAGATGTGTTCGAATATGCGAATTAGGAGAGTTTTCTAAACCAACATTGATTCGCCTAAGACCCCAAACGGATAAACTAAACATACTATTCATTAAAACGATGGGTAGTTATAAAGAAGAGTAATATGGCTAACGAAGAATTTTTACTTAGAGTAAGCGATTGGGAGGTTGAGGATATGAATATAGTATGCTACCTTAACAATATCAAGGATGATGATAATGATGTAGCAATTACTTTATACGATGCAATACCCGATGATTACAATATCGGTACACGAATAAATGGAGGTTATGATACCCCAAACTTCGAAGAGCATACCTACGAGGATTTTACCCCAAGAGACTATTTAGATATGATTGGAGAAGAGGAGACAAAGAAACTTATATACGAATGTTTAATAAAAAGACTGAGTTATGATTAAAGGATTTGAACACGAAACTTCTCATTTGAGCGAATACGAAAAGAGCTTAGTACCTTATTTTGTACAAGGTTTTGAGAAGCATAAAGGGAAAAAGAATTCTATTACGAGCATCGCTATATGTGAGTCTATGACTAATTTAGGTTATAAGGTTTCCGAAGCAAGGGTTCGTAAGATTGTAAACTTTGTCCGAATAAACCATTTGTGTCCCGTACTACTCGCAAGTAACAAGGGGTATTGGGTTTCTGATGATGAGACTGAGGTTAAAGATTGGTTAGAGTCAATGGAGAACCGAATAGATGCCTTGAAATACTCTCACAAGCAAGTTACTGCTGAGTTAAAAGCTATTCAAACTACTGCAAAATTAATCCCTCAAGGATTTCAAACAACAATTAACCAAAACCTATGCAATTGCTCTCAGCCTAATAACTACGAGGGTATATGTGGCGAATGCGGTTTACAAATCAACTAACAATGAAAAGAGAACCTTATTTAAGCGATGATTTCAACAAATCAATGCTACTGAGAGTAGCCAAGATGAAGATGCTCGATGTTAATGGGAACATACAATTGCCCACTAACAATGATGTACTTAGGATGTATAATTCAAAATTTGAAGAGGTAGTTTCATTTAGGAATTATTGGACTCGTGAGGGTCAATGTAGGATTGAAAATGGATTACTCAAGGAAATAGATTTTAAATACACATCTCCTTTAGGATTTGTGCTTCCCGTTTACGCTTTAGGATGTAGCCCAAAAGACTCTAAAGATTGTAATAATTGTAAAACTACATTTGTGCCTTATCGACATAGACAAGTTTACTGCAAAGCTCAATGTAGAGAAGAGGACTATAAGAACAAGAGAGATAGTAAAAAGAAGAGAGGTAGAGGAAGACCGAAAAAGGTAGTACAAATTAAGCAAGAGGAAAAAAAAGAAAGTTTTATTTTCTCAGCTCCAAGAATGGGGAGCGATGTATGGGGTTACAACCCTTATGCTGAGGAAGTAGAGCCTAAATCATATAGAGAGACTAAGATTGAGGTTTCTGATATAGAGGATATAAAAGAACCTGCTAAGGATATAGCACCTAATTACGACCACCTTGAAATGGTAGTTCCAAAATACAACCCAAAAGGTAGAGATATAATGGAGGATATGGAGAGGCTTGAAAAGTTAGAGGTGGAAAATGAAGCTCCCGCTCCCGCTCAAAAGGAGACTTCGTTCACTAAGTCAAAGCGAGAGAGATTGCTTTACATTTGCGTACTACTATGGTTAATCTTAGGATTAATAGGGGTATATAACGATGTAGACCTTAGTAATTTAGCCGTTTACTTTACTGCTTTATCGCCATTTGTTATTGGTTACATTTACGGAGAAACTAAAAGACCAAGCGAGAAAAAATGAAAGTAGATATTCAGATTGTAAAGCAAGTCTTATTCAGCCTCGACCCCGAAGCGAGTATTGACCCCGAATTCGAGCAGACTATCGACCAAGTTATTTCGGAGATAGTACGAAAGCAAAAAGCCAAGAATGAAGAGAAGTTTAACAAAAAGCGAGCTGATTAATCTATTTTATGGAGGGGATGAGTTTGTATTAGAGTTGAGCCATCAATGGATGGTGGATGCGGAGACAATGCAGCTCGACCCCAATCATTACATAATAGAGCGTGAGAGCGGTCAGATAGTGAATATATTCGAGTTGTATGTAGAGTTGCTGATTAGCGAGTCTGATGCCTTGAAAACGGACTTAGCGAAGTGTAAGAAGCATTTGCACGGAAGCATTAAGCACGACTATATGATTGCACCTAAAGAGTTCTATTGCTTTGGAGAACCCGAAAACAGAACTGAGCCTTACTACTTTAAGAAGTTGGTGGAATCTGATTGGGCTAATACATCGAGTTATGAATTCGCAAGGGTTCTTGCACAAGGGGATGCCCGACAAACTCTAAAGACTGAGGGATTAATACATCACTACATCGACAACGGGCAGTTACCCGCTATTGATGAGGAGTCCTTAAAAATGATTTCCTCAGTATCAATAAGTATAGAGGAATGGCAAAGAGCTATGGTGTTAAAAGATTTACTATATTTACAAAAGAAGCTTTTTGATGAAGTAGAGCATAATAGCGAAATATTTATTACCGATGTTATGCCGAAGAGATTTATGTACGGACAAAGCATAATCTATAACCCAAACAAAAAAGCGTTTAGTGTAAATGGAAATTGGATTGAGATTGATAAAATATAATCCCCCCGAAGAGAGCCTCGCATTGTGCGGGGTTTTTTTGTTTTTATCCTTATCTTAGCAAGATGATTTACACACAAGGACAAGTAATAAGAGCTTCACTAACTGATTTACCTTTAATATACCACTATGGTATAATCTCAATAAATGAGGAGGGAAATACTATGGTTATGCACAACACATACGAGGATAGCGTATTAATTGAGTCAATAGAAGATTTTCTCGTTGGTAGAGATATAGTAGAGGTTAAAGACTCTAACTTATCCGACCTTTCTTACGAGGAGCTATCTGAAAGGTTTTCTAATTGCTACGGGGAATTCGATACCATAAACTACAATTGCGAACATTTTATAGATTGTATGAGAGGCAAAGAACTACACTCGGAGCAGCTTTATAGAATTACCGCAATTACCACTATATCACTTGTTTTGTACTATTTGTACACGAGAGATTAGATTGATGCCTTAACTTAATGCTGCGTGGCTTGTTAATTCTAAAATTAAGTCGTATGTTTGTTGAACAACGAATAAAAAGCAACAATTATGGAAACTCAAATCGCATCAACCATCATCGAGCAAATTCTCAGCATCGACAAATGGTCTTTTCGGAGCTATGCAGCTCAGAACCTAAAAGTTATTAAAGAGGGCGGAGACTTTCGAGGAGGATTATACTTTGAATGTAACGGATATAATGTAAAAGGAGCGGTAAGCATTCGCCTACATTGGAACGATACATACACTATTCTTTTTCACAACGATAAAGGCGAAGTAATGAGAGAAGTAACAAGTGTTTACTTTGAAAGCTTAGTCGAAGTTTTAGACTTTATCGAAGAGAAAAATCATAACCAAAATCCCCTATCAGAATTATTGTCTAACATCAACTTAAACTAACAAATTATGAAGACTTTATTTTTATCTTTAGCAACCGCTTTATTGTCGGTAACTTCAATCGCTCAGAATTGTAATTCAAATAACACTTACTTACAACCGAGCGTTTATGAACAACAAATGCAAGCCTATTACAATCAAGCAATTTTAAATACTTGGAGTAATAATCAGCCAACTTATTCTAATAATTGGAATAATACTCAGCAAGTTGAACATTGCTTAACAACAACTACTTACAATCAGAATAATAGACCACTTAATTTAGGCGGGATAATTCAAGTTATTGCTCAAGAAGTAAGCAAAAACAAAAGGAGAAATAGAAATCGCAACAGAAACTCGAACCATAGTTCAAATTGTAGATGCTGCCATTAGAAAAATAGAAAGGAGAGAACCACCTCTCCTCTCTTAACCAAAAAAACCTAAATCGTAATGAGTAAGTCTCATCCAACAAAGGAAGTTATCAAACTTAACCAAAACTACCTACATTTGAATATGTACGGCTATTGCGATACGAAACAATACCGAAACCTACTTTTAAATCATCTTAAATATTTAAAAGCAAAACTCAGTAGATTGAAAACATTTAGAGAGCCTACATACGAATGCACTATTGATATAGTTAGAGTAAAGTCCGAATTAGACATAATGGAAGTAGAAACCGCACAAGATGTTATTTACTTACCCGATGGAGAGTATGCGGTTAGCTCAATTTCGGATATTATGTACTATGAGGGGTTATATGGCAAAGCTATCTACGAGAAAAAGAAATATTTGGTTAAAGAAATTGGAGAATAAGGAAGTAAAATTCTTGGATTCAACAGATTACAAACTTATTATGGGGTATGATTATCCGAGAAACACCGATAAACAAGGAAAGTGTTTACCGCTCGGAGGGGATGCCTCAATAAACGGAATTAAAGTAAACACATAATGAAGCAACCAAAAAAACCTATCAAAGTTAGTCAATCCCTTATGAAGTCAATCGACAAATATGCGGATAAAGAGGAATGCGGTCTTGTTTTCGAGGCTAAATTTATTCACAATGTAAGAACTCCCGAAACTGAGCCTATGGCTTTAGGTAATTGGTTTGAGTTTATCGCAACGGGTCAGCTTCCGAGAACGGGAGAAACTCCCGAAGCTAAAAGGCTTAAAAGTGGTAAACTCGCAACTAATTATATTAGAATGGAGAAGCAAGCCGACAACTATAAAGAAATGATTGAAGCTGAGGGCTTCGAAGTTATATCTACGGGACATACCTTTAAGAAAAACAAATATGCTACGGGTATATGCGATGTTCTTGCTCGTAAAGATGGTAGGACTTGTGTTATAGACTTAAAGTCTTCGGGTATGCTTGACAATAAATGGGAGGAAAATGGATGGCACATTGATTTTCTACACGAAAAACACAACCTATTAATTCAAGCCGTTCACTACACATATCTTGCTCAAGAGGAATTCGGAGAACCCGTTGATTTTTATTTTGCCGTTTATAGCACAAAGAACGATACTGATAGTGCCTTGATTAAAATAGAAATCTCTGAGGATAGGATGTTGGCTCATATAGATAAAGTAAGGAAAACACAAGTTTATTTTGAGCAAGAGAAAAAGAGAGGGTTTAAGCCATACCCAACCTTTAAAAGATGTACCAAGTGCTTTATGAGAGAAGAGTGCAAATTGGCTAAGAAAACACCCGAAACACAAACTATATATTATTAATATGAGCGGAGTTATTACTAAAGCGATTATAAGCTGCATAAAAAGGGGTAAACAAGTCAAAGTAGCTCAGAGATACCTTAGAGCTAAATACAACCTAAAGATAGGTAATAAAGCCTTTTTAGTTAGAGTACAACATATAAACGAACAAAAACAATAAGATATGTCAGAAATTGCAAAAACAACCCAACCGATTTGGAAAAACAATGTTGATAGTGGGTATCATCAAATGCTTAACATATACGGAGGGAATGAAAGCGAAGAGGCTTTAACTAAAGCAAAAAGTGAATTCGGTTTTGCTATGCAAACATTTAAGAAGTCTCAATCTCTACAAAGATGTTCTCCCGAAAGCATTGTTAATGCTATTAGTAATATTGCACGCACAAGCTTAACGCTTAACCCGATACTTCAATTAGCTTACTTAATTCCTCGAAAGAATAATTGTACTCTTGAGATTAGTTATAGAGGAATGGTAAAGCTTTTAAAAGATGCGAATGCTATCCATCACATAGAGGCTTATATGGTTTTTGAGGATGAGGAGTATAACTTCAATATTAGCACCCAAACTCTTACACATAATCAAGTATTCGCAAATAGCGAAGAGGCTCACAATAACCGAAAAATACAAGGATGCTATACTCGTGCAATTCTACCAACGGGATTAGTTTCCTATTGTTTTATGCCATTTTGGGAGTTAGAAAAAGTTCGTGCTGAATCTTCAAGTAAGGAGGGTATGGTTTGGAAAAAGTGGAGAGATGAGATGTATAAAAAAACTTGCATCAAAAGGCACACAAAAACTTTAATGACCGACCAACCGAGCTTGCTAACCGCAATGAAGATAGATAACGACAACAATGGTTCTGCAAGCATTAAGCTTAATGGGAAAGTAGCTAATGCTATTGATGATGTTGTTTTAATAGAAGAGGAAGAAAATGATGCCTTAAAGATTAGTTAATTATAAAATTAACCCCTACATTTGTAGATGTCGAATTTAGGGATTCGAAATTGTTGTTTATTGTTGTACGAAAAAGGGAGCTATATGCTCCCTTTTCTTATTTAACTTCCGCAACCCTCACAATCATCTTTATCTTCGATGTTGCAAGCGGGCTGCTCTTTTTCTTTAAGCTCTCCCATATAATCGTTAAAATCCTTGTCTACACAAGCTTTACATTTTGTTACTCCGCAGTCTTCACACATTACTTTTTTAAATTAGGGTTTATAATTGTTGTTGTACTATAATTCGGCTTTAATAACCACGAAATAGTCCTCATCGTTAAGAAAGCCATTCTCATCGAGAGATAACTCAGCTCTCTTTACTTTGTTATCTACATTACCACCTATTACCTCAATGTTATCGCTATTTACTTCTACCACAATATCACAATGTAGTGTGTCGCCATTCGGAACATTACCATAAGTAGCGGTAGATGTACCTCTCCTACGGCAAACAATATCGGAAGCTTTTGGCTTAACTTCATCCGTTGAATATGCCTTGAAATCTCCACTATCGTTATTGCGGTTTTCTGTTGTCTTTATAATATAGTGAGCGTGAGTTTGATGTACGGGGAAAGTGTCTCCTCCCGAAGACCTCATAACCCACGAAATAAATGCGGAAGACCAAGCCCAAATACTTTGATGTTCTGCATTTAAAATTTGTTCCGTTGTAAAGTTTAGTCCTACACCCTCAGCCCAATATTGCTTTATTATATCAGCGGTAGCGGGAGAAAGTTCGTTGTAATCTTTCCATTTGTCCTCCTCAGATATTGTTTGAAAAATTACTTGCTTCTTAAATCGAGAGAGACTTAACTTAAAGACAAAGTAAGTTGTAATACCCATTATAGCTAAGGATAGGATTAAGAGTTTGGCTGATTTTGTCATAATCTTATCTATTTTTTGATTTCTTAACTTTTGCAGACTTAAAAGTAGTCTTGCCCGTTTTGATATTATGCTCTCCTACAATAAATATATCGCCTAAAGAAGTTTTAATAGAGCCTTTTAAGTCTATTAAGTTAGGGCAAGTCGGACAATCATCTTGAAGTAGGTTATCACTAATAGGCTCTTCGCTTACTATATTATCATAGATGTATTGCTCTGCTTGAACCATTGACACTCCTAAATGCTGAAAATAATGTTGGAATTGCTCCATCTCTTCCTCATCAACAAACCCACTAAATTGTGTAAGAAAAGCATAAATAAACGAAGCTAAAGATTTCCTAATATTATTAGGACTATTAAACGGAACGCTAAGTATTGATTGCACAATAGAACCCGCTCCTCCGCCTAAATCATCATACTCTTGATAATCGTTTGTACTAATAACTAAATTTGTTACGCTATCTATACTGCTCGATATGTTATTAGAATATTGCGTTAAGTTAATGCACGAAAAACCCTCTATATAGCTTATCAAATAGTCGATATATAACTGCCTTGATTCTATCGGAACTTGAGAGAAAGGAGTGTTAATATAGTTGACAATATCATCGCAAGAAACCGACTGAATATCATCGGGTACATCCACAACTTCATCAATTTCGGGTTCATATTCCGAAAGCCAAATCGGGTAAAACAAGTAAAGCTCATACATTAAAGTATCGGCTGCCACAACAAAATCCGAAGCATTTGAAGTGTTACCGCTTACGCTTATAGCTAAATTTTTTAATGCCTCTAATCCCTCATAAACTCTAAGAGCATTAGTTTCACTCGGATAACCTAAGATTTCATTACCTTGAGATAAAGCCTCTGAATGATACCCAAGCACTTCGGAAAATATAGGATTAAAGCACCCCTCACTTATAGCTATTTGCATTGTTGAGCCATCTTTTACGGCTGAATAATACAAATTAGGATAGCTATTGTAAGAACCTAAAATGATATTACCAAATCCCTCGCATCTTGTCATAATCTTATTTTTATTTTATCAAAACCCCTACGAATAGCCCAACCAATCCCCAAGCTCTTTTGTCTTGAAACATATTGTAGTCCTTTTGAATTACAACATTGCTAACATTGTGCGTTTGTATGTACGGATTTGAATTGCTAATTTGAACAACGGGAAGCATAGGCTTAAACAAACCTTGCTTTTTATAGCCTATCGTTATTACACTTTCATTCTCAATAGAAATACGCTCAATAAACAAACCCTCTAAATTAATGCTTGCATTAAAAGAGAAATGTTCATTGAAGTGTCGGTATTGTTGAGGAAGCTTTAGGTAAACTTCTCCGCCAACCTCAGCAATAGCCGTGTCGATATGGGTAACAAATATAGTATCAATGAGGGTATTAGTTATTACACTAACTTGACTATTTACTTTCTTTAGCTCATCAATCTCTAACAACCCTTGCTCGATGGCATCGGATTGTGAAAGGAGGATAAGCTCTTGCGTAATAACTCTTTTTCCCTTGTCGTTAATCTCTTCTTTGTATGCAAGTTCATTCTTTTCGAATTTAGCGATTTGCTTTTTGAAGTTTCTGAATTCTGCATTGTTTCCGAATAGATTAATTGTTAGTAAAGTTACGCAAGCTAATAAGAATAGTATAAATAGCCGTTGTCTCATATCTACTTTTTTGCGTACTCCATATACACCATATAACCAACTGCTCCTAAGAGAAGTATAGTCATTGGCTCGAATTTTCGAGGAGTAAAATCAGTCGTAGGCGGAGTATCATCTCCCAAATCAACAACATCTTCCTCAATTAACTCAGAAATTACGAGATATTGAGTCATTAATGCTATAAGCGTTTCCTCATCGGGATTCCAAATAGCTTCTCCGTTAGTAGGGATTAAAGTCCCATCAGAAAGCACATATCCCGCATCAGTTGGCTGAATACTCTCATCCATAATACCCTCGTAAAAAGCCATTAAATCGCCTTGCGAACCATCGGGTAGAGTTACAATATAAGTATCTAAAGCCATATTATTCTTCTCCTCCTTTTTCCCAAGCTTTACGCACTATATAAATTGTAGCGTAAATACCCACTAAGCCTACTACGAAGCTTAAAATTCCATAATTTTTCATAATTAGTCGCTTAAAAAATTGTTAATAATAGAGTCTACGATAACTTTACCACCTATTGATGGAGAGTCTCCTTTAAATGCCTTATCCGTTCTTATGATATAGTCATTAATAACTTTCAACACCACAGTCCTACCATCATAATAAGGGTACACCGCATCATCATTTTGTGTAATATCAATTTTCTGACCCTCTTTAAGTCCGTGTTTTTCGGGAAATATTAGATTTAAGTAACCCATACCAACATCGCCATCACAAATAAGGTCGCCCTCCTTAAAAGGCGTGTTATCAGTAGTTCTACCTCCGCTACAATAAGCAATTGCATCATCTATGTTACCGCAATTTTCTCCCTCACACCAAATATTATCAAAGAATTCAATCTCTCGCTTTCTTAATAATAAAAATGCACCAATAGAAGTACCTATAATAGCAACGCCATATATAAGCATTTTTTTAGTTCTTGAATTCATAACAATAATTTTTAGTATTCGTAATCGTTGAACGACATTCTGTTTCCACCATCGAAACCTGAACCACCAACTTCGGTAGTTCCATCGGGGTCTGCTTCATCTTGCTCATCGCCAATATCAGTTCCTACTTCTCCCGTGTTAGAATCTCCGCCCGACTCAGCAACCGAAGACTCATCATCAAGGTCAGTTAAACCCGAATCAGCTCCCTCTAAGCCTAAATCATCAATATCGGTATCTAAGTCTCCCGCTTCGAAAATTCCCCAAACATCTTCCGTTGTCTCTACTAAAGAATCAACAATGTCTTCTCCGCCCTCTTGTAATTCTCCGATTACTTGTGCTGCCTTAGATGTTGGCTTGTTTTTCAAAATCCAAGCTCCTCCTACTACCGCTCCTACCCAAAATAATGGGTTCTTTAAAATTTTAATCATCTCTCTCGTTTTTATTTGTTAATTAATCTACCACTTACCTAAAGGACACTTCTCAATATGAGAGCCTCTCTTCTTTACTTTCGTTTTCGCCTTTAAAAAGCACCCGCAAGACTTACATTGTCCCGTTGGTTTAAAATACTTATCGCAAGGGAAATAATCCTCATCTCCTTTGCATATATCAAGCCTCTCTTTAGCCTCTTCTTTGCTTACAAATTCTATTAGTGCCATTGGTTTTTTTGGTTTATTAGCTATTTACAAAGTAATCTAATTCGGGTATTACTACCTCATTATAATACGCTTGTGTTATAGTCTCATAATCGTAATCATCCGCATCGTAACCATAATCTGTCAAGCCCTCAGTTTCATTTAATACTGCCTCGCTTGTTATGTCTCCAAATCTTCCATCAATCGGCATAACTAAATCCGCATTTGCAAAAAGTAAATATGTTTGCAGTTTAGCTACATTATCATAAGCTGATGAGGGGTCGTTAGACATAGGATAGCTCATATTGTTACTATTGAATTCGTAAGTAGATACAACAACTCCCGTATCTGAATCCGTAACGCTTATAGAAATTGAGCTTTCAGAGACCACAAGCTTACCGCTCGCTATAAGAGATGCCTTAATCTTGATTACTGCTTTTTTCCATAATAGTTTTACAAGGAAGTAACCGCCAACTAAAACGGCTAAACCTACACCTATTTGTAATCCAAATTTCTTTTTCATATTACCCTCTTCTAATTTGAACAACAAATATGATAGCACTAATAAAGGCTAAAGATGTTGAGGCTATTGTTATAATTTTCTCTTTCTGAGCTAATTCCTCTTGCGTTTTAGCATACTCAGTATATGCTTCCATTTTTTGCTCAGCAATCCAAAGCTCCTCTTCGGCATCCGCATTCATAGAGTTTCTACTCTTAATTGCTGCATCCATAGAGAGTAAGGCATTCTGCTTTTGATTTACAGACCTTACCGCTGAGGCTAAAGCCGTTATCGTTGTTACTACTGCTAATACCGACATATCTTATCTCTTTTTAGTAGTTAATAATAAAGCTCCTACAAAAAACATAGACACTCCGATAAGCGAAAAAACTAACCTCTTATTGTCAGCTTTTACATCTATACTCTTCGCCCAAAGACCCTCTACAAAAACTTGAAGCTCTTTAGCGACAACTTGAGCATTAAGGGTAATACAATTTTCTAAATTTTCCGATTCGTTTGCATAAATTAATGCAGCCTCTAATCTGTCGTAAATCCCTAAATGAGCTTTCATATTCCACCTTGAATTACATTGACAAGTAAACTCAAGGTTTCCGCATCCCGTATTATTCATAGTACCCATAGATGCAGCAGCATCACTTGATATAGTCAAAATATGCTCTATCTCATTGCAAGTTAAATAGTTAGGATGAGATGGGTCTCTATATTGAGATGAATCCGCTAACTTATAATATTTTGCCGTGTCGGAATCACGAATGTAGATTTTATCTAAACTACCATCTGATTTCCTCGCCCTAATGTCTACTCCAAATACAATCATAGAGTTTTTAATGATAGAATGAAGCTTAATAGCTTCTCTATCATTTGAATTCCATAATTGCGTTGTTATACAATAATCACTAAACGGATTCGCTACTCCCCAACTACTCATATACCTTTTGTTTTAACAATTCATAATGAGGGTAGTCTTGAAATTTATTGTCTTTCAAGTCTAAATCCCTATCCCAATCTCCACCCCAACGGATTGCGTGAGATATTTTCTTTTCTTTTTTCAGCCTTTTGGCGGTTGCCATTACGAATCCCGCAAAGAATATCATCCTCTTCTCATCTTTCCAATCAATAGGATAAGGCATTACATCTACCGCCATACTCGGATAAGAGTTATGTTTAGAGTTTGGGTACTTCACTTTTGAAAAACCACTCTCAAACGCTACATTCTGCTCTTGCTCTCCCCTTGTTCCGCAAATTATACTATGGTCGAAATAAGGTAAAACCTTTTCGAATACAATTTGCAAGTCTCTATGACACTCATTAAGCCGAACTTGTGATATTTTTGAATAAGCGTTCATTAACTTTTAAGCATTAATAAACCACCTACCGCAAATAATCCAAGTATTATAGGGCTAAAGTTAGTGTTTTCTTCGGTTTGAGGCAAAGGGTCGAAATCATCTTGACTTTCTACCCACGCAGAAATGGTTTTTACTCGCTCTATTAATCCGATTAAGGGGTTTTCTCCGCTCGTACTTCCATCCGCACCAATATAATTAGTTTTTGGCTTAAACCCCACAAACTGAGCTAAGTTATCTACCAAAAGCTCAAATTCAGAATACCTCTCATCCCAAGCTCTTAACTTTTCCTCCAAGCTTTCTAATTTTACTTTTTGACTTGAGTTTTTAAGGCTTAATAAATTGTTCTCTGCATCAATAGACTGAATCTCAGAGTTTTGTCTTGAGATAACCTCTCGTAGATTTTCAATTTCAGCTTTAAGCCTCTTTACCTCTTTATCTGATTCAATAGATAACTCCTCTTTTCCGCCAAGTTCATTTAATAAATCCTCTTGCTTTCCGTTTAAGTCGATTAATTGAATGTTGTGTAACCCATATTTACCTTGAGCTTCATCAACTTCCTCAATATCTTTACCCGAAGCGTTTAATTCTATCCTTGCATCAACAAAGTTTCGATAGTCCGATTTGAAACTTAAAGTTTTATTCTCTAATTCAGACTCAAGTTGATGAAGCTTAATTTCTAAAGCATCATTATTTATAACCTTATTAGCTCTCGATGTTGCGTACTCAGTTGATAAAGCATCAAACCCACTCCACTCTTTACTAAATTTAGCTTGCTCCTTATCAATAATGCCTATAACTTCATCGTTTGAAATTATATCTTGCCTAAGTAAGTCTTTAGAAGACTCCCCCTCTTTAATAGTTTTAATTTGGTCTTCATAAGCTATATTTAGCTTTTGAATATCCGCCTTTCTACCAAGCTGAAATTCTAAATCCTTTTTAGCCTTATCGTAAGTTGGCAAAGTTGAATCATCAAATTGCTTTAGTTCTGAAACAATCTTAGACATAAAAATATGCTCTTGCATTAAGTCTACCTCATCCATCTCAGTAGAAGTAAGACTATCTCTTAGCTTTTGCATAACCTCATCCAAGCCCTCCATAGGGAGACCTTTTGACTCGGCAAACTTAATTGTCTCATCCATTTCTGAAATCGCTTTCTCTTCGCCTTTGACTTTTAAATCTTTTTCACGCAGAAAAACCAACGCATCATTGCAAGTTGCATCTAAGTTTTTTAATATGTTTTTTTTGTCTTGCACTATTTTCTTTTAAAGGCTGAATATAATCCGATAATACCTAATAAACTAAGTCCCGCAACATAAACCAAAGTAGAGTTTTCCTCCCACCAAGTTGGTTCTGCATCTAAATCTAAGTCGGGGTTTGTAGTCGTTGCGACCACATAAGGCTCATCAGAAATAGACCACAGATTTTTTCCAATCCCTCCTATTGGCATTTCTAATCCCTCAGACTCTACTAATTCTTGTAAAGTATCAAACTCTACATTGTTTATACTCCAAATTCCCATTGCACGAGAACCTCCATCAGTACCCGACTCAATGGACTGATAGTCTATTTCAAAGAAAACTCTACCATTGAGAACTCCTAAAGGCAAATACTTAAAGCCAACATCATAAATATCTCCTCCTACTTCGTAGAAGTCTTTATCTATTGAAACCCAACTCTCCGAACCAAATAGAGTTTCAGCTCCCATCCCGTACCATCTTTCAGATGTACTTGAGGCAGAATCATCTTCCATATCTTCTCCGCCATCTACTTCGCCATCATATATAGGGTCTTCGTTAGGCTCTAATGAATCATCGAAGACTTCGTTTGGTGTAAATATAAGGCATTCGTGAAGTCCCCCTCCAAAGTCGGGTGGGTTTTCGTTATAATTCGTTACGCAGCCTACATCAAAAGAGTAAGTCCCCTCTTCGGCAATACCGAATTTGTCGTTTACCGCTATAATAACTTGATAGTTGGGTGTGTTACCCCACTTTAAACAATTGCAAAAATTCTCTAATGTGTCTTCATCATAGCAAGATGGCGGATTAATTACCTCATCTTCAATGACAACATTATCAATGTCAGACTCTTCATCAGAGAAAACTTCCTCCTCATAAACCTCTATTTCGAGTCCTCCCTCAATTGTACCATCTAATACTTCATCTTCTACATCTAAAGGCATATTTTATTTTTTTAAGATTTTACTTCCGCACCATATTAGCAATCCAATAATAGCGAATTTTAATATCCCGCTACTTTCAGAATCGCCACCATCCGCATTGAAGTCCATTGTAGGTAGCTCATTGTCAATATCCGTAACCTTACCATTTTTTCCGTTTGCATTGAAGTAGAATTTTCGAACATCTATTGCTCTATTTACAAAGTTAGAAAAGTCTAAAGGGTCTTGACCGCTAAAGTTTTCTTCTGTCGGGATTGGGTTATATCCATAACCTCGCAAGTAAGCCTCTAAAGAAGTAATCTCTCCCCCTAAAGTTTCGCTAAGAACATCAAATTGCTCTAAGTTAGTTTCTACTGAGTCTAAAGCAGTATTGGTTGCTTCTAATTCAGCAACAAAACTATCTAAGGTATTATTTAAAGTACCAATTTGTGCGTTTGCAGTTGAAAGTTGGCTCTCTAAATTTGAAATTGAAGAGCTTTGTTGTGCTGATAAATTTTCTAAACGACTTACATCAGCTTGCAATCCACCAACTTGTGATTGTAAGGCAGAAATAGTTGAATCATCTACTACACCCTCTGCGATTGCAGTAGCTAAATAACCTTGTGTTTCTGTAAGTTCTTGATTTGTATCTGCCAACAAATCTTCCGTATTTGCTAAGGTAGAAACCGCAGTATCGTAATCCTCTTTTAAGGTATTAATACTTGTCGCAGTTGAATCGTGTCCCGAATATGTACCTTGTAAGGCTTGAGCTACCGAATTAGAGAATATATTGAAAGCAGTCTCAGTAGCCGTTAGCTCTGAGATTTGAGCATTTAAGGTAGTAATTTGACCATTTAAAGCATTAATAGTTGAGGCATCAGCAACTCCCGATGATTCTGCCGCAGTTAATTCCGCTTGAGTTGTGTCAAGAATTCCTTGTAACTCCTCTACTAAATCAAGATACTCGTTTAATTGACTATTTAAGTTGTCAAAATCCGATGTTATCGTTGAGTTTAAATCATCTACTCTACCCGATGTGTCTATTGGTGGTGGCATAATTATCTTTTTTTAAGTTAGTTTTTAAACGCTAAGTAGGTAATTATACCTATAAGCGTTATGTTAGTTAAATTGTTTGTTTTTAAATTTCCGCTAAAGTTTAGGAATGCTTTATCTAATTCCAACTCTTCCTCTTCGTTCATAGAGGCTATTCCTTGCTCTCTTAGGATTGAGCCTAATTCAGCTAATTGCTCGTATGAAGTAACTCCCGAAGTTCTGTAAAAGAAAGTAATATTTAAACTTTCTCCCGCTAATATAGTAAGCTCTAAATATCCTTGACCATCAATCGGAATATCCATTTTCTCATCTAAGGTAGTTTGATATTGGTAAGGGTCTATAACCGCAGTATTTACTTTTGTTTTTTCCGTACCACTCATATCGTATTTCTTAAACAATATAGTCTCTTGTATTTGCTCTTTATTGTTCGATTGTTTTCGAATAGTCTCGACAAATACACTTTGGTCGAGTAAAGAATTTACAAGCTGAGTATAATCTTGTGTAGTCAAATCCTCAACTACTATATCAATGTTATATCCTATGCTATTTTCTAATTTAAAAGAATTAGGATAGCCTTGTAGTGCAAAAGATGTAGTAGCATAGTGAACCGCAATAGTAAATGTTTGATAAGAACCTCCTCCCGAAAATTCTTGCATACCCAATAAATTCATTTGCAAAACATCCCCCGAATAGTACATCTCAATACCAACGGGAGCAGCTCCACCTAATTTATAAGCCGTAGCTATCGGAATACCCGTAGCCGTAACAATGTCATCTACCAAATCTTGCATAAATAACTGCAAGAATGTTTCTATCTTTTGTCCTACTAAAAATGCTCTACTCGTAGTAACCAAAGTTGAGCCGTACACAAATTTTATTGTACAAAAAGCAGCTTGATTGAAAGCAAAAGGAAATGTCTTGCCATCAGCAACCCAAACCTCTCCCGTAGCGGTTTGAAACATACCTCCCCAATCAGCAGAATTCATATCTTGAAACATCAATTGCCTATCGTTTTGATAAACATTCAAGGCATTAAGACCACTCCCCGTATATAGAAGTCGTACATCCTTGTCGAAACAAGTAACATTCTTAGCTCTTAATTTAAAGTTGTCTTTCAGCATTAAAATAATTTGTCTCCAAATTTTAAGATTAAAGTCCATAGAGTACCCAATGTAGCACCTACACCTACTAATTTTTGCTTAAACTTTCTATCACTCTCAATATACGCTTCGTGCCTTTTAACCACATTTACTAATCCCTC
>TARA_R110000765_G_scaffold88327_1_pt1 | contig 17866 bp, 11 predicted proteins | sample TARA_R110000765 | Tara Oceans TARA_R110000765 (sample SAMEA4398168) | marine metagenome | biome: Polar Biome; feature: [MES] marine water layer (ENVO:01000295) within the mesopelagic zone...; material: water (ENVO:00002006), including particulate matter (ENVO:01000060) such as...... | reverse complement strand
ACTCTTTGTTACAGGCATTGGGTGGAGTTTGGTCGGTTTTAGACAGAGGCCTGTCGTCGTGGGATTGCCAATGCTGCGTATAGGCTTCAGGAAGTTTTCTAGATAAAAACCTGCTCGCTGATAAAAGCTTATCTTATTAAATCTATCTAGTGCATTTATGGATTTTCTATTTGATTTTGCATTATACATACTCTGGTCGTCAATGCCTTCTCCGTATGCGTCTACATAATATATTGGGTCGGGCGGCCCCCCTTTATATGATGCGGCATTTGTGTCGCTACTATCATCCAGACCTCGTATAGTTCCATCTATGCTAATGGTTGTGATGCCTTGCTGGTTGGAGTTTCTCATTGCAACACTAAAGTCTTCTATGTAGGGGTCTTTGGATATAACCCAAGTCTCATTTACAGAATAAGACCCTTCGTATTCGTCTACAGTCTCTGTCCTAAGCCTATTGTATTCTTTATATTTGATACTATCAACAACATCTGGGTTATCTAGCTGGATTGAATTATGACCAGTTATACCAAGCCCTCGTAATATCTCCTGTTTTTTCTGCTTTGTCATGCCCATTTTGGTTTGAACCCACTTTTTGGCTTCTTCCCACGCTTCGCTAGTTAGAGGCCCTCCCGCTGGATTCTGAGAACTTCCAGCCTGATGCCCTATGTGCCCCCCATAGACTCTCTTTCCTACAGCACTCACGCTATGAGTAACTCTAAATGTGTATGGGTTATCATCAAACAAATCGTGGGTAGGAGTACCAGAGGAGCTTGGATTCTCTAGGTCTTGTGCTTTTGACCCTTCTGTTTGAGGTTCTATACTCCAGTTTTCAGAAGCCTCTCTTAAAAATATTTCCTTACCATAAATATCTTTTGGAAGATTGTCAAATCCTTGATTGATGGAGTCCTCCCCTTCCCCAAAACCGAATCCACCTGTTTGTGGGTGTTGTATCCGGTCGGCTTCTAGCTCTATAGTATACTCACATCTAGAAGTCCAATTCTCCCCAGCTTCGGCTTCGGCAAATTCTATTCTGGACATCCTAACAACAGCCTCCATAACTATGCCAGTATCCTGATCGTGAACCTGAAGCATGTGGCCGTCTTCTGCAAAAAGGCCCCTGAGAGATTCCTGCATACGAATAATAGCGTTAAATCCCTGTTTATCTGTAACAACAGATGACTCTGTAGTTGGAGACCCTGCCCCTACAGGGTAATCCTGAAGCTGGGAATAAAGACTGTTGCCCAAATTATCCGCCCTAATGGTTGCAAAGGGAGAGCCTTTCATTCCAGCAACTAACGTTCCTCTTAGAGTGATGCTATAGGTAACACCTATAATATTATCTGATCTTTTTCTTGCATTACTCTCGGAATCATGAACCCCCGGAACAGGGTCAGAAGTAGATAATGACCCTTGAACCATCACAGAACCACCAACAGCCTTTGAATACTCTTTTGAGATAGACATAAAGGGGCAGGGTATAATTCTTTTACTTTGATACAATATTGAGGCCATCTAATTATTCTCCAAAGATATAGGCGTTAATTGTTTTTTCAAGGGGGTTGGGGCCAAGTATGTACAAGCTTAAGCTGTCATTGCTAGATCCGTCAACTGTTTTAATTGATAGGGGCATACTACTATTGGTAGAGAATGAGCTTACTCCAGTAATTCCTGAAGTATACATATTCATTATATGATATGAAGATTCTTTCTCTCTGCTTATCATTAGTATTATAGTCCCAAGGGAGGGAATAAATCCATTAGAACTTCTAGATCTATCTGGATATAATGTTATTCTCTTACCTTCTATAGTTAAATAGAGATGTCCTATACCTCCGGGGGCGGCTCCTTGTTGTAGAAACAGGTTGAGATTGTTATCTGTTGGTCTTGAAACTACTCCATCAACATATAGAGATATTTCTCCCAACGGCAACTGAGTATTTTTTATAGAGAGGGGGAAGAAGCCATCGTGTGGTTGGGTTGACATACCACTTGTAATGTGTAGGGGAATAGCATTAAAATTCTCTCCATTATTCATAAAGAGAGGAATACTTGAGTCTGAGGAATACCCACTCTTTAGAAACAATGTTCTTGTATCGTAATTAGCGAATAGAACAAGAGGCATTGTCTGCTCAGTAAAACTATTGATATACAGAGGCATATAGGCCTCGGAAGTACTTCCGGATATTGAGAGGGGCATATAGTCTCTAGAAGTACTTCCAGATATTAAGAGGGGCATCACCCCTTGTAGAGATAAGGTCATACTATATTATCCGTATCCAATGAATTCAATAGGTAGTTGCCGCCCTCACCAAACATGCCGGAGTCTGCCATTTTCTGCGTAAGCTTTCTAACCTCTGCTTTAGCCACTCCTTGTCCAAATTTCTTAAGACCTTCTTCCATTTCAGATGTTATAAGCCCTGAAGACCCGGTAATGTCAACGTTGACTGAGCCCTTAATATTGATATTATGAGTAAGTGATCCAGAGAATGAATTAAATGCTTTGTTTAATGTGTCTACCGAGTCGTGGAAAGATGCAAAAGTTGACCCCAAAGAGGTGAGAGCCGGAATTACGCCCACGAAACTAGATAAAGAACTAGAAAAAGAATTTAGACTTGCTTGAGAGCCTGAATCAAGACCAACCATAGAAGCAACAGCTCTCTTGTCTCTTGCCTCAGAGGAGGTTGTGCTTGCGGTGCCAAGACTGCCTCCATCCGAAAGGTCAACTGCCAAATTAGGCGTTTTAATAATAGTACTGCCAAACATTTGGATGTCGTTACCCCTACCACCTTGCCGCCCGGGCGTAGACAGGTCTCTTTTCAACATTTCCGGGGTCGGAGATATGTCCGATTCATTGGCTTTCTCAGCAGCCCTCTCTTTTTTCAGTCTTCTGGCATCTTCTTTTTCCCGTTCAGCACTAGTCCTATCTACCTCCTCTACCTTTCGCTGAGTCTGAGCCTCAGCATTCCTCGCTGCTTGCTCAGCTGCGAAATCAACTATGTTGGCAACGGTCTTGTTGACCGTGTTAATAATGGTATCAATCCCGGAAATGCCAGTAGTAGGAATCTTAAGACCCTGATTCTTTGCTACAGCACTAGCTCCTTCTTTGAGTATAGCCCCATCCGATGTTATCACCTTCTTACCTAAATCATCTAATTCCCTCCTAAGCTTAGTGAGTTTTCCCTCGCTTCCTATAAGACCCTCAAGGGCGTTATTAACATTTTTTAATTCTGTATTGAGAGATGCAAATTTCTCTATATCAATATTTCTAGTTGCTGCTGCGAACGCTAGAATTTGACCTTCAGGAGAGTTCTTGTTTAAATCTATGAGCATTCTGGCAAGAGCTTCACCTGTTATACCCATCTCTGAAGCAAACGCTGAAACATCATCAATGTTAGCAATAGTGCTTAAGGATTTTCTAAATTCCTCATCTGCTTGTTTAAGATTTTCTGCTAACAATGGAATCACTGAACTTAGAGATTCCATAGTAAGAGCAGCCCCACTCCCTAATTCGTCCATCACTTTCAGTTCTGCTAGTACTAAACTAAGGTTAGTTTTCAATATTCGCTGAACATCGGGGTTCCGAGGGTCGAAATTTTTCGGCACCAAGCGATCATTTGTTGAATCCTTGAACCGTTCTTGATCATTTATTGGCGGTCGTGCGTTCTTATCAAAGTCAAAGAGAAGATCTGACAACGTATTTACAAATTCCGACGTTGGGGCTTCGATTAGACTATTGAATCTCTCTAAGTCCCCCGGCGAACCGAACAGAAAGGGGTCTGGCCCCGGAACAATATTTCTGGGTTGCCCCTCTATACGATTAGGCCCCTTATCGATTGGCAGCCTTTCAGCGATAGCAACCCTCTTTAAAAATTCTAACGCGTCTCCTCCTTCTGCAGCAGCCCCTTTGATGAAGTCTAGAGCGACACTTCTGCGAGCCACAGAGTCGTTGTCTTCCCCTTTTCCTCTTGGCAATTCTTTAATTCTCTCAGCACTAGCAGAAGAAGCCACCGCTGTTCTCAGAATATTCTGTTTTATCTTTTCTACAAGATTTGTGAAGGGATCGCCCTTGAGATCGCTGAGTCCGGGTATGTTTACCTTTAGCTTGCCTGCGGCAAGTGTCGCTAAATTATCTGCTCCGATCAGTGCTCCACGATCATCTCCTCCTGTTAGGGATCCTGCTATATCGCTTAGCTTGTCTTGAAGATTAGGTATCGAATTAATAGCATCCACAATCTTACTTTGCAGCTCTGGAGTGCCTCCAGATGGACGCCCTCCGCCACTAGAGCCGAAGCCCGTAAGCTCGCCTTCTCTTCTGCTGGCCTCCTGCTGTGCTCTTACCCGCGAGACAAGGTTGAATCTCTCCTGATCTCCTACTCCTCCGTTACGATTACGCTCTGCTAATCTTCTGGCTTTTCCTTCCTCATCTGCAGAATTGAATTGATCGACCGTGTCCCGAAGAAAAGAATTGTCATAAAACTCCTGAAGGTCGTCACTAAAAGACGAAGTGTCAGGCAATACAAAAGGATTTTCTGATTTGTTTTTCAAAAAAGCAGCTATGTCTGATGAAGGTCTTCTGGGGGATGCTGACCGGGGCAATGCGATGCCGAAAGCTTCTAGCGCATCGTCTGTGGAATCAGATTCAACGGAAGGTCGATCCCCAAAGTCAGGACGGCTGTCTGCCTTGTCCTCTTGATCTTTTATTATTTTTTTTCTAGCAATGTCTGCCGATAGTTGCTCTCTTGAGTTTAGTCCCTTATCTATATTTACCGGCACTCTTCGATCACTTATAAGAGATCTAACTTCGTCACGTTTTTCCTTTGCCTCCACCCCACTATTTAGATCATTCGTGGCAGCAAAAATTGCCTTGGCGAACAGCGCAGTGTTATCTCTATCCTTGTTAATAAAGACCTTTAATTCTTGCGTCGATGCAGAGTTCTTATTTACAGCAGTTCTAAATTCCTTAGAAGAATTCTGCTGGTCTCGTATACCTGTTCTTTCTCCCTCTAGGACGTTAACCTCTGCGGATAGTTCTCTAGCATTTTGCCGAAGGAGAATCTGTTCAAATCGAATCAGAAATCTATCATTGGCAGAATCCATCTTCTTTACGAGATCGCTGAACAAGGCCCCCTGAACCTTTTCAAGGGCGATAAATCCTGTTTTTTGAACTTTTGTCAAAGCTCTCTGAAGATCTGCTAGTGGGCCTTTATTTATTTTCTCCCTACCAACCAGCTGGCTTACTTGCTCTATGGTAAAATCCTCACCTTTTTTCGACTGAACTAACAATTGAGCCAGAATTCTTTGGACTAAAGCCTCTCTGGTAACCTTCTTGCCATTGACCTGAACCTCGTCAGGAGCTGCTCTTGCTGCCTTAAGTGCGCTTTGTAGTTGTGTGTCCGAAAACACGTTCTTCAAATCATCAAGGCTGGTTTGTTCTATTTTTATGCCGCCTGCACGTTGAAAGAAACTCCTAAAGTTGCCCGCATCAGTATCCAACCCTGCTCGCTGCTTGTCATTGGCTTCCAAGTATCCTATGACTCCTTGAACAACCTTTGTCTGTCTATCGCTGCTTTCTTTTTCCTGTCTTCTTAAGTCTTCTACTACTCCCCTACTAGCATCCCCTAAGAAAGCTAAAACCTTCGTTAGGCTAGAGGCTTCCTTCGACAATTCGCCCAAAATGGAGGCCCCTTGATTTATCTTTGCTGGATCAAAAGGGATAAGACCCCTGCTAAAAGCGGCCCTCATACTAGCAATATCTCTATTGACCTGAAGCAACCTTTTAGCAACACCTTCTGCATTGTTGACTAGATCTTGATTTTTCTTCCCAAGCAATACTTGTTGAGTTTCCAAGTCCTGTGATTTAAAGTCAACCTTTCCTCCGCTGAGCTTTGTTATTTCATTGTCATTCGCTTGTCTTGCCTTCAGAAGGGAAAGTCTTTTGTCCATCATCTGTATCTCAATCTTAGTCTTCTGAGCTTGGGCGCTTGCTATCCTTGCGCCCTCTTTAAGAATGGCATCTCTAATTTGGGGGAGAACCTTCTGCATGGAATCAAGAGTTTCTCCCATTAGCTCAACAGCAACCGAAGCTGGATCTTTTCTTATATCTTTAAATAGCTTAGCCCGACCCTTTTCTTGATTGAACTGCTCGTCTACCCCTTTGAGGATAACATCTTTAAGAAGCTCTGGGAACGCCCCTAGCCTGTCTCGAAGAAGAGTCTTAAAGTCTTCCTCTCCGCCGGGAGAATTATTGGCTTCTGACCTTGCTGCTTGTAGTATGTCTGGAAGGCTTCTAGCAGCATTTACCTGAAGAGTGGCTTGTTGTCGAAGATTTTCTCCTAGTTTACCAAAAGGAGAGGTTATCACCTTCAGGGCTTCAGAGAACTCTCTTGGGTTAACAATTGAAGAGAAGTCCTTCCCTATCTGATCAAACCCAGCAGGGCCAACAAAATCTTGAGTCGTTGTAAAATCTCCCTTCATCAGGGCAACGATAGTGTCTAAGTCTCCCGCAAATTTAGCAGCCGACGCAGATGCTAGGTCAAGCCCATCTGCTAGGTCTTGAAACTTCTTCATGCCAACAGCGGCTGCTTCTTCAGCAACAATTAACGCCTCCGTTGCTTTCTCAGCCTTCTTTCGTTGGTCGATCATGTCTTCAAACATTGTTTCAACTTCTGAAATTGGAAGACCTCTAATACTTGCGATACTTTTTATTAGAGCCCCACCTAGACCTCCTTGTGCTCTTCTGAATTTCTCTATATCATTAACAGACCCCGATATCTGCTGCCCCAAGGTGAAATATGTAGCTACCTGACCCTTCAACTGCTTGGTAAGAGCAGCTCGCTCGTCAAATTCTGACACTGCTAGAGTTTCCATGTTCCCTTCGAGTTCTTTTCGAAGAGTAAAAGACTTACCTTCTAGAGTGGCTCTTTTTGCAGTGATGTCAGCCATCACATCGCCAAATCTATCTAGAGACTCACCCAGAATTCTTTGTCTAAACTCACTTATAGACTTTTTCATATTCCCTTCAAAGTCTGAAAGGGCTTTACCAGTAAAGAACCCAATAATAGCTCCTCCTATTGACGTAATTATACCCCCTATAAGAGCGCCCATAGGCCCGGCAATTGCAAAACCAATCTGAGCTCCAAGCTTAGCTCCACTAATGGCTCCTATCCCTGCCCCGATAGCACCCGCCTGATCCTGCTTGGCTCCAGCGACAGCTTGCGAGGCATCCTTAGCATCTGACTCTGTTTTTGCTTTTTTCAGCTGTAACTCACCAGCCTCTTTTGCTTGGGATGCAAAAAAGTACAAAGCAGTAGACGCAGCCAGAAGTGCTACCTGAACCCCTTGAGCAACAAAAGACATCGTTTTGAGACCTTTGGTAGCCATGCGATTAGCAACGGCGTTTGCCATTGTTGCCTCGGTGTTGACATGTTTACTTGTAGTATTGCCTCCTTCAGCTACTGTATTAGTTGATACTGCTGTAGAATTTAAGAGGGCGACATCTCTTTCAGCTGCTTTGGTGGCAAGACCTTTGGCAGAAAAATCATTGAGCAAGTTTGTAGTAACTAAAAGAGTAGAGAACATTGTTACTAGCTCTGTAATCTTTTGGGTTGTTTTGTTGACTTCTCCACCCATTTGTGTAAGGGCGGTTATCATTGATATGGCAAACCCTCCTGCCGCAACCTTGCCTATTACACTGCCGCCAGCAGCAAACTTCTGCACAGAAGCTCCCGGAACAAATCCTCCAGTGGCAAACTTGTTCATTTTAGTCAGTGAGTCTGCTCCTATTCTACTTGCAGATTTTTTGTTTATAACAAACTCGCCGGGAGTGAGAAGGGCTGGAACCGTGTCTGTTCCACTAGCCATCCCCCCTTTTGCTAAAGTCACAGGGCCTGCTGATCCAGTCGCCGCAGCCATAGCCTTACCCAAGGTAGTATTCGGAATCGGAGTAAATTGTAGCTTATCAGCACCCAGCTGACCAACAGCTGCTGCATTGGCTGCTTTCTTGACGAGGCTTGAAATATTTTTCGTAGTAGCTGTCCTTTTTGCGTCAAGCTGAAGATAATTAGCCGCAGTCCCTTGCGGATTGAATAGGTGACCTATGTTTTTTGCAAACTCCCCTGTGCCCGGAAAGTCAAAGTCTTCATCCGACTTTGCTGAAAAATTAGGATCTTGCCCTAAAGCTAGAAGCATAGCCTCAAAAGCATGGCCCTCAACAGACTCTCCACCAGCCCTCTTGAATATTTTATCAAAATTCTGATCAACAAAAGGATTATGGTCAGGCGCTAGACTGCCGCTTTGTTGGTTAACGATAGAATTCAGCATCTGCTTCCAATTTCTTCTTATGGTAGCTTTCATCTGTTGTTCAATTGCTGGGTCTATCGCCAAGATTCCCGGCCATCCTGTAATAGGTATATTGTGTCCAATATCGGAGGCTTGTACATTCGGAACCCCTTTGCCGAAGTCAAATTTAGCCCCCAAGAGAGAGGCTTCAGAAAAGAACTCTCTCTTCAGACCCGGAGAAAGGCTTGCTTGGGAAAAATGATTCTCCTTCCCAAGACCTGTAATAAAGTCCCTCCCTTTATCGTTATCAAATGCTTTATTTTTTGATAGCTTAGTAGCAAGATCCTTTCTATTGAGACCTGTGCTCTGAGGAGGTGCTCCTTTTTTATCGCTACCAAACATAGCACTGTGGATGGCAATGTCTTGTCCGGGGGCTCTCTCCGTCCCCCTTAGATTTCCCTTTCCCGCAAGCCCCAGTTTAGCATTAATCTTGTTGGCTATAATACCAGCAGCCCGCAGACCCTTAGTGTGATTAGCTTCTTGACCTGCTTCGTTGTCGGGGCCCGGAGGCGATAGAAATAATCCAGCAAAGTCTGGATCTCCCGGTGCCCCAACGGTAATACTACCCCCTGCGGCGTACCGATTCATTTTGTTAAGCTGTTTAGGCCCAAGAGATTTTGCCGCGCTCTTTCTAATAACAAATTCGCCCGGAGTCAAAAGGGCCGGAACAGTATCTCCATTTCCAGATCCCGGAACATAGCCACCGCTAGCCCTTTTAATAGGAGGCGTTCCTCCAAACCCAAGCTTATTAATGGCAGCCCTAAGAGTATTCAAGGCTGTTACAAGACCTCCTCTTTGTGAGATAGAAGATGATTCTTGTTGCTGTGTTGTTTTGAGGGCTCCAATCAGCTCTCTTTCCACCTGAACCTCTTGTTGCAAAAGCTGGTTTTGCTCCTGCACTAACGGATTATTTCCTCCGCCCCCACCTCCTCCGAGAAATCCCTTACCAAACTGAATGGCTCCAGAGACAGCCTTAAAGCCTGCGACAGCAGCAAGAATGGGAAGCATCGGTTTTGCGGCATCTACAATTTTAATAAAGGCACTAGCGAGTTTAAGGGCTCCTTCTGCAAACCCTCTGATATTGGAGTCATCTCCTAAAGAACGTATCAGCTCGTTAAATTCTTCCTTTGTCTTTACAAGCTGAACTGCATATGCATTTTGGGCAATAGCGGCATCTTGAGTCAAGGAGTCAGTACCGCCCAATGCTGTTTGGTGCGCAGCCAAAGCGGTGTTCATTTCTCTGATTAACGGGATTACCTTCGAAACCTGTCTATAGCCACCAATTTCTTCCACGATAGCAGCAAATCGAGCATCAGTTGGAGGAACTTCAGATAGGGCTTGATTTAATTTCTTAATAGACTCAAGAGGCCCTATAAATTGACCCTTAGCGTCACGAAGCTTGATCCCTAACTCTTCCAAGAATGCAATCGTCTGTGGCCTCTGTAGCCTCGTAAAGATGGTTCTAAAGCCAGTAGCAATAGTTTCTGCAGATTCACGGGTCGTACTTCTAACAGCCGTGAACAGGCCAATAAGCTCTTCTAGATCCCCACCAGCAGCCTTAAATGCACCACCCGTTCTACGAATGGCAAAAACAATGTCTTCAGCTTCAACAGCGAATGATCCAGCAACAGCATTGATGGCTCCAAGCTTGCCTTCGAGTTCATCTACCCCAAAACCAAACTGGTTCAAGGCGGCAATTGTACCTTCTACAGTGTTCTTCATATCTCTAAAAGTAGGAGCAAGAGAAGCCTTGGCTAAAGCTTCCAGAGCCACCTTTGTATCTCTCGCACTCAAACCAGCCTGAGCTAAAACCCTAGATGTTTCAAGCAACTCCTGAGAAGAAACACCAAAGGTAACAGCCAGTCTAGTGATTTCGTTTCTAAGCTCACTCAGCCCTTGAGTCGTTTTCCCTGTAACCTGAGCAATTTTAATAAGTTCTCTCTCAAACTCTATAGCTCCCTGAAACCCCTTTTTAATCGCTACAGTAAAACCAAGAAGAATACTTGTCGGAATACTAAAAGCCAAGAATCTTTTTACAGCTAAACCAGACTGACGACCAAACTCTGCAATGGCTCCAGAAGCAACAGCGACATCTTTAGAGACACCTTTTAGAGACTGGCCTGTTTTGCTAGATTCGCTAGATAGAGTTCTGACTGCTTTTCCAGCCTTGTTTGCAGAGCCTTCTATTTTATCAAGGTTAGAAGAAACTTCTTTCCCTGCTCTTCCAACGCCAGAAGCCTGTGCTTGCAGGTCTTTTATCTGCTTGTTAAGACTAGCTATCTGTCTGGTGGCTCTAGGATCTATCTTAACAGAGACATTAGCCTGTACGTTTGACAGTTGGCTTTTTATGTCTTTTACAACAGACGTTAGGTTTTTAGGCCCTTGTAAAAGTAGCTGAGCTACTATATTAAATTTTGCTGCCATGTTTGTATAACCCTATAAAAAAAGCTGTACCGGTAGCCAAAAGCAAAGAACTTTAATAACTAACCAGCACAGCTTCTATCCAATTATTCTTTTGAGGGCGGAGAGGCCTTCTTTGGTGGTCTCCCTTTCCTTTTCGGCTTATCTTCTTTAGTCTTAGCCTCTGCTTCGACTTTATCTTCTTCAATTGGTTTCCCCGTGTCATCTAAGAAGGGTAGTTCTTCAAAAACATAATCCCCTTCTTCATTAACAGGGTTGCCCGTTCTGTCAGTAAAACCTCCGTCTTCGTCAACATACCTCCCGTTTTCGTCGATTCTTTTACCTTCGACATCTACAAGATTTCCATCGCCGTTGACTAATCTAAGGTCTTCATTTATAAAATTGTATTCCTTTAAAAATTTATTCTCAGGAAGAGAATTTTCATAGTCATCTTCCAGACCATACATCATATTTGCAAAGACACGAGCAGCCTCTAATGAAAAAGGCTCCCCGGATTGTTCTAAATAATCGTCTAGTCCAGAATATACTTCATCTCCTGTATCATTATACACCGTACAGCTTGAGACAAGATAGTTAAACCTTGCGTTTTCAGCCTGACCTTCCGCTGTATTTGACTCATATTCTGTTCTTTCTGAAATTAACTCTCTTAGACGCCATCTCTTAACCCTCATTTCCAGAGCAATCCTCTTAGCATCGGTGAGTTTAATACCACCTCTAGCCAGAGTTTGCTCCTTCTCGTTAATATCTGCGATAAGATTGTCATGCTGTTCTTGCTTCTCTACGCTCCAGACTCCCTGATCCATAAGAACATTCTGAAGCTTGGCTTTCAAAAGAGATCCAGACTGAATAGACTCAGAAAAAGATCTATTGTACTCCATTTGAGCCTCTTTACTGATCTTCACATTAGGTCTGATAATGGCAAGCTCTACTATCTTGCCTTCAATTTCAGATGAAAAACTTTTCTTATTCTTCGTAGTATTGGTCATCATTTTCCTCCTTAGAGTTCCGTTTTAAAGGTTTTACTGGTAAATTTATTGTGTATCTATTCCAAGTTATACTGTACTGATCAATTTCTGTTTTGCAGCCTCTTATCTGGTTATTCCCATTATTAAGAACTGCTGTTCTTGCTTTGTCCCAAACCCCCCTCATAAATTCTTGTTCTTCTGTAATATCCTCTCCCGATTCATGCCCCCACAAGAAACCAAAATGTTCCTCAAAGTGAGACAACGATCCTATAAACGCGGTCTTTAGTTTAGTCTCCATGATCTTTCCTAGTCGATTTTTTGAGTTATCTTCATAGCTCCTTGTCCTTTCTTCATCCATTTTCTTTCTAAGAGCCCTCATACTGCTAAACGTTTTGTCTTCATCCATATAGCCTATCCTCCCTTCCTATTTTGTTGCACTGCTTGCATTTGCAGCTGTTTTTTAATAAATGGTATATCTTGTTCTTTTATTGGATTGCTTCCTGCTTCTCTAGCAGCCTTTTTAATTGAATCAAGCTTTTGTTGAGCCATAGGGTCGTTTAATCCCTCCACGCTTGCAGCCATTCTATCGCTACCAACTGGTATTCCCACTTCTCCTGCTCCAGAATGCTTGGATGCCTTTTCTTCTATGTCTCTGCGGAATTTATCCTTTTCTCTGTTTCTGCTTTGAAGTATTACCCACCCGTCTAACATATCGTCGTCTTTTATTACCGTCTCATTGGGGGCTTCTGTGCTTTCGCCTACACTGTCGTAAAACCTAGACCAGTTAATCAGGGATTTTTGGTCTTTGCTCAGCTCAGACGCAGCCGTTCCAAATAGAGATCCTGAAGACTTTGAAGCATTCCATACGCTTCTCCAAGGGTCTGTTCTAGATATTTCTCTCATATCGCCCTCTGGTATAAAGTTTGAAATATATTGAGAGTAAATTCTGTCGATTTTTTTGAGGTCTTCCTTCCAGAAATCTTCACCTCTAAATAAGAAGTTTCCGTCTCTATCGACAATAGATGTATACAGAATGTATTGAGACTCTAACGTGTCGGAAATGCCAGAAGATGTGTTCTTTAGAACTTCTGATCTTTTTTGGACTAAAGAATAAAACTCTTGCCTCTTATTATCCAGTGTCTTTCTTATCCCTTTTTGAAGGTTGTCATGTCCGTCTGACTTAAACAGCGCGACCTTAAGATCTTCTATATCTTTTGGCATCCCTTCTATTTCTTCCTCCTCTTTTTTAGTCCATGCTCCCACTCTTACCATTTCAGACATAAGCTGGTCTTCGGTCAACACACCCTTCAACTCCGCATCCTTGAGGCATTGAGAGTATATTTCTTGACCTTCCATTTTATCGACATGCCTTGGGGTTGATATATAAACTATATCACCCTTTAAATCACATCTTACGCTACCAGATGTTATTGAGGCTATATGTCTTCCCTTTTCTCTGTCATTCAACAACAGTTTCCTTTGGTTTATTCCTTAGTCTGGCATTTTCCTCGCGAAGAGACTCAAGCTCGCCATTTAATTGATTTAATAACGATTTGGCTTGCTCTTCAATACCCTTGCTTTTTCTTATTCCATCCAAATACAACGTCCCCACAATCCTGCATATATCTTCATATGTTATAGGTTGTTCTATGGGAAGTCTATCTGCATCAACAGGCTCTACCTCTATTTTTTTCTTACTCACTATTTTCCTCCTAAAAGTTCCTGATTGAAAAGATAAAGAAAGGCGCCCGAAGACGCCCCTCTTTTTCTAATTATTGGTTAGCGTTTCCATTGCCCACCTTCACTGCTTCATGCGAATGGTTTACATAGAGGTCGTTGAAATTGGTATAAGTATAACTAATTTCAACATTGTCTCCACCGGCATCCCCACCGCTCCAACTAACAGAGGCAAGCTTGTTCTTGTCTCCGCAGTCAATTCTGGTTCCTTCTGCACTAACGACTCTAATACGTTGGTGTTCAAGGTTGTCGATTTCTTCTTTAGCGTTAACGCCATCACCTTGTACAATAGAGGTTGCATATGTGCTAAATTCAGTTGTCACTTCAACAGGGAAGGTAACGTAACGGAAGTAAGTACCCTTTCGTCCCAGCTCAAATAGGTTTTCACGGCCCAAGTCGGTACTAACCGAAATACTCTGAATATGAGCTGAAAAGTCAGCCCCACTCTTTACGTTGAGACCTTTCGGGTTAGTCTGCTGGACTCCATTAATATCAAGAGGGAAGATACAACAATCGATTGAGTCGGATACATTGTCTGGCCCACCGGGTACGTCTTTCACAGCAGCTGCTGCAGCCACGGGAACCATAACTACGTCTTCTCTTCGAGCGACGCCAACTGTGGCTAGGGGAACATCAGTGTTATCAAATTCACCGACATCTTGACGAGCAGCGAACTCTGGTGCCGTAGACCAAAATTTTTCGTTACCTACCAAAGTACATGACTCTGTTTGGTTTCCATCAACTGGAAAGCTATAAGAGACAGAAGACACAAAAAGACCAGACATGAGGCACTCAGCTTGTGCATTATTGGCTGCTGCTGCTGATTCCTTATCGTCTTCGTATAAACTGAGTATTCCAGTAGTTTTTATATTTTGTCTTCCTGCTATACTTGTTTTCACGGCCCCTTTTGTTGCCAAGAGATATACTGGAGGATAGCCGTCAAGAACTTTCTCGCAGCTTACTTCTACGTCAGGAATACCTTCGATGTTTTCATAGATGGCTAACTGTCCCAGTTCAAAAACCTGTTCCAAGTTAAAGGTCGTTGTAATACCAACAGACTGTAAACCGTGAACAGCAATAGTATTAGCAGCGGTGGGAACTTTACCATCTACACAGAGTGCAAATTGTTGAATCGCATAATACACACGATATTGAGTCATATCTTTCTCCTTAAGTTACTATCCGTTTGGATAACGTCTATATACATATATTTGTCAATGTAATATACACCACACGGACAAAAAACCACTATATTTCACCATCAATCTCAAATGTGCATCTTACGATAGCCCCATGAAGGGATGGATTTATTTGACCCATGTCCTGAACTGTCGTATTTTGCATAAAAACCCCTACCCCTTTCCTAAAACCACCCTTTGGCTTAGCCAAGCCTAGGCTTGTGTTGTCAGAAATCAGTTCTGGATACATAATAGAATTTACTGTCGGAGAGCCTCTAAAGTCTAGGTTTAATGGAAATTTAGATGAAGATTTCTCTAAGTTTCTGTCTGTTAGATATAGCCTGCTATCATTTTGATAGCTTATTAAGTCTACTAATTGATCCCTGTCGGAGGAATTTTCTGATAGTATATGGAATAAGACATCTTGCTCTATTATTTGGCCTCCTCCTACCTGCTTTCCTCGAAACTTTCTTCTTGGAACAATCTCTACAGCAACAGCTGGAAGAGGGTTGTTTGATTGAGACCACCCTCCAGAACCGAAGGAAAGAAAATCATCAGACTCAACATTATATGAATTGAACTGTATCTCCCTAAACCAAGGCGTATCTGCGGGTATAAAGCTAGCAAATCTATGTGAGAACTCTGTCTTTACGATAGATGCGGTATCAATTGCCGAATCTAAGATAACCCTCCCTTTCGGATAATCCACATACCCTACAGAGCCAGCAACTGTCTCTTGATCTTTATATGGAGCTGTTGGGCTAAGAGCTCCCCCATTAATATAAACCCCTGAGACACGAATTGGCTGATAGGTCACATAATCAGTAGGAACGCCCGTTTCCCAAACCCAGTCTGACCTAAAACCCCCCCACACCTTGCCGTCATCATAGTTAGGATCTTTGACTGGTCTGAGCCTATCTCTGTCTCCCCCAAAAGACCCCGCTGTTCCTAGCGTAACGTTCTGAAAGCCCCCTGACACAAGAAGTCCCCACTGAAAAAAGTCTATGACGCCATACAAGAGCGTGGAAGATATTGTCTCCCTGCCCATCTGGCTTATTCCTCTTAATTTATTTTGACCCTGTAGCGCCATTTTATATTTTCTTAAAAGACTGTATCATGAATTGTTCGAGCTTAGGAGTTACCGCATCTATTGATCTTGTCATAAAATTATTTCCTTCTGTGCCTGAGTATTCTGACGGGACACTCCAACCACCGTCTGAATTTGCTTTTGTGTTACCAAAGACACTTCCGGCTCCAGCCATGATTGCTCCTCCGGTTCTTGAGAACAAAGGAGCGCTGAAGTCAACGTCATAATCTCTAACTATAATCTGATCCCCATAATTAAGAAGCCAATCTAGCCAACGTATTGTCGATCCTTTTCTAGTTGTATAAACACCCAAGCTCTTTACTCGTTCTCCTAGGTTTTTCGGGGCTGCAACCAGTCTAAGAGACGCTGATATTTGGCTGTTTTTAATTGATGAGCCCTTATAGGTGACAGAAACACTATTAACTAAAGCCTGTGTCAATGGAACTAGAGCCATTTCTGGGTTGACAACACCCAGCTCTGTTCTAAGCCTTCCCCCTCCAGTAAGAGAAATATATTCTGGAGAACTCTCCAAGGAAACCTTTAGCAAGTCTTGTGCTGTCTCCTGAACCCTTGACGCGATCTCTTTAATTCTGGGGTCAATAAGCTTCATCAAAGATTTAAGTGCTCTTGACTCAAATTCTCTTGTAGAAGTAATCATCTTTAGCTGAAGCCTCATTTTAGCCGCCCCCAATTCTGCGGACAAATTGAGAAAAATATCGATCTTGCCTCATGCCCCAAGGAGTGGCTTCCCCCTCTCTTTGGCAGATATACCTCTTAGTTCCTTTTATGGCTGAATTGAGGAGTATCTCTGTCGCTCTTTCAATCTTCGGTAAGTCTTTTAGGTATCCTATTAGCTGGGCTACTCCTTCTGGATTTTCTATGGTTCCAGCGAATGTAGACCAGTCTTTTGGGCTCCAGTATATCCTTAAAACTATATCTTCTGTTTCTCTAGAGCCAGACCTTCCCACACCACCACACCAAGGGCATGTTGTGTTGTTATCAAACGGTTTGGGGCCTCCCGTCTTATATATATTTGTAGACCTTTTTGATCTTGAGTCATAGTAACAGTTTGGGCACTCTGTTATTTTTTCAGGATAAATAAGAGAACAGGTTTTTCCTAAACTGTCTATCATAGCGTCCGTACCAACTTCGTGCATATCCAGAAGATGCGAAGGTATTGTTATATTCCCTATTTTTGGTAGTTTGTCTGCCATTCTAAAGACCGGGGTAACTTATACCCGCCCCTTTATTATATAGTCTTGATCGTTCTGTCTCTGTAAGCCCTCTTGACCAAAATGCTGTCTCGGACAATGTCCCACCAAACTGCCCAGCACCCCCAATCTTAAATGAAGATGTCGATGATCCCCAGATAGAGGCAGCCGCCACCCCAGCCGTGACATCTACACTGTTTATATATACGGCTCTGTTAGCCCCGTCATAAGACACAACCATATGATACCATGTGTCAGCAGCCAATGATCCGCCATTCACGCTACTACTATCTGAACCATTACTGGAGGTATTAAAATATAGCACCCCGCTGCTAAGGGATATCTGATATCTTCTATGACCATAATCCCAAACAGAGAAGACTACTTGAGCAACAGATACGCTTGTAAATTTTATCCATGAAGCTATAGTAAAGGCTGGGCTAGTCGTGAGAGCCGAGCTGCTTGCTATATCAAGATATTCATTATTCGCATCTACAAAAAAAGCTCCATCGTCGATCTTTCCGTCATGGGTTCTTGCCACGGTATTGTTATCTGCCAACGAAAAGGTTGTGTCGTTTGTTGAATTTTTTCTAACGCCAGATGGCTCGCTAAACCTGTACCAAGATAAGAGGCCTGTCATTAAGGAGCTTCTGCTGGAATAATACCTAGGGTCATCAAAAGAAGACTCAAGCTTTGTTTCTATCTGTGTGGCAGTTGGCCCTCCGGCATCTCTATCGTTATTCACCGAATAGCTTCCATGTGGGCGGACACCGACCACGGCAGAGCCATTTCTAATGACAGAAGTGTCGCTCTTGACAGCTTCTGCTACATCGCTAGTACCTACAATAGGCATATAAATAACTCCTTAAGCACTGTAATATGTAGGATCATCAAATTTAGAAGTAAGGTCTGTCTCAACGAAAGCTATCG
>TARA_R110000765_G_scaffold7963_2_pt1 | contig 17895 bp, 29 predicted proteins | sample TARA_R110000765 | Tara Oceans TARA_R110000765 (sample SAMEA4398168) | marine metagenome | biome: Polar Biome; feature: [MES] marine water layer (ENVO:01000295) within the mesopelagic zone...; material: water (ENVO:00002006), including particulate matter (ENVO:01000060) such as...... | reverse complement strand
TCATGGATGCGGTGATTGCACTCCACATAGCTCAGTATTAGCATCTGGAAGTTCGTCAGTTTATGTAAATGGAAAACAGATGGGCAGAATTGGTGATCCTGTGGCATGTGGAGCGAAAGTGGCTCAGGGGTCAGGTAATGTATTCTGCGGTGGTTGACTTTTATCTTCATATAGGTAAATATCTATATGAAGATTCGTCAAATTAACGATAAGAATGGTATGGTTGAAGTATTATTAGAATACTTTATGAAACACCAGAGTTGTGAGGCTGAGAGTATAGGTAATTTAAAGGCTGAGACAGATTTTAAAATGTATACTGTCAGAAATCGTATTACTGATAGATTCGTCATTCTAACTACAGACCTCGAACTATATAATGATAAGCGAGTTAAGGATGATCGTAAGAAAGAGAAGCGGTCTGTCATTTTTCTTCGACCTGTAACGCCTAAATATCAGCGCGTATCTGAGGAAGCTCAATATGCCTTAGATAGTTTCTTTAATGGTGGTGAGACCGATCTTACGTTAGAGGACACTGATAATGTGGACTTAATCAAAGAATATCTAAAAAAAGCTTGATTTCCTGATCTCTTCGTGTATTATATATAGGATGAACTCAGGACTATACGATAATGTTTCTTTGCTGTTAAACCACGCATGGCTACCTCATGGCTTTATTACAAAGCGTAGATGTATCGAGCTTATGGTGCGTGAAAGTAAAGTAGACGCACTTGACTCAACATTCAATAGAATTCCTTCTGTTGACTGGTTTGATCTACCTACTGATAGAATGTTCGACAATCCAGTCAGAATTGAGTCAGCTAAGCGGTCATACCCACTTCCTAGTATTGTTATTGTGAATGATAAGTTCATGACACGCAACACTATTATGAAGCCTAATGTATCTTTTGATGATATGTGTAAGCTATTCCGCAACAAGTGTCAAAACTGTGGCGGTAAGTTCCGCAGAAAGGATTTGAGCATTGAGCACATCGATCCTGTAAGTAAATCTCACAACAACGAGGACTTCAATCTTACTCTTACATGCAAGAAGTGTAACAGAGAAAAGGCAGATATCGAAAACTGGTTAACACCGCAGGGAGAGAAGCTTAAGGGTATCACAATTAAGGACTATGTTAAGATGAAGTTCTACGTTGACAACTACCGTGACGAGTGGGGGCATTTCTTCATTAAGGCACATTAGCTATAAATATAGGTGTATGAACAACACCCCAAAACGAAAATATAATGTCAAAAAAACATCCCCAACGTGGCTACACTCTGACGAGTTTTCCAACATTATAATTATAGCCCCTAACGGGTGGACTAGCGATGATCCTAATCAATTCGTCTCTGAGAAAATTTCCAGAGACGAATTTATGTTAAGACTTGCTAAGTCCACCTTTAGGCGTATTAAAGATGAAAATACTAAATAGATTTATTATGCCAATAATTTCTAGGCGGCGTATCGATACTGTATTGTTTTATTATCCGTGATAACATTTCATTACTAATACATAGTGATTTACATATATCCTTTTTCATCATTATAAATGAATTATCTTTGATAAAATTAACACGAACTAACTCCATATCTTCCTTCTCCTTCTGGAATATATGGAGCTTTTCTAGTTTATCATATTTCCTATATAGTCCAATATCATCATAACTGTCGGGGTATATGTATTTAAAGAATAGTGAGATTGATCGTAACTCCACTACTCTTATACATGATGATTTATTTTTCCCCGATATTTGATGTTTGATTGAATGTTTGATGTCTAATGAATCGAAAAGTTCACACACTGCCGACCAGTCCTGCTCATACGAAGATGCTATAGAGATTTGTCCCAGATTATAATTGGGGCGAATATACACATTACCATCACCATCAAACAATCCTCGCCAAAATAAATATCTGAACTGGTTCGGTATCAGTTCTAAAATGGAATCATGTGGGCATGTAGATTTATCTCGAAATCCATGTTCTTCGAGTATCATATACTTCTGTTTATTTGTTTTATAAAATAATCTAGAGTCTTGCCATGTGGGTGTTTTTGTATGTTTATATGTTTTATCATAAATATTGAAATCTTCAAATTTCATAAATGTATCATAAAGATCATCAGCGTCTTTCTTGTTTATTTGTATTCTGAACGAGTATTTCTTGTTTAAATGACCATCAGCCCATGCAAATCCTAAAGTATATGCATCTTCTTTTGTCTTGACTATTTGTAAGTTATTCATCATAATAAGTGTTGAGTTTTAATTATTTATACAAATCATGAGAATTATCAAGGAAAACAAGGTTTTAATATGCCCAGACATTCACCAAGCTACCAAATGGGCAGATCGTATACTCAGATATAACGATTTTGACCATGTTGTATTCTTGGGTGATTACTTTGACACTAGTGCGGGTAGGCGTATTGGCACAGCTGAATATCCTGATGTTGAAGGTATTGGATTGACATGTGATTGGATTAACCGAACTTATAAAAAGTTGGGAGATAAAGCAACGTGGCTTATGGGAAACCATGATCTTAGTTATCTTAGTGTCTATAAACCAAAGGATTACCGTATTCCACATAAGGATAACCGTCCTCACACGTGTTCTGGATTCACCAGCAACTGCGCAAAGACTATCAACAAGAAAATTGATCCTGAATGGATTAACAATCTTGAGCTATGTGTAGGTGTAGAGAATGATATCGTTGGTCATTCAGGTAAGTCCAGCATGTATATTCTATCACACGCAGGATTTCATCATAGACAATTCAAACCTGTTGGTGATGAACTAGATAATATCAATAGCATGTATGATGAATGGAATAATGATAAACTTAATATCAAATTTCTACCTAACCACTGGATTAGTAATACAGGAGAATGTCGCTCAACTAATAAAGCATTAGCGAGCGGTGTAGGCAGTCCTGTATGGATGGATTGGGATGACGAGTTTGAAGAACTGGATGATTATGCACAAATGACGGGACATACCACGAGGTATTGGGCTAATAATAACAAACCCTCCCGTAAAGGCGGTAGTTGGTGTATAGACTGTAATCAAACTTATTACGCTATAATTGATAATATACAGAAAAAGCTTATACTAAAGAAGATATAATTTTTTATATTTAGTATATTTTCACCTAAGCATAAATTGACTATCACTATAAAGCCAATTTAGTATAGCTTTAGTATTTTTATTTTTACTTCTACAAAAAAAATCAGTTATTAAGGATTGACAAAGCGTAGTTAAAATAGATAATGGGTGGATGAATAAAAACCCATTAATTAAAGGAAATGTCTTAATCGTATTACGATCATGTAGTGGTGCTGGTAAGTCAACATTCGCTGAATATCTTGAATACTTATGTGCTGGAAATCTCGATAGCGTAACTTGCTGTGCAGATGACTACTTTGAGGTAGATGGTGAGTATAAGTTTGACTTTACGAAGCTTGACCAAGCTCATAAGTGGTGTCGAGATAAGGCTAAGCAAGCTATGGATGTGGAGACTAAGATGGTAATTATCGCCAACACTAACACTTCCCGCCGAGACTACAAGGACTATGTATCATACGCTGAGAAGCGTGGTTATGTTATTCGCGAAATCGTTTTGACTAACCCTCAGCGTTCTAAGAACGTCCACAACGTCCCTGCTGACGTGCTCGTAAAGCAAGAGAATCGTCTCCGTATGAATCTCCAGCTTTAAGCTTGACTTCGTATTATCACTATATAGTCTGGTCTTATGTTTGAATATAAGACCAGATTATATTATGATAATGGGTTGAAAATAAAGGTTGAGCAAGAACTTTTCGACTACTATTTTTGGCACATTCTCAAAGGGACTAACCAGACCCTATCCCTATGTAAGCCATTATACGGTTCACATATCTCTGTGACGCTACCTAACATTCACGGTTGTGAAACTGTAGAAGCCTCTAAGAAATACGCTGGTGAAGAAGTAACCATTAAATACTCTGGTGAAATCTTTCAAGGCGGGTCTTGGTTTGTAAACTACTGGCTACCAATGTATTGCGAAAGAGCTGGTGAAATCAAAGACGAGTTAGGTATCGTTGAGGATAATTTTCTAGGGTTCCATTTAACGATTTGTTCAAATAAAGCAGACATGTCTCCTAATAAGAAGATGTATAATGCTTTGAAGAATATCGTTGACAATCGTTTAGAATACTTCAATGATAGTCAATACGGTAAGGCCGAACTAAAAGAGTTGATGGCTTACATGAGAACATTAAAAAAACAACCACTATGAACCAACGAATTAAATTCCGCATCTTTGACCACCACAGTAATAGCTTCCTACCTGTAGAAAATGTGGGATGGACGTTCAAGTCTATGGTAACTGAGAAATATGAGGGTATTTCTATCGTATTCCCAACAGGGCTTATCGCCAAGAAGTATGACGCGATTAAAGAGAAGCTGATGCCAGAACCTCTTTACGAGGGTGATATCATCAATGCAGACAAGCGCAATGATTGGCGAGAACTTACTATTACAAAAGGTGTAGTAGAATGGCATGATGTGACAGGTGGCTTTCTCGTTCGATCTGTGAATATGAGAGGGCAGAGTGTAACAATTTGGATTAATGGTCTTGACAACATCGAGATTGTTGGTAATGTGTATAAGAAATAGAGAACAAATATTATGGGTTCCATATATTGTATTTTCGATCTAACCTAGTATTTTCTATACTATTTTCGTATAGCCATTTACATACGGATATAGCTTGGTTTGATTTCATATTAAATCGAAACACATCATGATTACTACCCATCTTCCCTGTATATGACTTATAACGTCTTAGAGTAACATTATCACAGATGATATCATGTATTGATGATATCATCTTTTTATTTCCGTAGAATGATATAATTATTTATGAAAACCAATATTTTTATTGACAGCAGGGCGCATTTTTATATAGTGGTGTTATGAAAAATGATTCACTAGGAGATCGCTGCAAAGCTTACGAAGGTATATATAAACAATATCTACCACAGAACCAATACTATGTATGTAGGATTGATGGAAAATCATTCCATAATTATACTAAAGGGTGTGATAGACCATTCGATAGTGACTTAATTGATGCTATGCAAAAAACTATGGTAGCATTATGTAAGGAAATACAGGGGGCAGTGTTTGGCTACACTCAATCCGATGAGATAACAATAGTATTTACGGATACTCAATCTATTACGTCTGAGATATGGTTCGGCGGTAATATTCAGAAAATTGTTAGTATCGCAGCATCTACAGCAACTTCTTCATTTAATACTATTCGCAACCAGCAAGCTCAAGAGTGGTTCGGAAAACATGCTAAAGATTTAACACATGATCAATTATTAACTGAGCAGAAAAATAGATTTAAACAAGCTCGGTTCGATGCAAGAGTGTATAGTGTATCGACAAGAGAAGAGGTATTAAACCATCTTTATTGGAGGCAGCAGGACGCTTCTAAGAACTCTGTCCAGATGCTTGCGCGTTCTTTGTTCTCACACAAGGAATGTCAAAACAAGAATGGTTCAGAACTTCAAGACATGATGATGCTCGAAAAGGGTATGAACTGGAATGATATCGGAACTGTTAAGAAGCGCGGAACAGCATGTTATCGTAAAATGGAAATTGTTCAAGCTGATCTTACCAAAGGCGATGTTGTAAGGTTCCCTTGGTTTATCGATGAGGAAGCACCTATCTTCTCTAATGATTGGGGATGGTTTGATGGGAAGGTATTGTAATGATTCACTTCGATTTCATAGTAGATGATATTGATGCCGAAAATATTATGTGCGCGATGGGTAATGACAGTAACATGTGTCATACTGCTATATCGGATAGAATGGTCGAGTTGGCACGTTCCGCACGTGTAGAGGGTAAGCCTGTCGAGGATATTATCTTTGATGATGACCCCTATATCAAGTGGTATAATTCCCGAATTGAATATATCGAAGAACTAACACTAAAAATGAAAAACACAAGGGTAAAAGAATGAAAATATATAAACTACAAACACCTTTCGGCATCTTCTTCATGGACGAGGCGCAATACTTTAACAGTGGTTACGAAACCATCCTAGAAATAATCGAGGAATAATTATGAGTGTATTAATTAAATCAAACGGCAAAGGTATGCCTAAAACTCTTCAAACATATTTCAACATTGCTTGGAAGTGGGCGAATCGCGAAGGCTTTACGAAATGCGTAAGTGAAAATGATCCCCAAACATGCGTGTATCGTAGCGAAGATGGTGAGAACGCTTGTCTTATTGGTGCAGCTATTCCTGACTGTATGTATACTTCGAAAATCGAGGATAATATCCCATCTATCGATTACGACTGGTGGTGTGATTTGGGGGTATCTAGAGAAGTTTTAGATTATCTTGTTGACTTACAGTGCTGTCACGACGAGAATGATACCCAGAAGTCAATCGTAAACGCTTTACAACTCTTCTCTGAAACACATAACTTATCAATCCCAGAATAACATGTCCGAAATCAAAGAATCAGTCCGTTTAATCATGGTAGACGTTGGCGGGAACAATAATAAATTCTGGAACGCTGACCTATACGAAGATGGTCATTACGAAATCACATACGCTCGCGTTGGCGCAACTAATCCAGCTACTGGTAGTTACGATGGCGAGGGTAAGTTTCGTTCTAAGATTAAGGCCAAACTCAAAAAGGGTTACGCCGAGCAAAAGACTGTCCAAGAAAACGTCAAGATCGAGGTCAAGACAGGATCATTGGAGAGTGTTGCCAAGAAGCAAATTAAAAAGACAGATTCTCCTGTCCTTGATAAACTTCTTGATCGACTGATTACTGCGAATATTCACCAGATTACTTCTAATACACAAATTCAGTTTAATGATACCAGTGGTGTCTTCCAAACGCCTCTCGGTGTTGTTACGCTTGAAGGTATTAAAGAAGCTGCTGCTATTCTGGACGAGGTTTATAACGAGATTGATGGTCGTAAAGAATCCTTTTACAACTTGATTAATGAGTATTTGAAGATTGTTCCTCAGAAGGTTGGGCGCAACGTTTTGGCCTTTATTGACGAACAATTTGCTACTCATGATCACATTCGTAAGCAGAAAGACCTTCTCGATTCACTTGAGATTAGTTTCAACACGCTTCAAACTCAGACTCCCAACGACGATGGTTCTAAGACTATTGAAGAAAAGGTATTTGACTTGTCGCTTGATGTTCTAGCTGATACAGGTGAGTTTGAACGCTTGAAGAAGGGGTTCTATGACACTCGTAAGAGTATGCACCATTATAGTAATGTTCACGTCAAGCAGATTTATGACGTGCGCCTTGACCAAATGGATCGCGACTTTGATAAAAAGAGTTGGGGAAATATTCAAGAGTTCTATCACGGAACAAACATTGCTAACTGCTTGAGTATCATGAAATCAGGTCTCAAAACTGCTCCACCATCCTCAGCTCACATTGCTGGTAAGATGTTTGGTAACGGTGTCTACGGTGCTAATTGCTCAAGTAAGAGCCTTGGTTACAGTATGGGACGTTGGGGTGGTGGTTCTACATCTGATGGTGCTTGGTTATTCGTCTGCGACTTCGCGATGGGTAAGGAAGACCATGTAAGAAGCACTTGCAGAGGACCAAAATCAGGTTACGATAGTGTGAGAGCACTTGCAAAGAACACTAGCCTTATGAATGACGAGTTTATCATCTATGATAATGCTCAAGTTAACATCAAATACTTGATTGAGTGCGAAATAAAATAACACTTCAATATCGTCACTTTGAGATTGACAACCCTCGACATATCAACTATGGTAAATACTCAGAATGGAAAACCGTCACAGAATCAGAATATGAGGATGTGGGTAAATTCATTGAAATAGGATTCAACTACGAAACAAGAATAATAATAACACAACTCATGAAAACACTAGAAATAACACTAAAGAACGCAGTCATCGATACGGTTGCATTTTTCTCAAAATACAAGATGGATTTCTCTATCTTTGAAGTAACGGCGATGGTTCGCACCGAAATTAACTACGGTAAGTATACAATCGAAGGCGTTCGGCTAGCCAATAACAAGGACATGATCCAATTTATCTCACATCAAGACGTTCGTGATCAATTCGCTGACCTCTTCGATAGTGATGAACTCGGAGCGTGTAAGCTTAAGCATACAGGTGGTCAATACAACATCTACGGTGTAGAGGCAATTGCTGACGATGTTGATGACGTTGTTAATGATATCCTCAAGGTAGCATCTACTTCGACACCTGTGCCTACGTCAGTTCAAACATCACCAACATTGTCATACAATCTTGTTGAGACGTATGTGAAGAATCGTGGCGAAGCTACTCTTAAGCAAATCCAGTCACGCTTCAAAGCTAAGGGTGTAACATGCCGCGACCTCTTTCGAATCTTGACTAGCGATAATGCATTCAGCATTGACGAGTCTTCGAAGTGTGTGTCAAAGTTTGTTGTAACAGTTTAAACCCAATATAGGAGGGTAACTATTTTTGTTACCCTCCTATTTTTTTCTTTACAGATGAGTAATTTTAAAGTAGTATGCAAGACATGTGGTTATGATAACTGTTCAATCAGTGATGTTCATAACAACGGCGAACAGTGGTGGAGAATAACATGCCCAAAATGTAAAATTAAAGAAGACAGCTAAAATGTATAAACAATACCAATTTAATCACAACGACCAATCTTATGTATTCCTTATAAAAATATGAAAAAAAACTTCACAGACACAGACACGTCCAAACTATATGTTTCGGGATGTTTACATTTAAACCATAATCCTAAATGGGATACCCCATTATGGAAAATGCGCGGATATAATTCCGCTGATGAAATGACTGATGATATCATTGATACTATTAATATCGTGTGTAATAAATCAGACAAGTTACTGGTATTGGGCGATTTCTGCCTAAATACAAATTTAATTCAATTCAATGAATTTATTAAAAGAATCGAGCCAGAAATTTGGATGGTAAGAGGGAACCATAATTCACCTTGGGAGAATGCGTATAAAGAATGGTCGCTACGTGAGCATGGACACTACGCAAACCATGTGAAATGGGGAGAAGTTACCTATCTTGGTAACTATGTCCAACTCAAATGGAACAAGCGTTCCTTCGTATGTAACCACTATCCTTTCGCTATCTGGGATGGGTCGCATAATGGTGTGATGTCTATACATTCTCATAATCACGGATCATACGCTCCTAGTCTTCCAGATAGCTTAGATACAGGTAAGCAACTTGACTGTGGGTGGGATGTTCATAAAAAACCATTATCATTCGAAGAAATCATGGAAATCATGAATAAAAAACAAATATCAATTAGTGATCATCACACAAGTGATGTTAACGGAGGCTTCTAATTATGAACATAGTAAAACTATTATTTAAACAAGACGAAACTCGCGAACATAATCTTCGTGTTCCTCTCACAATCACCGTAGATACAATTCCTCGCATCGGGGAGCGTGTAGTAGTTCATGATAAAATGCTTCCTAAGAAGTTCATGTCTGTGAATGGTATCGTAGTTGATGTTGTTCATAACATCGGAGCAAGTATCGAAGCTATCATTGAGGTTGAATCAGTTATCTTAAAATGATTCCGTATATCTATATCTACATAGTGGCTGTGGTTTTATCTACACACTATATCGCGGATTTTATCTTTCAGACAGCTAATATGGCTGAAAATAAACATAAATGGGGTAGCGCACTATGTTCACATTGCGTTGCTTATGCTAGTATAACGTGGTTAATGTGGATGGTATTTATCTATGGTGTGCTTGGTTACACTAATCTAGATATTATTACCTTATGGGTGATGCTATTCGTGTCACATATATGTGTTGATATGATTACATCTGTTATTAACCATGCGTTATTCTCACAAAAACGATATCACGATGGGTTCGTGTGCGTGGGTTTCGACCAATTAGCGCACTATGCTTCATTATTTGTTATACTTCATTTAATTAATTGACATAACACATAACTCACATATAGTAACTCTCATGAACTTCACAAAATATAACGGAATCGATAATCTATCTCGCAAGCAAACTGTTGACTACATCGTAGCGCAAGGGTTTAGCGATGGCGAGTGGGTTGTTGAAAATAAAATTCACGGTGCTAACTTCTCTATCTGGTATGATGGTGTTGATTTTAAGTTTGCTAAGCGTTCTGGGTTCATTCCAGATGGTGAGAACTTTTACAACCACTTGTCTATCGCTGATAAACTTAAGGGATATGCTAAGGGTATTTTTGATCAGTGCGATGTCGAGAATGTAACTATCTACGGTGAAATCTTTGGTGGTTCTTATCCTGATCTTAAGTCTACTACGAAGGCTGTTCAAAAGGGTGTATTCTACACTCCTGACATTGCCTTCATTGGATTCGATATCAAGATTAACGGCGAGTTTGTCGATGCTGATACTAAGTATCGTCTATTTACTGACTTGGAAATTCCTTTCACACCGCCTCTGTTCCGTGGTAAGTTCCGTGACGTTATCGAGTTCGATCCTGTTTTTCCTGATCCTACTTACAAAATGTTCGGTCTTGATGAGGTTCCTGATAACTTCTCTGAGGGTGTCGTTCTTAAACCTGTCGTTCCTGCATACTTTGTAACTGGAAGCCGTGTTATTCTTAAAAACAAGAATCCAGCTTTCGGTGAAAAGGCTCACGCTAAGAAGGGTGGAGTAAAGGGTGCGCCCCAGCTTCCAGAGGTTTCTGACGAAGCTAAAGGACTACTTCAAGAACTACATTCTTACGTAACTGAAAACCGTATTCGTAACGTCCTCTCTAAGATTGGAGAAGTGACTAACAAGGATTTCGGTAAGGTTATCAAGGATTTGAATGAAGATGTCATGGAGGATTTCATGAAAGACAACGAAGATGTATTCACTGCTCTCACTAAGGATGAACAAAAAATCCTCACTAAGAGCATGAACAAAGCTTCTTCTTTTCTTCTTCGTGAGAACTTCCTCAACATCATCGACGGACAATTCTAATGAAAATCGTAAACGAAATTACATTCGATCAAGCCGATATCATAACCCTGATCAAAAATCGTATTGTTGATCTTGGTTATGATATCGAGGGCGAGCTAAAACTAACTATTACAGATTCTGTAAGTAGGAATAGTAGTGATCGTTTAAGCACACCATGTGACGCAAAGATTGAGTCAGTTTATGCTAAAATTAAACCAACATCACCAAAACCGTTCGGAGCGAGACAACGGATGGACTTGTGGTGAAAGTGGTAACGATGTGGAATACGATCCTCATCATATCACAAACCGTAAGGAAATTCCGAATGGTGGTTACGTGAAGGAAAACGGTATCCAACTCTGTCACACATGTCATATTAAAGCAGAGGATACCTACTTCAATCGTGACCACCATTTGGGTTTCACTCCTGCTGAATTGTATTTGCGTATTGACAGCAGCTACGAGTTAGCATATAGTAAATCTTCTAAATTAAAATAAAATGGCAGCAAGAAAGAATTCAACATACAGTCCAAAGAGTGACGATAAACTTGATGAATTATTAGGATTAATGGCACAGGACACATGCCGTCATGATGAATACATTAAAAATAAAGTGCCTCAAGCTGAACGCGATATGCATAGTCCAGATATTATAGGCTATGATGAAGCTGTGATGAATTCTATATGTGTCAATAGTGGAATGGATTATGAAACGCTATGGATAAATGGCATGAAGGTAAAGGTTCCCTCGGTAAAGACTCCCTCGACAAAGCTCACAGGTAATGTCACACACCATACTTATTATGATCCTGAGAAGCGTGAGTTTATCAAGGAAGTAATTAAAGGGGCTGAAACTGAGTCAACTGCTCTAAGTGGTTACGCGATGTATGATCCAGCAACGCAAACTCATAACATAGATAAAAACCGCTCATCTGCTCTCTTAAATAAGTGGGGTAACGTTCTCGATTATCCAAAAGAAGATAAAGAAATCGGCGCAGGTGGCTATTATAGTTGTCGTTCAGGTGATGTTGATTCATATGGTAAAGAGCTTGACATACGTAGAACTAACATGTATGGTGATAGGGGAATAACTACAACAACCATGCAAGACATGAATCATGCCGCACACGGTGCTGATCCTAACTATATTGCAAGGATGAAATCACAAATACAAGAACATAAAGGAACAATATAAACAATATGAAATTACTATTAATACTCGCATCAACCATATTCGGCTTTATGCTATGCGCTTACCTAACGGCAGCTGAAATTGTCCCTGTGGGTAACGCTAATCCAACAGGAGTAATAGGACTAGCGATGGTAGCTATCGGAATATCAATGGCTGCATCTGACGACTAATGGATATTTGGAGAATTTTCTATCCGAATATATAGTAGCGTTTCTGTAAATAATATCTAAAAACACTCTAGATCGTATGTTACCATGTATATTTAAACGTTTCATAGGAAATGAATACGATTTATCATCCACTATATTAATAGAGAAATCATAAACAGATTGTATTCTCTCATGTAGATGATCACATAATTTACATGAGCCAATAAACTGAGTCGATAATTGATTATCAGCTGGTGTATACACGCTACCGTCTCCGTCCCATAGTCCTCTGATGAAGTGATGAAATATATCATCTGGTATATGACATAGAGGAACACCTTCTTTACTATTTCGTAATGTATTTAAACCGTATCCATTTAACCTCTCACAAAACCTCTCACTAAAAATAACCAAAGATACTCTATCTTGTCTCGTATCATCGCGGTTATACTGTTTAACTCTATCATCACCGAAGATAATTAAGGATATTTTAATCAATATATCCTTATCTTGCTCAGCCAATGAGCACTCTATCTTAGAACACTTGATATTATTATATCCATCAGCCCATAAAAATCCTAGTATATATGCTTTTTCCTCTGTGTTAATTTCATCAAAGAATAATTCATCAGTTGGGTTATTTTTTACTTTACTTTCTGAATTATTCCTGATATAAATATTGTTATCGTTTAATAAGACTTTAAGTGATGTATATGAACCACCGTGGGTTTTAATTACTTGACGCTGGCTCATTCCACCTATATAGTCTTTTATTATATCTTTATTGCTCATATAATTATTTATACAACAATTACAACAAATGTTCCTATTATGCAAATAAAATTCAAAAACATTGATTTAACATCATTCGTAATCCGTGAAGGCGATTTCTGCGATACCAAATCGTATTTAATTTTTCCTCAACATATCGGATGTAAATTTACACAAGCTAATAAGCAATTTCGATCAAGTGTTTGGTCGGATGATGGTGAGTTAGTGAGTGCTGGTTTACCTAAATTTAAAAATATGGGAGAAGACCCTGATAATTTCCCAGCTCCTACTTCTCTTAAGAATGTGAATATCATCACAAAGATGGATGGGTCATTAGCTATCGTGGATTATTATAACAACAAGTTTAATGTTCGTTCACGAGGAACTCTAAATGCGTCTATATTAGATAATGGTGACGAGTGGTTGACTGTTTTTGACAAATATCCTAAAGTTAAGGATTACCTAAAGTCGAATCCTAACCATACCGTATTATTTGAAATCACTACACCTAACAACCGAATAGTTATTGACTACGGTGCTGAGGTTGAGTTCACATTGATAGCCATTATTAATAAAGATGATTATTCGTTATTAACGCAGAAGATGTTAGATACTGTTTCGGTAGAACATGACTTCAAACGTCCAAAGTATTATTCGTTTAATTCTTTGGACGAGATTGCTGAGTTCTGTAATAACAATAAGGATATCGAGGGGTTCTGTCTTTATTCGAAAAAAGATCAACATATTGTAAAATGTAAAACGGATCACTATAAGGCATTGCATCGTATGAAGTCCGAGCTAGGTTCTTATGAACGAGTTGTCGATTTCTTCTTTGTCGCAGATATGCCAAGCTATCAAGACTTCTATAAAGCTGTCTCGGATACATTGGACTTTGAGGTGGCTGAACGAATCGTTCCAGAAATGTCTAAGATTTGTGACGGTTATAAGGAAGTCCTTAAGATTGTCGAGTTCATGAAAGAATACGTTGAAACACATCGCCACCTTTCTAGAAAGGAATTTGCGCTAGACACAATTCAGAAATGGGGTAAGACAAATAGACAGGCTATGATATTTTCCATTCTTGATAAATCTGAGCTAAGTAAAGACCTACTAAAGAAGTTGGTATACCAAACTACTAAAGGTATTTCTAAACTTTAGACCAAAGCGGTTAATTAGTAATAATTAACCGCTTTTTTCTTGCATCATACACCAAAAGTATATACTATACCTATCATGAATAACGAAAACCCATTTAAAGTTCCTGCATTTTCACATGCGCCACTTGAGGAACCAATCAAGTATGTATGGTGGAGTTGGCATCCTCTTTATCCATTCTGGGCATCATCTTGCTGGCGTTACGATAACCCAGAAGAAGCTATGGAAGTATTTACCAATCCTCGCTCAAGTAGTATCGAGAATTATCATAATAAACTCATCAAGCATGATGGAAATACTCGCGAAGAAGTATTAGATATACCATGCGAAAGACTTGACGTATGGAGAAAAATTAAAATCAAAATGGACAACGGAGATTATGATAAACAATAACTGTAACAACTGCGGTGGAGATATGGTAGGCGATGGGTATACAATGAGTTTACATTGTGAATTTACTGATCTACCTTTAGATAGAGAAGCTGACGCTGAACCTTTATATTGCAAACCAGAAGAAACTATTATCCCCTGTATGTGGGATGCTTTTACAGAAGAAGAAAAACGTCAACCAATGGGAATTGCTTGCCCATGTCCTAAATGCTCACCAACCACATTATAATATGTCAATCGAAGTAAAAAACCACGTTCCTTCTCCTAAGAAGAAGATGAAGAAGATGAAGGCAATTAAACCTTTACGCAAACCTTTGCGTAAAATCTACACATATAATGGTGCGACTAATAGTGTTGACACCAGCGAAGATTTAGGATATTTTCTATGTCTACTGATCACTATATTCAATCCCGCATATTGGTTTCAAACCCAAAGGTATGTTGATTCATGGGACAGAGCTTTAAACAAAGTGTTGGATGAAGATGAAATCACTTCGTTGGATGATTATTATGCTCAAATTGGTAGGTGGCGTGTGTGGATAACTAATCATCCGTATGCGTCATACACACATAACGGTAGTAGACCAAGACGCACTACAATAGTAAGAGCGCATCATAGAGTAAAAGCATTTCGTAAACAACAAATGGATAAAAGATATAAAGAACTGGACAAATGTTATGACTAAAGAACAAATCAAACAAATGGAAGAAAGTGGGTTAGACCAAGATTCTCCTCACTACGAACTATATAAAGCTACGTATAATAAGCGTAAATATAATAATAGCCCACACTTTTACAAAGGGGAGATTAACGCTTTCGAAGCTCCAGCTGATTTTTGTAAATATTGGTGGTCAGTTATTGGAGCGGTTCTCTTATTTATCATTACAGCTTTGCCTATCATGATTGAGAAGATCAGAGGAAAAATCATCTATGATAATGTAGTTGAGCGCGTCTGTCTTGGAATTATGATAAATGCTTCGATGATTGGTTTATCATTGGCATCATTCAGTTTGTATACAGAAGCTGGCGTTGACGGATGGTTGCTTTATACTTATCCTCTATTCCTTCCTGCTATTATAGTAGCAACCAGTGTAGTATGGGTAGGTATAGTAGTAACATGCTCAGCCATTAAAGATAAGATCGAAGAGTATTATGATAGTCGAGTAGATGTTGTAAAAACACCTAAACCAGCTGGCTTCTTCAAGATGAAGTATACATCATACAAGCTTAAACATTGTAAGCGTATCAAATGGTATAAGAACGGTGTAGTTGCGCCAGAGCCTGTAGAACCTGTAGACGAAGATTAATTTTTAACAAAGATATTATGCAAAAAAACAAAACAGAAATAGTAATTGTCGTAGACCGTTCAGGTTCTATGGGAGCTATCCGTGAGGATATGGAAGGTGGTATTAAAGGCTTCATCACTGAGCAACAAAAGCTCGAAGGTGAAACTCGTATCACATATTGTCAATTTGACACAGAGTATGAGCTTGTTTTCGAAAACAAGATCGCGGCTGACGTTAAAGACATTGCGATTGTCCCACGTGGGATGACTGCGCTCGTTGATGCGGTAGGTCGTTCTATCAATGAAGTTGGTGAACGTCTCGCAAAGACTGATAAAAAGGATCGTCCTGAAAAGGTTATCTTCTTGGTAATCACTGACGGTATGGAGAACTCTAGTAGGGAGTTGAGTGCTGAAAAGGTTAAGGAAATGGTTCAACATCAGGAAGATGAATACAATTGGGAATTTGTATTCTTGGGTTCAAACATTGACGCTGTGGCAGTCGGTGCAACTATGGGATTCCAACAAAAGGGTTCCATGACTTACGACTCAAATACTGTTGGTGTAACTAATGCTCTAAATTCCGTTACTTGTTATGCGTCTACTACACGTAGCGGTATGAAAGCAAGTTTCAGTGCAGAAGATCGCACAGCAGCATCTAAGGGCTAGTATCTGAATGGATTTTGATAATATTATCAAAGGGGAAGCTATCACAACTGTGACCTGTGTGGGTTATCATCATGATAGCTTCCCTTATCCTAGCGGGAACTGCTTTAGTGTTAAAACATCTAGCGGTGGATCACGTATTGTAAACTTCAATTACGAGAACCTTATCGAACTTGAGAAGCGTGGAGTAATTACGTTTCCTATTGATATCATTCCTATTTCTGAGAATTCCGCTGTCATTCACGATTCGCGAATTCCGAATGAATGGTATGATACGAGATTTTGTGAAGTATGTTGCCCACATAATTTACTTCCTATACCTCAACAACTTGCTTACAACAGGAAGATATTACAAGGTAAGATAACAGAACACAGTGTTACAAATGATGATGGAACTGTTACAAAATATGTTAGACATGTAATAGAGCCTGTCCCAACACGTAGATTAAACAAAAAATGGTCAGTTGAATTAGCTGATGACATTGTAAGTTTAACGAATGACGAGAACAAACAATTAGAGCTGGATATGCTATCTGAATTGGAGAAGGAAATAATACCTAAAATGGAAGAGGGGCTTTTCTATGCTCCATATATGCCAATAATTAAAAAAGAAAATGAGTAACATCGAACAACAATATTTAAATATCCTGAGAGAGCTAATTGACGCGCCAAAACAGGATAATCGAACAGGGGAGTCAGCACATAAGCTACCGCCCCAGATGCTTCAACACGATATGAGCGAAGGTTTTCCTATTTTGACAACTAAGTTTGTCGCTTGGAAAACTATGAAAGTTGAGCTTGAGGGGTTCATTAAAGGTATCACCAGTAAAAAATGGTATAAAGACCGTGGTTGCAATATTTGGAATCAGTGGTGTAGTCCTCAGAAGATTCCATACTCTACCGATCCTAATATTCAGAAGTTGATGGAGCAAGAGGATGATCTTGGAGAGTGTTTATACGGTGGAAATTGGAGAGGGTTTAAAGACCCTATGGCAACTGTAGATGTTCCAGAAATGGGCGGCATGTATACTGCCAACACACGGCACGTTGGTCAAAGTATTGACCAACTTCAAAACATTGTTAATACTTTGAAATCAAATCCAGAAGATCGGCGTATGATTTGTCTTGCTTGGAATCCTTTAGGTATGAAACATACTGCTCTACCAGCGTGTCATACAATGTGGCAAGTTACTACAAGAGGTAATAAACTGGACTTGACGTGGAACCAACGCAGTGTCGATACCCTATTGGGATTGCCTTTTAACTTA
>TARA_R110000765_G_scaffold278977_1_pt1 | contig 17904 bp, 21 predicted proteins | sample TARA_R110000765 | Tara Oceans TARA_R110000765 (sample SAMEA4398168) | marine metagenome | biome: Polar Biome; feature: [MES] marine water layer (ENVO:01000295) within the mesopelagic zone...; material: water (ENVO:00002006), including particulate matter (ENVO:01000060) such... | reverse complement strand
TGGTGACTATGTCGGTGGCTGTACAATAAGCAACATTTACATCCCCTTCGTCACTTGACGGAGGGTGGTGATAAAACCCGTAGGCCCCATTGTTACCGTAATCATAAACACCATTAGCGACACAGTACTTTAAGTTAGTGGTGCTGCCAGTTGCTGCCCTAGTCTGATAGAACCCATATACGTTGGATGCTCCCTCGGTATACCCAACACTACACGAAACCCTTGTTAAATCAACATTGTCTGTCGCACCTTCAATTTGTATCCACACACCTATGTCTACACCGATTACCCTGCTTATGATATGAAGATTGTCTATTATTGCAGTTTTACCAATACCAATCACATATTCATTACCAGATGAGCCGTCGGCAGTAATAGATGAGCCATTACCTGCGATATCGAATGGGTATTCATCACCTGCATCCAACCAGATGCCGTCTTCAGTAAACCCTCCTGAAAAACTAGCACTGCCGGTAACGGTAGTGGTTCCTGGCGTCTCCCATCCAACGGTGGCCTCCCAAGAAGCTATAACAGAATAAGTATCTCCATTGCTATCTATAACGGTTCCCATTATTCAGCTCCCGTAATGTGTAAGCCTTCTTGTATTTTACATTTACAATCACTATCAACATTAGCAGCTATGTGGTCGTTATATAGCAGGTCTCTAAAATCAGACTCTTTACCAGAATCTCTAACAGTGTCCGTGTCTATATAGTCATAATCCCAATACGGCACAAAGAACCTTCTTCGCTTTTTAAGAACATCGTTCTCGTATATAGCTTTTCTTTTCTCGGCGGCGGTGGCTGGGTTACACTCAACATGAGTGTCTCCATCGTCATGGCTAAGCATGTGGCATTGACTCACTGATAAAAAGATTTTCTTTTCTGAGTCGGTAAGTGGCCAGTTTGTGTTGTCGCTAGAACGATAATTAGAATGCTCGTGTATTTTATCCCACAAAGACCTGATGTGGGTGTAACCACAAAAACCGGAGTACCAAACCTCTTTACCTCCGACTTTAAATATACGAACGTCGTTAGTACTTAGTGATTGTTTCACAAAGTCTTCTACGGTCACTGGCTGTCCACCGTTAACAGAGAACCCACCAACAATATCTATCTCGCCATCGGCAAGACGTGTCCGCTCAACCTCGTTACTGTTAAATCGAACGTGTTTGAAAATAGAGGTGTATTCTATAAATTCTCGCAAAAGAATATCATCATAATAGCCCGTAACTATGTTAGGCCGTGCATTTTCGTCATTACACAGGTCTTTAGCATTGGCCCATAGACACTTTTCTTGCGTAAATGTGCATACCACATCCCCGTCTTGATATGCAGGGTTAACACCGTTTGTCCTGCTCATTACCAACAAGTCCATAATAATCTCCTATATATTTTTTCCTATTGTGTATCCGTCATACCACGTATGTTTATCTGCGTGAGATGGAAAACTTCCACTAACTCCTATAAACGCAAACACATCGGTTTTGTTCACTGTTGTCGTCAATGATGGAGTTGCATCGTTAACCCAGTTTATGTTTTGACCCGTAATCGTCCACGACATAACCCTACTGCCTGAGCTGTCCTGCTTCAGTCTAACAACTACCTTTTGGCCAGCATCCACACCGCTCAAAGCCACATAACTGGAGTCACCGGTTAGCTCTACCGTGTGCAGGTTTGCCAAATCACAATCTAACGTTGCCCGAGTAGTGTTGGCACCGTCTCCAAGCGGTGTTGTCAAATGGTCTCCGTAGTGAGACTTAATTCTTGTTTTTCCATCTACATGCAACGTAGCGTTTCCAGAACTCCAAACAAACTTGGAATCATATCCCAATGATGCATTGTTGTCATTCCAAATAGCCACACCGCTCTCTGAAGGGTAATGAGAGGGGTCTACGTGAACAGTCTTGTCTGCTGGGTGTGTAATGAATATAGAAGACGCCCCAGTAAGAGACACTCTGTCACCGGAACCAGCACTGTTAGCGATTACAGCATTTCTAGAAAACTGATTGGCAGCAACATAATGACCAATTCCAACTTCCCAGTCAGACCCATTACCGCTTACAAGAGTGTAGTAGGTAGTATCATTATCAGAAAATCCAGCTCCAGCAAATGTTAAAAAACCACTTTCTGCTCCAGTTAGGGCAATTACTTGAGATGTTCCTGTAGTAGTGGTGGTTTCTTTTACCCTGTCTTCAAGTTTAAAAGCCATCTGATTACCCCTAAGCTAATCTATAAAAAAAGGGGAGGGGTGATGGCAATGCCACCACCGTCTCCCCCATATTATTGAGCTACTGGTCTTCTTAGAAGGAGCCAAGTAGAACTCTGCGGTTGTCAAGAACAGCAAAGCCCATTTCAGCCCATCCGTACATACCAGCTCGTTGATGTCGATGCATCGTGTCGTCTTCGAAGATTTGAACACCTTCTTTGACAGGCATGATGAAGCTGTCGTTTGAACTTTGGTCCAAACCAACAATCAATTCAACATCAGAACTAGGTCCAAGGCTTCCACTCAGCTCATTGCTGAAGAAGCTTTGGTATTCTTGGCTTTCACCAAGTTCGTCGATATCGTGCAGGTTAACACCAAATACACGGGTAAGGACGGAAGATTCGTCAGCTGCGTTGTAGATTTCTCGACGAGTTACTTCGTCAATTTGGTCTACACCCCAGTTACGTACATCTTCGATACCTTCTGGACTTAGGTACAAGTCAGTCAAGCGGCTACGATTAATAGAAGCAGAGTTACCGCCACCATTTCGTCGCATAACCGTTTTCATCAAAGAGACAACTCTCTTCGTGAATTGACCGGCAGCAGCGTCAGCATCGTAGACCAAGATATTTCGGTCTACACCAGCGCTTAGTAGTGTGTGCCAACCATCATCGTTAATTTTCTTAACGAAAGATGCTTCGAGGACTTGAACGGCACGACCCACAACATCCCAACGAGCTTCTCGTGCGTATCGCAGCAAGTAGTCAATTGAAGAAGTTATACTGTAGGTTGGAACCATTACGTAGTCGCCTTCGACGGCACGTTCTGGAATACGACCATGTCCGGGATTGGTGTAGGCGACGAATTCGTCTTCTTCACCCGGTGCTAATAGGTCGAGAGGAAACTCAGTAGTTGTACCGGGTTCCATTGGGATGGCTTCAAAAATGCCGTCCAAGATGTTTCCGACAAGGACACCTTCTCTTAAAGGCAATTCGATTGCCTTTGCTAATTCTCTTTGGGCTGCTAATGCTTCATTCTTGTCAGCACTGCCAGACCGTTTGAGAAGTTCGATGAAGGCTTCATCGGGTCTTTTCATAGTAGTCATTATCTATCTCCTTTTAAGGTCTCAAACGTTTTATTAAACGTCTGTCGAAATGTTTGTGTTAGGCAGGTTGACATCAACCTTTGCATAGCCGTCTTCGTCCTTGGTGGACATGAAACGACCAACTACGTTACCATTGCCATCACCAGCGTCTTTGTTGGATGAAGCAATGTAACCACTGTGTGCTACATAAGCCAGTCCACCAATAGATGGTGTGTCGCCGGGGTAAATCATGTTGGTAACGACCCAACCCTTAGTCAGGAGAGTCACTTTGCCACCCTTCTGAACTTCGTCTTTATGCCAGTTAATATGTTGACGCGTAAGGTCAAGATTGACCATATCGTTTAATAACAAGCCAGCGGGAACAGCGCCAGAAGCGTCGGCAGTGTAACTTACTTTAGCACCAGATTGGTCTAAAGCAGCACCCGAGCCACCAGTGCTGACTGTTGCAACTCCACCACGACTGGCGGTTTCGTCCATGAAGAACGAAATGTCAGTTGCAAGTTCGTGTCTATCAGCTTTTAAAGCCATTGTCTTTATCTCCTTTAAAATAAACTTTTACTGTTTAGTTGTTTTGAGAACATTCTCAGTCAACCATTCAGAAGCAACGGCTCTTGCAGACTTAACTGCTTCAGTTTCGCCTGCGTCAACCAAAGCGGCTTCGGCTTGCTCTTCTGCTTCTTCAAGAACTTCTTCAGAAGCTTCTGCGTCGTCTACTTCTTCGTCAGATTCTTCAGACGCTTTAGTGTCTTTATCATCTGCATCTTTATCATCGTCATCTTCTTTTTCTTCGTCGTCTTTCTTCTTAAAAGGAACGAATCCTTTTTTTGCAAGAACAACAACCTGCTCAAACATCTCGTCTGTAGTGTCAGCAAAAGATGCCAAAAGTTCTTCGACTTCTTCTTCTGAGGCTCCAGCTTCAACTAGGGCAGATTTTCTAGATAACAACTTTGCTTCTGCCGCTTTCTCTTCGATAGTGGCTAAAGCTTCGTTGAGCTTCTCTTCGTTTTTTGCTAGAGTAGCTTCGAACGTATCTTTTTCTTCTGTCAAAGCAACAATTTGCTCTTCAAGAGTTGTGATAGCTTCGATTTTGGTAGCAACTTCAGCTTTAACTTCTTCAAGTTCAATAGTCAGTGCTTCCGTAGATGCATTGGCTAGTTCAGACTGAAGGTCAGATTGTGCGGTGAGAGCGGAGGCCAGTTTAGCCTTTAAGTCCTCAACCTCTTGTACTAGGCGTTCATCGGCCATGTCGTCGTACTCCTCTATGTTAAATTCTGTAATAGATTTAGCTTCAGATTTAGAAAAAGGGTTTGATTCCAAAATAACACTTTTTGGATTAGCAGGATTATCTACCAGACCTTTACCAGAGAAAGAAATGTTCTTTAACATTCTTCCTACTTGATATCCTTCATACTCACCTGTTCCGCCGTATGCACGCAAGTGCTTACTTAGAAATGCAGAGGCTTCGTCTCTGGATATTACTTTTTCTTGTCCTTCGGGTGTAATAACTGCGTAGTCAAAATCGTTGAATAAGCACTCCATGGAGACAAACCATTTACCCTCTTCAATTTCGGCAACAAGGGTGTTCATTCTCAATTGTAGTTCTGGATTTGACCAGCTATTGTAGAGAACGGCACTTGTTACGATATCAAATTGGCTTGGTAGTTCGTCGAATGATAGCTCGTCGGATATTTCATTACCCGTGCCGTCAACAACCATGTTTGCAGTAATGTGACCAATGATGTCGGCCTCATTGTGCATGAAGTTGAACTGCTTATCCTCTGGGGTTTTTCTAGCAGCCCATACTTGTTCTACATCAAAAACGTCGTCATTCTTATTCCACCCTGTAGATACTAATACCGAATTTAGATAATATAGGTCTAGTTGCTCAGGATTGCTTTTAGCAATAGATTCACCAGCCAGAATCTTGAATTCTTGCAGCTCTTTTTCGGACGGACTGTATGGTACAGCGAGAGAGGCATATGCCATCGTATTAGATGAGCTAATGTCTTCCGCTATACCGTCACTAATTTCTTTTTTGTAGACTTTGAATTTCATATATCCACCTCATATTTATATACACCTAAAACTTAAAAAGTTTATTAAACTAGGCATTCTTCGTAATACATTGCATATGCTGAAGAGCGTATTTGTCTCATCTCGTCCATAGAAGGCGCTCGTTCGTTTGCGTTAGAGAACTCCTTTATTAACTTGGCACACGTTTTGAGCATTTCAGCATTGTCAGCTTCCACGCCCTGAAGAATATTGTTAACCAAATCCGCAGTTATTTCTGAGAAGGGTGGCACGTCAGATAACACACCTAATTTAATATGCTCAAGTTCATTCTGTTCTTCCCTTGTAAGACTTCTAACGTTCTTTTTGCTGTAATGGCTTAGCAAGGCAGGGTTGAGAATGTCAGACACGCCCTTTTGAGCCTCTGTCGCCCAGAGCATTAGGTTTACAAAGTTGGACTTGCTTCTAGGTGTTTCTCGTCGCTGCTTACGCTTCTTCTTATCTTTCGAAAACTTTGGTCTACCATCCTCTGGTCTCCCAGTAGGGTCGTATTTCTCTTCCGGGGAATCAGGGGTGTTGTGATTACTTGGGTTCTCCTCCTCTTTTGGTAAATCCGGTGCCGCAGGAAGTCCAACATCTTCGTTCTCAAGTCGGTCTTTATTGTACGCCAACTTCTCCAAGTCCTCTTTGTGTTGAGGATTGTGGTAAGGACTCGCTTTCTTAGGCATCTTGTCTTTACTTCTCTCGCGAATCTCTCTGTTAACTCTAATTCGTTCGATGTCTGGCATTTCGCCAAATCTCTCAACAAGAGTTTCTACACTAATAACGTCACGGTCTGCTAATTGGATAAGAAGATTCTTCTCTGCCGCCTCGTCAGATAGCGAGATGTGGTCAAAGCGAATCCTTGCTGGCTGCTTAAAACCCATAGCCTTTTGTACTTGCTCAATTTCTTGATTCCAAAAGTCTGTTAGTATTTGACGACCATATTCTAAACGTTCTACCAAGGTCTTTAGGGACACAAAATTGTTTGTGAATCCACCGCCGCCACCAGCAATGCCTGTCAGTGTAGGAGGCACACCAAGACCAGAATACACACTTGTTAGAACTGGGTCATATTTTTCAGAACCTAAGAACTTGTACACTTGAGTGTTTGATTCTTTAAAATCAATTTCAGGACCCCATACTAAGTCCATTGTTCCGCCACCAGAGTTGCTGGCAAGAATGTTTCGAAGCTTGTTGATGCCAGCTTTCGTTGGGAGGATTTTATGTTCTAAATCGCCCAGTGTCCATAAACGAATATTAGAAATAGCACCATCTAAAGCCGACATGTCTGCTAGCTTCATTTTCTCTAGCATCATGATGTCGTCAATGATTGCGTATATCATGGGGTAAGCCCACAAAGACCAGTCATCTTTCTTGTAGTAATAAATGAATGTCTTTTCCATGTCTAATTCAATACTCTTTTGACCACTGGTTAAGGCCTGCTGAATATCGTTAGGAAGTTGATTAATCACAGACTGGTACTGAGGGTCTGATTTGTTGTGCATCCTCTTAATCATGTCGGAGACTTTAAGAGCAAGCCTTGGTTGTCCAGCAAATAAAGCTAACTCCTCCCCGATAACTTCTATCGACATGGGGTTTAGAAAATCATATATCCATGGGATTTCTCTCTTATGCACCAACATCTTTTGAATGTCCACGTCTGACGCCAGACTCATTTCTTCCTGAGTCTTTTTGTTAATCTTGGCCGTGCGTCTTTTAACAACGACGTTTCCACATCGGTACAGAATGTTTAAGAATCTTTCCGAACGTTCTCGTCCACGAACTTTCTTAAACCACTTCTTGTAGAAGCGTTCTATCTTTTTGTTGGGGTGTACTAAATCAATGCCCTGACTAGCAAAGTCTCCCATTAAGTCAATCACGTTCTTAATGATGCCGACTTTATTGTAGGCTTCCATGCACGTCTTAATAATTCGTTTTTGTTCGCTAGGAACTCTTTCATCTGAACGGTATCTATAATAATCGTCTCTAGAGAACCCTTGTCGTACAGAGATGTTGGGTTCTACATCAATGAAACTTCTATGAGAGGCGGTAGAGCTTTGCACACCGTCATAAGCTTCTAGAGAGTCGGCAGATTGCTCAAAAGCACGAGCTTTGTCTACGTCATTTGTCCAAGTAACGAATGGTTGTTCTAGAGGCTTTTTGTCGTCCGCCATGAGTGATAGTACCTTTGTAATAGTATTGCAATTGGATTACTAAGTATTATACACAATTAGCCATAAATATCGTTCATTCCCTGTGTAAACCAAGCAGGTCCCGTAAAAGAAGGACCTTTTGTTTCCATCTCTTCGTGACCAGCAAAACCTCCAGTAGACTCGTATTTAATCTTGTCGGGAGTCCTTTGCATAATCCTTGCGGCCATATTGGCCATGATGAGCGAGGAATACCTATCCTTTCTCATTTTACTCTTCTTGCCAGCCGCAACTATAACTTCCGGAGTATCCCACTTATCTCTTCCTGCCGGAGTTTGGGTCATCTGTATCATAGAAAGCTCGTTCTTGAGTTCTTCTATCTCCATAACACAGTCTTCTAACGTGTCGTAAACACGATTCTCAAATCCGTCACTAGCTTCAGACAGTCCTAGACTAATGGTGTCAAAGAATGGAAACAATAGAACCTTGTCTTCAAAGTCTTTCCTGAGACCGTGATTTGCTTCTGCCAACCAGTCGGACTTAGCAAACTGACACATTTCTAAAACATGTAGTCCAGCGTGGTCGTCCGTGTCCTTGTATTTGTCGTCATCTATGATTGGCCATATAGGCAGCTCGCCCTCTTTAATCTTGTCAGGGTCGTGCAGTGCCTCCATGACGGCAATACCGCCACCTTGAGCATCCATAGCAACATGCTCACAAGGGAAGACTCCCATCAAGTCCCTTATTTTTCTTGCACAAAAAGAATAGTAGTCACTCTCTGAGGTTAGTCCCGTTTTGACCAAGTCTTTATGCTGACTCCGGTTTGTAGTCCAGCAATATACAATGCGTCTATGGTCTTGCCTCATTTCAATAACAACAATGCTAAAGTTGTCTACTTCAGAAGCAGGGTCAACACCTATTACGTATTTGCAATCAGGGTCTCCTACGAGGGCGCTGGTGAAGAACACGTCTCCGCTGGGTAGCTTTATGGTGTCCTTGTCTGAACACACGCAGGATTCTAGAAGCGTTCTTTTAAAGAATCCGTGACTATCAGTCGTAAACACGGCTCCGAATTCCATCTGGTAAATACCTGAATGAACCGTAGCTTTAGAACGGGCTACTTGAGAATCGTCCATAAATCCCTCTGGCAAAAGCTCAAAGGGTATTCTCATTATGCTGTATTCTCGCCAGTCAAAATTCTTAGGAACTTCTTCACCGCCAAAAACCTCGCGTAGCTTTACAGGGTCTCCCTGACTCTTTATGATGGACTTCCACTTTTTCCAATACTGAGCAAAGTGGTTAAAATCATAGTATGCTGTTCCGGACAAGATTATCTGATTCGACATCTCACCGCCTTCGTATTCTTCTTCAGGGGCTTCGTTACCAAGTTCCTTGGCCACTTTTTGAGAAGCTATTCTTTTTACATTCTCTACGGGTGAAGAGCTTACGGCGGCAAAACCGGCAACAACGTTTTCAAAGATTTCTCTAGGAACAGACGCAAATTCGTCACAGACAATATCGTTTGCACGCTGACCACGAATCTTAGAGCCGTCACCCATAGGTAGGCAGGTGACGGTGCTTTTACCCATTCTCATTACACACCTATCAACATCTCTTCTAGGGCCACTGCTAGGCCCCATGATGTCTCTTAATATGGGAGAATTTTGCCATATTGTGTCCATGTACTCAAACAAGACTTTGGATTGACGGAAAGCAGCACCAACAATCACGATTTTTCTTTCGGGCATAATTAAAGCCCTAAGCATGGCGTATAGAGATAGCACGAAGGATTTGCCCAAACCTCTACTTCCAACCAACATGGGAAACTTTCTATTCCACAGCTCTTTCAACATCAAAGACTGCATTGGCAATATGTCTATGTTGAATATGCTCTTACAAATAAAGCTAAAGTACTCTGGTTGAGAGAGTAGCCAAGTTAGTCTAATATGAAAGTCGTTATCGCTTTCGTGGTAGATATGAGACAGGGGGTTGAACAACATGTTCTCGTCTACATCTATATTTAACCAAGCATCATCTATTTTTTTGATATTAGACACTCTACATCCTTATAACCATTTTGTCCAAGAACAGCATCTGCAAAACCGTAGTCAACAGCCTCTTCTGCTGTTAAATACCAGTCACCGTTTTGATTTATTTCTTTACGTATAAAATTTCTTACACTGCTTACTGTCTTGTGTTTGTTATTATTCTTAAAGAAGTTTCCTTCAGCACATCTTTCTGCATAAATATCCAACATTGTTTCATTGGATTGTTTATTTTGTTTAGCACTAGACTCAACAGCTAAGGAATTTCCATCTATACTCATTCCGCCCCAGTGAACCATGAACTCGGTATTGGGCATAAGAACTCTGGTTTTTGCTGACTGCAATATCACACTAGACATAGAAGAAACACTACCATATCCCAACATGGTGGTTTTTGTTTTAGCAAGAATAACAGCATCATATATAGCCATGCCGTCGCTCCAATTGCCACCAATTGTATGTAGGTGTATAAGTATCTGTTTCTGACTTCTTAGTATGTGTAGGTTCTTTATGAACTGTGTAGCCATTCTAAATTCAACACCCGCTTCTTCGGGCGAGTCTGTATAATATCCGTGTAGGTATATCTCTCCGGTTTTTATATTTATGCTGTAGTTGTGTGTCTCGTTGAGCTGAACGTTTTCATCAGGTGGCATGTGCTACTCCTCTTGTTCTAAAACACTGTATGCTTCAGTAATCAAACCTATGGCAATCTCCTCTGCATTCTCCTTGGTCTCTGCGAATATAAGTGTTATATCGTGTTTCTTTTCGTATCCATAAAGCAATCTCCGCATAAATTTTCCGTTCATACGAAGATATTTCCATTTGTATTTTGGTATTGTCGAACCTTCCGGAAACTGCATTAGAACGTCCTCGGAAAATTCACAAACGATGTATTTAAAGCGAAATTCTTCCATTCGCTCCAGCTCGGCCTCAAACTGCTTTCTCTTCTTGCCTAAGTTTAATGCCAGCTCTCCACTCGAAGCCTTCCTTTCTATTGACAGGCAGTCTTCTAGGCCTTTGGCTGTGTAGTCACCTGTTTTCATACCTTCGTCCACTACGGCTTCGCAGTTTTCGTAGAAGTCGAATGACCATCCGTTCTTCTCTCTAGTATCTCTAATAATCGTGTATTTTTCTGTTGCCATTTTATACTTGCTGGAAATGTATGTTAACTTCTAGGTTGTGACTATCGTTTGCTTCTATTTCTGACACACGAAACCCGTTAGACTCTAAGAACTGTATGCAGTCATCCATTGTGTGTTGGTTTTTATATATAGCATTCTGTAACGATACTGGTGCCTCCATCGACCCCTTTTTTATTATGTGTAGATATTTGCCAGATGACTTTAACGCCCTAAGGTCCTCGCCCTGTATATCAATTTTAAGCATATCAATTGTAGTAATACCATAATCTTCTATAATCTTATCCAGTCTTACCACCTCTACATCAAACACTTGGGTCTTATCCGTAAACGAAAAACCAAGCGTTAAAGGGAAGGGCCAGTATTTTTTTACAGCATCTTCGTTTGTTTTAAGTATAGAGCTACATTCTGAATTAGTTGGTTCATATAGTTTACACTCTCCATTAAAATCTGACACAGCCTTCTCAACAACGTGTATATTTGAGTAGTCTTTTGATTCCTCACGACAAAACTTGGCACATACAGGATGTGGTTCTACGAGATACAAGGTGTTACTTGGATACTCTTTAGAAGTCTGAAAAAAGTCTGCACTGCACCCGGTAAGAAATGCTGGACCCATATCCATAACAACTTTGTTTTTAGGACACATGTCTTTACCGGAAATACGCGAATCATGATATTTAGTTCTTATCAATTTCCCAAATTCTTTCTGTTTCTGTTCGTAAGTCTGGAGTGTCGTCAAAGCTGTACTCAAACTTTTCGATGTCCTTCGCATAAATCTTAGCCACTATGTTCTTTAGTTCTTCAGTGTAATATACGGAATAGTGGTCGTGATTAGTTTTGTTAATCCTGTGGTTTATAGCGTTGTTGTCGCGTTCTCTTCCATACACTTTTCTGAATGCTGTATCGAAGTCTTCCCTTAGATTCTCATACCTTCCAACAAAATCAATAATCTGGTTTCCTTCAGCGTCGAAAACATAATCATACTGAGGAATGAAGTGTTCCACCTTGTTGTAATACTCAAAGTCCGTGAAAAACTGATTCTGATTTATCGTTTCAGGTATGGCACGAATGAACTCATCAAAACCTTGACTGTTCGATTCACCCTGTTGTCTTGCGTGAAATTCAGACACCATTCTATCCCAAGGGTTTCTTACAAAGCAAAACTTGGTCAGTCGGCTTAATACGGCATCAGGCAGTATGTTATGATGCTTAACAATTTGTATATTAACATGTGAAGCTATTTCCGGATGCTCACGTCCGGAAACGGTGTCGTAGACTTCTGAGAAATTCTTCCAGAAATCTTTCAACTCTTTACTGGATGTCGAACCTCCTGCCGACGGTAGCGCCTGTTCAACTGTCGTGCTGGCAGTCTTAGAAACTTTAAAAAACAAGAAGTTGAATTCTTTTGAAAGTAGCATTATTTTCCCTCTAGTATTTCCATGAACAGCTTCTCAAAGTAAAGCTCTTTACCGTTAACTTCATTGTGACAATCCCAGCATAGTGTAATTCCATTGTGGACATCGTACCGTAAGGATGCCGCCGAACTCCACTTGCGTATGTGATGGACCTGCATTCTCCTGCCGCCACGTTTGCATCCGGGCATCTGGCACTTACGATTGTCTCTTTTAAGCACCTGTTGACGCCAGTCTTGATATATAGGGTCTTTAAAGTTTCTCAAAACGTATATTGACCTCCGCTAAACCAAAAAGGTGTTGTAGGAAACAGTGTTCTGTTGTATATTACTATAGCTTTCTAACTGAAGCGACACACTCGGAGTCAAACCGTAACACATCTTGTTGCCGTGAATCATCTTGGAACACATCCAGTCCATAGGACCTAACGCAGGCAGGTCCAACAACTCCCCAAACATAGTTTGGTTTAGAAGCACACAATGCCAGCCGGTTTCTCCACTGAGCCGCAGAACATTGGGAGCAACCTCCACGCTTCCGTACTTGCGATAATATGAACCAAAGTAAATCATGTCCCAATGATTAGAATCAAGAAACTTGCCTGCTTCAGCCACCACCGAATCAAAATACGAAGGCCGGAGTACAGCATCATCTTCGACGATTAGGAGGTTCTCGACCCCTTCTTCAACAGCCCGTTCTATCATGGCCCTGTGCGCTCTGTAAGCGTTGTAGGCGTTAGTTCTACTAGTCCACGACTCTCTCTTCAAACTATCCGCATGTGCTGGAGGAAGCTCGTCTACGTCCTTAAAGTCCGTACCTATCAAGAATTTGTCTGTCCATATATCTGCCACTTCTAAGAAGTTGCTGTGAATCATGTCAAACATGTCCGAAGAATTTTCGTTGTCAAGCGTTAGACATAGTGACATTTCTATATTATCTACAAATCCCATTCTTTTTCCTCTGTCGCTGTTAATTTAAGTCCATGGTATCTGTTAATCTTGTTGTCAAGACTATCTAACGCCATCAGAATGTATTCTACTCCTGCCATTAGTAATTCTGTCCTGTTAGAATTGATTTCTACTTGTTTTTCTAGTTCTTCTAATTTGGCTTGCTTGTATTCTATATAAAAATAACCGGGTAACACTGTTCCGGCATAGAAAACAACCAGTATTAGCTTTTTCTTCCAATTTTTCATGATAATCTCCAATATGTGGATGTTAAGTGTTCGAAATCCTTCCTAAATCGAATTCCACCATTATTTCGACCAGTTGTTCAAATGAAATACTGGGTTTCCACCCAAGCACATCTCTGGCTTTGCTGCAATCGCCACGCAAGTAGTCAACTTCCGCAGGACGTATCAAATCTTCATCTATATCAACATGTTCTTTGTAATCCCATATGTTTATACACCTAAAAGCCTCAGCTAAGAACTCTTCAACCGTGTGTGTCTCACCTGTACAAACCACGTAATCATCCGACTCTGCCTGTTGCAGCATCAACCACATCGCATAAACGTAATCTCTAGCGTGTCCCCAGTCTCTTTCTGCGTATAAATTGCCTAGACAAAGCTTATTCTCACCTAAACTATCGTAGTTATCGCCTATCCATTTGGTGATTTTGCGTGTCACAAATTTATCGCCACGTCGTTCAGACTCGTGATTGAATAAAATCCCGCAACTAGCATGGATGTCGTAAGATTCTCGGTATAAACGCACTGCGTGATGACCAGCTAGCTTGGCAATTGCGTAAGGAGACTGCGGGTTGAATGGCGTGTTCTCGTTTTGAAAAGTCTCTCCGTGCAAATTGGTCACGGAGTCGCCAAACATTTCAGAAGAAGAGGCTTGGTAGAATCTAGCCTCGGGAGTAACGGCAGAAACACCTTCTAGAATATTAAGAACCCCTTTACCTGTAACATCCCATGTAAGACCGGGTTGTTCAAAAGAGGTTCCAACATGCGACTGTGCGGCCAGATTGTAAACTTCCGCTACAGGCGAATACTCAGAAAGTATATTGTAGACCGAGAAGGCGTCTGTAATATCACCGAGTTTGAGTTCAAAAGATGGATGGTCTAGCAAGTGAACGATTCTGCTAGTGTTGTCTGTGGAAACACGACGAGCAACTCCTACTACTTGGTAGTTCTTCTCTAGGAGTAATTCTGTTAGGTATGAGCCGTCTTGTCCTGTGACACCAAATATGATGGCAGTTTTCATCTATACTTCTCCACTAGGCTATCAGTAGTTCTAGTCTTTCTCATTCTTTATGTTCTCGGGCGTTAGAAAGGGTTGGTCTACAAGTCCGTCTTCGTATCTATGGTATTTAGAGAGTCGTTCGCGTTCGTTTTCTGTTGCGATACGCATTTTCTCCATCTTCATACCTATGTTGTGGCGAAGCTCAGGTTCTTCCATTAGGCGGCGTATCCATCCAACGAAAGTGGTTTTAGAGTCCTCCAAACGTTTAACACGTTGTTCACGGGTGCCTTTCAGGTCTTTAAGCATTTTGCTTTTTTTATCCTGTAGGTCTTTGTAGTCCTTACTTATGCTTTCTATTGACGCACGAATGATAGCAACCTGTCTTTCAAGGTTTAAGATATAATCACGGTCAGCATCGTCTCCGAGAGAGCGTTGAACATCAATTTGCATTTCAAAGCTTCTGATATCCTCGGAGCAGGTTTGTTGTCTTGTTAGAGAGCGGTTCATCAGAACCTCTAACTTAATTGCATCAATAACTTGCAATTCTTCCGTCGGCAGAACGTCGTCACGGAATTGGGAGATTATTCTTCCCCAGTGGTAGACAAATAGCGTTAATTCGTCTTCGGTGAACTGTTGAGAAAGCTCTCTCCAGTACGGCCGTCGTTGTAGGTCGTAGGAGGCTTCTAGTTCTTCAAGTCTAGGGGCGGTTTTGATTTTGTCAATGACAAACTTGGCAACACTCTCTGGGTCTCGGTCTAATTGTAGACCAATCTCCTCCGACGTGAGCGTGTCGTAGCTCTCTCGTATGTATTTTTGTTCACTCTTGTTAAAACGGCCTTTCTTCAATGCCATTCTCCCCTAATATACGTACTATTTCAGATTTAACTTCTTCACGTCGTGCCTTAGAAACATAAACGCCGTCTATCATCCTCAAGTAGTCTTTTCTGCAAGATATATCGAGGTGCATATCTATAATACGAATTATTTCCTTATTAGCCATTATATCTGACTCGTTAGATACAAAAATCATGTTTTTTTCGCCTTCTTGCCGAACTGAATCAATGTCTATCGGGTGCATTAAGTTTTTACGGCTCTCATTACGCAGAGATTTTTTTAATTCCTTCCGGTTTGTTATCTCCATGTCTTCACTACCGTCTTTTCGGTAGTAATTATCACGCTTGAAGGTTTTCAGGCGGTTACTTATATGTACTGCAAGGAAATTCTCTAGGGGTCTAGATGGGTCATATCTATCCAGAGCCTCCATGCCAAGCATAAAGGCTTCCTGTTTAATATCTTCGGCGGTGTAGAAACCAAATTGAAACTTGTGGGCGTATCTATCAGCCACTCGCTCAATTGTGTCAATAACCTCCTTTTCAGTCATCCCCTTCGGAGTCTTCATCCGCACCCTCTAGTAAATCCATCGCTGTTGCTTTATCAGGGTCGGGCATAACTAATTCCCGCTTGACCTCCAGCTCCAATTCACCGGTTGCTTTTACATAAAGATTGCTGTCTATTATTTTGGCCATAAGACTTTCTCGTTGCTTAAAAATACTTGATTCCATCAAGCTATTATACGCTCATCTTAAACAAAAACCATTCTTCTGGGGCGAGAGAGGCAATTAGGGGCTGTCTGGGGCGATTTTTTGTGAGCTGCGAGGGTTATGTGGGTTCAAGCTGCAAAGATTAGCTGTTACAATTAGTATTATTTTGGGTTGATTTCGTTTGGACCACCCCCCTTTTTTTACCCTTAGTTTGGGGGGATAGGTGGTAAAATAAAAGCCCTAGTATGGCATTTTGTCGGGATTTATTCGATATAGGGGTTACCTATGCCGATTTATAGTTTAGACTTGTAAATAGTTAATCAAGTTGTTTGATTAACACCCACTACACTTTTTAAGGACGCAAAATATTATGGCGACTAAAAACGCAAAACGAACGATAGGCTTAGATAAACTTGTCAACGGTTTGGGTTGTTCGTTCGATTATAACGACACGTTTCGAGCAGGCGTGATTGAGAAATCAGGCACCGGCAAAAATGGTATCTGGTTTACTATCAAACAGCATGACGGCTCATACCGTTGTTTTACATTGGCAAAATGCCAGAATCTCAATGTCAACTCTATATAAGGCTAGTTGATTATGCCCCCTGCCATTTTGGCAGGGGGATTTTATACCCACTATTTTGGAAAGTTAAAATTATGACAACCACAACAAACATCGTAAATGTAATGCACAGTGAACACCGTATCCTGATAGATAGGGTAGAGGCTAAGCGTCCCGACCGAAGTATCAACCTACCGCCTACCGTGATAGCGTGGGTTATTACCCCTACGCTCAAGCCTCTAAGGTTCTACGTGTCGCCTTTTGAGACTGACGCCGACATTGAGACAATGGCTAGAGCGTGGATTGATTACGGCTGCCCAGTGCGACGGTTACACGTTCCTAAGGAACGGTGGACAAAAGAAGACCTGATAAAGCAAGGCGAGGTAAAAGCAACATTCGGGAATTACGAGCGTACAATAAGATATATACTTGGAAAGTAGTTAGGACGTCCCCCCTGCCATTATGGCAGGGGGCTTTTTATTCTCTCACATAAGGTTATGATTATGTTTAAACGATTAGATATTGTAGACGTTATTGGTGGCGTGTTAACGGTTGGTGTCATTGTCTTTGGTATAGTGTGGTGGACGGGGCAGTTACTCGATTTTATAGGGTAGGGCAGGCCTGCGACGAGAGTCGTAGGTAAGCCCTTCGGCTTGAGCAGGTAGTAGGCGACTGCCAGCCAGCCAGCCAGCCAGCCAGCCAGCCAGCCAGCGGAGTAGCTAATGCTCTCCGCTTGTGCAGTATGTAGTCAGCGACCGCCAGCCAGCCAGTAAATAAGTGCCGCGGCACTTTTACCCCCTTGTCAATAGGTATTATTTAAAATATACAAGATAATCCCATATATCTTTTTAGTGTTTATTTACATAAAAATATCCATTATGCTAATGCTATACTTATAATATGACGATATTTATGTTATACTTACTATATAACGTTTACCCACTCTCTCTCTTAAGGATTTTCTGATATGTCTAAATTTAACGCTCTTGGCCATTTACTTGTAGATTGTATTATTGTCGCGGCAGATGGCCGTGAATTGGGCGGTGATTGTGCCACAATGGAAGAGGCGCAATCCGCATTGCGCGAAATCCAACAAAAATATGACGATGCGGGATTGTCTCCGCGTGTTCACTGCGATGCACGCATTAAACTACTGTAGTGGGTAGCAAGCGAAATGCCCCCGCAAGGGGGCGGAGTAGCTAATGCTACCCGCTTGTGCGGTATGTAGCCAGCGACCGCCAGCAAAAGTGCCGCGGCACTTTCTGGGGCTTGTCAAGGGGTATTCTCAAAAAAACAGAAAATATATGGCTTTATTTTGCAAGAAAAAACATGAGATATTTCCACAAAAATAATCATTATTAGGGGCTATAGGCTTGCAATGGGTCGATATCTATACTATACTTAAAGCATGACGTTAACCACTACAACACTTTACGAAGGATTCATTATGAAAAATCGCACGCAACCTACAGCCACCATTAACAAAGAAGTTGACATTACG
>TARA_R110000765_G_scaffold20769_1_pt1 | contig 17919 bp, 24 predicted proteins | sample TARA_R110000765 | Tara Oceans TARA_R110000765 (sample SAMEA4398168) | marine metagenome | biome: Polar Biome; feature: [MES] marine water layer (ENVO:01000295) within the mesopelagic zone...; material: water (ENVO:00002006), including particulate matter (ENVO:01000060) such as...... | reverse complement strand
TCGTCGAACAGGTCGCGCAAGTGTTCGGTTAGTTGCCTGTCGTCCGTCGACCCCGCCTTCCATTTGGGATCATCCCAGATAGCACGGAAGTGGATCTTCTTATCACCCTTCCACTTATAGGCAACACTTAGTAGGTGCCAGTCGGTGTGGGTTGCGATCACTGACGCGTCCCACTGAGACCAAACGTAGGCCAGAGCGGCGGTACATTCGATGTCGTATATCAGAATCTTTGTTTTGTTCATGTGCCTCCTCAGAAAAGGGGTACTCTGTCAGGAAACGTTTATCGATGCTATCAGGGGCGTCCCTCTTTGATGAAGTGGTACACCGACCAGATGAGGATAGCCATAACAAACGAGAACGATCCAACCATGCGAGGATTATCACGCAACGCCCACAGTTGCTCGCTCAAGGTGTCGCCGCGGGCAGGGCGAAATAGTGCGACCATCTCAACGGCGAACCCCACCACAAACCACACTTTCCAGAACATAGAGAAGTAGGGGCTCATAGTATCTCCTTCAACCACAGCCTAAAATTTCGGATCGAACCGCTAAACGATAGCTGCCACGGTTGAAATCTAGAGTACGCGCTGCTGAATCGAACGCCCCAATCGGGGGCGTGCGGATAGCATGGCACATCTTTAGGTTCGCACTGGCAGTTCATGCTGGGTCTCCTTTTTTATCGTTGTCCCACGTCATCTCGCCGGGGCCGCCATCGACAGCACGCAGACGAAGCAGAACCTTATTCAGCTCGCCTTCGAGCCGATACGTTCGGGCGTCGTTCCTCTCAGCTAGTATCAGTATGCGGTGAATGTTCGCTCCGGTGTTCCAAATCAACTTTATTCCTTGATATAAACCGAGCAACGCGGTCGGAATTCCGACGATCCAGTTACCCCAGTCTTCCATTACTTGCTGCATTAGACGACCTCGCCTTTGATAACGACCGTGTAATCGCCAGCAGCACCAGTGTTACCCATCGGGCCTTGCGGTCCCGTAGCCCCAGTCTCGCCCCTAGCTCCGCCCGTCGGTGTGTAACATGACGCCCTCGACATGAACACAGCCAGCTGTTCTAGTGTGACCGGATCTTGCGCATTGTCCCTGTGACCCTCATTGAAGATCCCCAGTTCGATAGCCTCAACGAATGCGTCCTCCGCCCAGTAAGATACTGACATTTCGATCTCCTCATCTAAAACCCGTTTGATTCCCTCGGCTGCTTCCGAAGGGCTGATATTTAACTGAAAGTGCATGATGTCGGGTTTGCCCCATCGGCCACCCCACGTCCACACCTGCTTCCCGCTGTCGGCTGTGGCGATGGCCTCAACCGCCGCGATCTGCTCCTCTGTGAACTTACCCGAGAACGGGTCAACGTGAGCGTAAGGGTTCGACGCGGGGTCAATGTCGACAGCGATCCCATAAGAATGCAGCGAATAGTTAGACGACCCAGAGATCTTCCGGCAGTTATACGCCCACGTTGAATACGGTTCGTATCCGGTAGCGGTCAGGGCTTCGTCCAGGGCGGCGTAAGCGGCAACGGTTAGCGTTGGCACTGGGCCGATGCCCGTGCCCATGAACTCCGGGCTAGACCACCGTCCTGCAGCCCTGCACTTATATAGAGACCACTGGTCGCGGAGAAGCCGACTACTCGCCACTAAGCGACCTCATAAGTGCCAATAGCAGAAATGGTGTCGCTAGTAGTCCAAGTAAACGGAATGGTGTTAGACAGTACTTGTGCCACACCGTAAGTCGAGTTTGCTTTGTGAACGTAGAAGCCGAACACAGTCGTACTAACCATCTTCACTACACCAAGATTATGGATGGTGCCAGAGTCCAAAAATTTGACTGTACCAATAGGGCTGTGCGGCGTCGGCAGCACACCCGTCACCGGTAAACTCACCGTCGGATCGCTAGCACCCACAGTGGAAGTAGAACCCAAAATGAAATAAAACGTGAAATGGACGGTCTTTCCTATCTGCGTGTACCTTGCTGTTATAGTACCGTTACCCAACGCCATATTGGCGAGTGTTGGTGTCCAAGCGCTCCATGTTCCAACCCCGACGCCGTTATGCTGGATAGCCGCGGCCTGTATATTTAGCGTTCCGCCAGTATTAGAACCAGTACCACCAGAAGCGATAATGCGGGAGTCTCTATCAACTGCTGTCGCCCCCGAATGGAAGTCGATGACCGGTGTCGAAGATGAGCCGTCCACGCGCCCCAACTCGATGGCAGCGCTACCAGCCGGGTTGATCGTCAATGGGCCATCCATCCGTACGCTCGCAGTACTATCAACAGCGAACTCCGTTCGTGCGTCAGCAATATTTGCAGTCACGACAGTCGTCGCACCGGCCGCCACACTGATGGTAGCCAACTTTATCGCAGACGCAGGAGTAGACGGAGCAGAAGGAGAACCGGCAGGGCTCCCAGCGATAACTTCAACGTCAGAATAGTCTTTGCCGGAAGAGTCGAACGTGTTGTCGTAAACTCGCAGGACAACGATGTCCACGCGGGGATTGGACGCATTAGCAGTAGTCACGGGCACAGTGACAGAAGTGGACTGGTGCTCCACAATGAACGTTCCCTGCAAAGCAGTATCGCCGACTACAACGGCACGATCACCGGCAGTACCAGACCCAACTTTTATGGTCATGTTAGGCGACGACTGCTGGGCCACGAGAAACGAGTTCCCCACCGTGTTGACGACACCCTCATTTAGAAGGACGCTGTTGATCAGGCGGTCGCTCGCTGCAGTAAGGTCTTCGCCCTGGATACTCCGAGTGTTAATGTTTGCTGTTGCTGGCATTAGGAAATCCTCAAAGTTAGGTGATCGTAAATTGTTTCTAGCTTAGGTGCCAGAAGGAAAAGGGTTCTGTGAGTAGCGCATCCGAGATTCATGGCTTGCCCGATTCCGGTCTGCCATTGATAAAATCGTCCATCGCTGTCATTACCTTACCGTCGAGGTTGTGAGCATCCACCTCAGCGCCATCGCGAGCAGCAACAAGGTCTTCGTGACCGTTTGAGGTGACAGCTTTCATCCCGAACGCCTTACGATCCAAACGATCCTGTACCAGTTCCGAGTATGCCGCAGCCCACGAATTTACGATTTCTTCGGCATCGTGTTCGTGGTGATGGCACGCGCTCAGGCACGATTCCATCAGTTCGGTAGGGGCACCGTTCGGATTTAGTTGTTGGACTATCAGGTCTTCGACTGCCTGCTCAGTAATATGAAAGAACGCAGTGAAGCCCTGCCCTGCGTCGGTGAATTCCACGAGGACACTGCCGTCGGGCTGCTCCTCGAAACTGTCGACCGTGATCCTCATTATCTTAGCCCCAAAATTGTGCCCCACACGGCGAGCCGGTTAGTTGAATTAGTACTGACACTGACCCTAGCGAAGTTAGCGCATACCACGGTAGAACCGGGGCCGACAATTATCCGATCTTCCATGTGCATAGTGTTCCCGGTTGTTCCATTGGCGATCGCTTGAGCACCCGAGCCGTCGTCGACGCCAGCGATCCGAGTCGAAGCTCGAGCCTCCTGAAAACCCCCATACGTGTTAACTATCAACGTATAAGACCAAGCTAAGATATGGGCAGTGCCCACCCAAGACGGAATCGTAAAGGTGAATGAGACGTGATTCGTTGCCGTAGTATCCAAGGAAACATCAGAAGCGTTCGCCTCGCTGCTGTCGACGTGCACAGGGTGAAGCATCTCGTCAGTGTCAACAGCAAGGAAAGCGATCTCCTCCGTGCCAACGGCAAGGGGGGCGATCTTCGCGGTTGTCACAGCATCAGTGTCGATCTCAGCCGCGGTAACGGCAAGCGGACCGATCTTAACGTTCGTGACAGCGTTCTCCGCCAGATCGCGACTACGAATTGCACCATCAGAAACCGGCATAGCAACTCCCTATCATGCGTACTGCGACAACCCGAAGGTCGTCGTCCAATTCTTCTGTGCGTCGACCCTATGGGTCACGCCCTCAACAAACACGTTCTGCGTAACGGTATTCCCCGCAGGGGGTCGACGTTTCACCGTGTACTTATCTGAAATCTCCGCACCCAACGCTTGCGGCCACAATCCAGATGGATTAGAGCGGGGCTCAACAGTTATAGAATCAACGCGAACATGCGGATCTTTGTAACGTGCCAGCAGGAGGTCAGCCGTCTTCTTAGCGTACACGTCCTTAGTGTGGAACGTGCTGGTGCGACGCAACGTGCGAAGACCGTAAGCGGTCTGCGACGTAGCATCTGAAGAAACCTGCTTAACCCCGTTCTCCCGATCGACCTCGATGCGGTTCCAGATCTGATGGTCGTCGTAACCCAACTTCAGGTCAGTGTAACGCAACTCCGAACCCGAATCCCCGAACGTGGCAGCCACACTCGCAGCAGCCCGAAGGTTACCAGCCTGGAACGTGGCGTCACCATCACCAGCAATGAAGAACAAGCCATTCTCCGCCGCCGAAATGTTGCGAGCCAAGTCCAGCATGGTTTCGGATGTAGTGATCTCCAGATTCGTAGAGTTGATGTCCCCTGCAGCCAGATCACGCCACGCCAAAGGCCAGCCTACGTCCGTTAACAGGGAGGCGATTGTGCTCCCAGCGTTAGCGTAACGCTTATGGATGTGGACGGGGTACGTCAGGCCGGGGGTCGTCCAATTGATAATGTGTGCGCGACTCAGCAGCTTAGACGCGTCCACAGCGCGGAGCTCAACGGTGGCATCCTTCAAAGCAGGCCACAATTGGGGCCAAGCCTCCACGAAACCACGAAAAAGGTTATAAGTCACACTGTTATAGACGGCCCGCACTCGGACGGGAACCATCGGCAGCACGTTCGGATTGTACGCTCCCGACGTGTACGACGGGTCGAACCTGCCGTCAGCGTTAGAAAGGGTCATGCTCATAGTGGACGCCGGCATAGTGTCCAATTCATGGGAACGCCCCCTAGAGATGGCGAAGCTTCGAGCGTAAGCAGAAACGTCCGTCCAAACGGGGGTTACCAGCGGGGCGTAACCGAAAGCGATCTCAACAGTCAGGTTGACATCGGAGTCGAAGGCGACAGTCATATAGCCAACGAATTTCTTCGGTTCACTACGGAAGCCAAAACGGCACCGTCGACAACGAGGTTGATTATTTGGGCACCGCCACTACCGATCGAGTTGAGCTTAGAGAGCGGAATCACCACTTCCGGCCCGGCCTCGCCGACCATAGCAAGCGTCGGCTGCGTAACAATTCCACCGGCAGCCAGATAAGGAATATCGGGGATCATATCACCCGAGTTAAACGTTCCTCCACCCAACCAGCCTGGCAAGCTGACGTTGATCTTAGGGTCGAGCTTATTCCACATCGAGATAAAGCCGTTAGCCACGGCCTTAGCTATACGCTGCCCTGCGTCTCTGAGCTTCGTCCAAGCACTCGAAGAGACGGCAGTTATTCCATCCCAAAGCGCAGCACCGACGACCGTGCCGAAGGAACGAAAGAAACCGCCGACCATATCCAAAGACGCGTTCGCAGCGCCACGAATGGCACCGAGGAGCTCCCCAAGGCTGAACGATCGGGCAGCCTCAGCAACCCAATTTATCGCTGCTGCGATCCAAGAAGCCATCGCCATGTTGATCTTAACTGCAGCTTCAGGAATGCCCTTAACGAAAGCGACGACCAGCAGGCCAAACTTGGTTCCAAGCTCAGGCCCGACCCGCCGCATCCAATCAGTAAACGCAGGAATCCAAACGTTAATCATGTTCCGCGACCATCCGGCACCAGTAGACTTGATCCAGTTGATCACGCGATCCGGCATGGACGAAAGCCCGACCTTAATATTGGCCCACAAGGACTGGGTCCAGTCAACGAAGACCGGAAGCCATGTCTTAATGGCTTCCCGCAGCTGCCCGGCGGCTCCATGAATCCAGGGCATTATTTTATTGTCAACCCACGACCTTAGCTTCTTCTGGATGTCACCCAGCGGGCCGTCCAACTCCGGCCCAAAATACAGGAAAGCCGAAGCGATCCCCCCGACAATAGCGATAACCAGCAACGCAGGCCAACTGGCAAGCGTCGCCAACAGGATCGCGAGACGGGCAGCAAGCCAGCCAGCAACCCCAGCGACAACGTCGCTCAAACCGGCGAGGATGATCAGACCGGTCCCACTAAGGGTAGCCTTCATGCCAGTCGACAGAGTGCCAAAGAAGGCCACGAATTTAGTTATGGCCTCCCGCGCAGGCTTCAACTGCTCCCATAGCCCATCGCCGAATTGACGGACAGCCCGCCAAGCGTCAGCAAGCCGCTCCCTCATAGAATCAAAACTCGCACCCATAGCGTCAGCATTCTTCTCAAACCACTCTGCGGCACTCTTCAACGCAGGGACAAGCTTATCGCCGAACAGCTTCGCCATACGCTCAATGATAGGGAGAAATGCCAGAAGCAAAGTCTCCCGCATCTCCTTGAACCCGGCCTTCATCTTATTAGTTCTTATAAGCAAAGAATCCTGACCGTCAGCGTAAGCAGTCTGGGCATCAGTCGTCTTCTCAAAAATTAGCTCCTGCGTAGCTATCGCCTTGGCCTGCTGCAACGCGGCACCCGTAAGAGCCTTAGTGCCATTCTCAGCCAACCGGGCCTGAACGTCAGCCTCAGTAATGCTAATGCCCAAAGCCTTCAAGCCCTCGCGCTCACCCAGCATAGCCTTGCTAAGGATGTCGGCAACCTCAGCAGCGGACTGAGTGTTATTCGTCCACGCCGACAAGGCACCAGACAAACCAACCACATCCATAGCCAGCTGCGCGCCCTCCTCACGGGCGAAACCCATGGGGATGAGCAAGTCAGCGAAACCGGCAGTCAAACCCGTAAGTTCAGTCGAAGTCAAACCCATCGCACCAGCGATGCCAGAAGACCACTTCTGAACAGTCGCCAACTGATCGCCCAACACGACCTCAGACTTACGCATCGTCTGATCGAGGGTGATGCCCAATTCGAGGGCCTTCTTACCGACCAGAGCAAACGCCCCAATCGCGACTACCGAAAGGGCACCAACCTTCTTCGAGAAGCCCACCATCTTCTTCCCGAAACCGTCGGCAGAATGGCCGGCCTTAGCGAAGGCTTTAGAGACATTCCTAGCATCGCCAAGAATCGTTACCTTAACCGTATTGTTCTTAGCCATAATGCCTCACCCTCAATTCCGGTTCATCTCGGCAGCAGCCGAAGCAAACTCATTTATTTCACCGTCAGTAAGAAGCTCAAGCTCCCATGGCCGAATCCCGAACACATGTGCTAGCGTCGGCAAGCTCTTGCGAAACTGCCGACGCCTTCTCAATTTCCCTCGTCAACATCCTCGTCAACGATCGAACCCAAAGTCAGCTCGAGAAGAATATCGTCCATAGTCAGATCCGGGTTTTCTCTACGGGCCACAATCCAAACGATCGCGCCCATAGCTTCCATGTCCAAAGTAGACGCAGCTTCCAAAGCCTCCTGAACCGAAAGTCCAGTCTCCTTCTTAACGTCGCGCCACTCCAGACCGTTAATGTCAGTCGGATCTACGTGATACGTTTTTTCACCGATCTTAACAACTATTACAGTCTCACTCATGGGGTACCTCTCATATAGGGTCTTATTTCTTCAACAGCTTACTTATTTTCGTAGTGTACTCCCGCCGAATATCGCCCTGCTTGGCATCAATCGCATCATGCAGGAACGGGTTCGCAGCGATACCGCGGTCCTTCCAACCATACAAAATTATGGGGGCGTAAGGCACCTTCATCTTACCGACGGCCACATATGCTCTCTTTTGAGTAGCCAAGGCCCTAGTCGAACGTCTCAAAGCACCAGAAACAACGGGGGCTCGACGGCGCGCATCACTAGCCACAATCTCAGCAGCGGACTTATTTATCAGGCGCAGCTCAGTCTTCCACTCGCCCTCAGAATCGAAACGCCGTAATTTGCGGCGTACCTCTTCCATACCATCAACCCGGATTGCAGCCATAACGAACCTCCCGATTTTAGATACAGGAAAAGCCGGACGCATTCTACAACGCCCGGCCCACCATCCAATCATAACACATCACCACACCAGCGTCGCGACCACAAACCCCCAGATGATCGCGGACGCCGGTTGGCGAAACCTATTTAAGCTCTGGCCAAGTTGCCGGTACCCGTAACGGAACCAGACCAAGCGACCTTATCGCCCACAGGGTTAGAAATCGAATACGACTCCATGAACCCAGTCCCCGAATATGTGATACCACCTAAAACGAAGGACACGGCGATAGTCGCCCCATCAAACATCGCGAAGATGAGAGCGTCTTTCGTCGCGTCAAAATGACCGTCGACAGAGACGCTCCAAGACTTCAGCCCGGCGATACTCGCATCAGAGTCGTCACCTAGAGCAGTAGTCGAAGCCAAAGCCACGCCAGCCTCTAGACTGACAGAATCAACCACGCTTGTGAGAGCCTGACCGTCGAGTGTAATCGTGCTATTACTTCCATGAATTGCAGCCATCTGAACGGCCCCCTTTTATATCGTAAAGTAGCGCTATTCAGACGCCATCACAAACCCCAATCTGGGGAAAACCTTTTACCTAAAGTTGCGCGCCAACGAACAGGTGAACGTAGCAGAACTGAACGTCCCACCACTGACAATCGCCCGAACGTAACGGTTCAACGTGCCAGTAACAGTCGCGGAACGTTGCTGCGTCGCACCCGTAGCCGACGTAAACGTAATGAAATCAGCGAACGTACTATTGTCAGTCGAATCCTGAATTTTAACAATCACATTTGTTCCTGTCAGAGCCGTAACGTGAAGTTGGCCGAAACCGCCGAACGCACTAGAACTCGACTGATCGACCGAAGCGTAATTACCGGCTCCAGAAACAGCGACCAAATCGTGCAACGAAACACCCGAAGAGACGGGGCCGTCACCATCAAACGTCGCAGACACCCGAACAGCGTCCGCAGCGGGGGACTGGACGTTATACGAAGTGATGCGACCCTGAATCATCGAAACGCGATTACCAATCGCCAGGCCGCCATAACCGACAGTTACAATTTTACCGGAAGCGGCAGCCAAAGCACCATGTAGCTCCACGTCAGAAGCGTTCGCAGCGGCGTCGAACATCCCAGCCAAAGCCAAAGAACCCGAACCGACACCAGCGAGAAAAACCTCACTGTTATTACCGAACGCGGTCACGTTAACGGTTTGTACCGAAGACGTCACCGTCGTATTATTAAGGAACCCGGTCAAAGCGATCTCGTCGCCAATGACCACAGCATCCGACCCATGAACAGCAGCCATTATTTAACCTTTCCAGAAGTGAGGAGCCACTTGACGAACTTGTCGCCAGGAACCTCTTCACCTATCTCGGTGCGAGAGTCATCAGCCCAGCTGATGCCAGTCAACGCCACATAGGCGCGCGCAGCCTTCTTCTTTTCATCAGCCATACGGCCCTCCCTATTGTCTAAAGGTGAGATTCGACACTCACCGAAAAATCGACCCTCGCAATAAGCGAACCGTCCTGAGTCAAAACAGAACATTCGTAATCTGTCAGTCTGCAATGGAACACGCCTGAACCGCCCAAAGTAGAATCCGAGATTATAGCGTCCTCCAACTCCTTCAAAACCAGCAACGCTGCATCCTCTGCGACAGCAGACTCCGTCTCGTTCCCGCCGTTCACCTTATTAAAAATGACGCCCTCAACAGTCAGGATTTCGCCCTGACCAGTACCCAAAACGAAATGTTCCTGATCGCCACGGACACTTATTAAGGCAACATATTTTAGCAAAACGTTCTCATCGCCGGGGGGGAATCTATACGCCTGCGTAGTGAAAGCGTCGGCAACAGCAGACCGGGCGATCCCAACCTTAGAAGCCATTTTAGGCTATGCCCAAAGGCTGGCGATCATTCAGCCACTGGTTAAGCTCACCAACATTAGTCAGCGAACGGCCCATACCAGCAGTGATAAGCTTCATCGTGCCCAACTCATCCGAAAACGAGGTAGTCCGCGCATCCAGTTTAGACTTCGCCAAATGGTCCACGAGCAACAACAGGGCCATGCGGTCCGAACCCTCGGACGCGTAAGGCAACCCGTAAACGTACTCGACGACAACATTAAGGGGGTTCGCTGAAATCGGCTGTGTCCAAACAGAACCCTCACGCCACAAAATGGAGCCCAACAAAGAGAAATTTGTCACAGTCTGAGCGACACCGCCAATAGTGACAGACAGAAGCCTGCTCACGTCGCGGTTAGCACCGGGGCGCTGCAACGGGCGACCATCAGAAGACCGGGAATACCCGTCCCCCAGGAAGAGCTCGTGGTCACCAGAACCCGACAATTCCATGCGGTTGTAACGCTCAATCCAAGAACGTCCAGTCCACCGCTCGAACATTTCGCCGATGCGGATCCTCTCCGCAGCTATTGCAGCTTCAGTATACACGCTGGCAGACGTAAGCTTGCTATTGTCGAAAGACCTAGCGTCACGCTCATTGAACAGTTCGGAGCCGACAACCTCGATGGTCTGCTGTAAATCGGCCCCAGTATCCGAACGCGTCCAAGTGACATTCAGCAAAGCAGGATCAGCCCTGTCAGCCAAAGTGTAGGAATAGGTCGCAGTTGACGAAGAATACGAAGTAGAAGTCGAAGGAGCAACGACAGCAGTCCCCGCAGCGTCCGTAATCCCGATAGTGACCGTTCCGACATTAGTTGCGTCTCCGGCCACAAGCCAATTCAGCGCCAGAGTATAAGGCCCGGCATCCTGCAAAATATGTGTCATTTAACTACCCCCACCAAAACCGCCCGGAACGCTACCAAAAGAAACCGAAGAAATCGAACACGCATAACAGCCCACAACATCCAGATCAGGATGAGTCTCTCTGTGCTTGACCACCCTAAGCGGCAGACTGGGTACCAGAAACAACCAGCGCAGAAGACTGGGAAACCACAGTTAACGCCGCAGCCTGCCCCACCTAAGAGCCAGTCGTCGGAAACGACACCGAAGCATCAGGGCAGGTCACCCAAACAATAATCGGATCGCCCAAAGTAATCATTCAAACCACCAAAATAGCGGACACGGTATAGGTAATAGAATCAGTATCACCGTGGACAGCCTTAACCGACAACTCATTAGGAACCATATCGTTAACCGTCAGATTCGTAGCAGCAACCAACCCACGACCCACACGCAACGTAGTCGTACCAGTAGTGGTAACCGCAGCCGACGCCAACAAATCAACCAGCTTACCCGAAGTGGTATCACGCAACTGGACAGTAAATACCACCGACGGCGTAGCGGCCTTGGCAGTACAATCAATGACCACAAACAGGCCAGACGCACCTTCAGACACAAAATCTACGGCAGTGGGCGTAGCAGTCCTCGCAGCCGACGCAAACAGCGGAATCGACTTAGCGACAGTAGGGTAACTCATTATTTCTTCCCCTTATTCTTGGTCTTCTCAGACGGCGGAATAGCAACACCCAAATCCCGCTTAACGCCGGGAGTGGCAGTAGCTTCCTCAACAGACCGAAAATGGTCATCCAACGGCTCCAACAGAGCAACATCTTTCTTATGCTTCTTCACAACAGGATCATCGTCGGAAAGCACATCGCCCTCACCGATAACCCGACTCCCACTGCCCTTAACTCCAACAGCAAACGCAGTTTTCGCACGATAAGCCATAACATACTCCTCAAACACCTAGACGGGATTAACCAAATAGTGGGTACGGAAACCACGACAGTTCCCGCACCCCAGCCCAATCAGAGAAGGGCAAAAACTCACTAGAAACTAATCCTATGTAACGTTGAGCAGCTCGAAAGCAGCGTCATCGATACTATCTGAACCAGTACGCCAGTGCATATAACTACCGCGCGACCCAGAAGGACGGTTCGTAGAAGTATGGAAAAGATGCGGAATTGCCTCGATTGAGGCTCCGATCCTGTCAGCAATGACAAACTTCGAGAAGTCTCCATACACTAGAACGTAGTTGTCGCCTGAACCGTGTGATCCGTCCATAGCGGACGACTCATACGCAGGTTTGCCCAAGATCTGATCGAGAAGACGATCAGACAGGTCACCCGAGTACGAGAACGCAACAGCAGTACCAAACCGGCGAATGTCATTCAAGACAGCACGGTTAGCAACCCACGAAGCGTTAGCCTGGTAACGGGCACCCAAAGTCTGGGCAGTGACGTAGATGTCTGCGACTGCAAGAACGTCAGTCGAAGCAGAAGTCAGCGTCGAAGCAGTCTTCGCCACAACAATACCAGTCGGCTGGGCAGAACCCGTACCAACAGCATGGGCAGTAGCCTCCAACTGATCCTTACCATCAGCCATCAAAGCAGCAATATCCAAAGCAATATTAGGATAGTCCTGTCCGATTTCAATGCTGTAAGGAACGAACGCCGCAGCCTTATACACAGGCACAGTAGGCTGTGCGAATGTGGCGGTATCATCCGACACTTCGGCAGCTTCAGCATCCCACGAAGCACTCATCTGGCCAGCAGAAAGGCCTAACCAGTTGTCGTTCGTGATCTTCTCAACACGGCTGATCTGACGGAACGGGTTACTAGAACCCTCACCAGTAACGATCAGCGTCGGGTCGATTGGAGCTGGGACTGCGAAGCCTCCGGCAGTAGTCGTAAGCGACATAGCACGCTCAAGAGCACCACGCTCTTCACCAGTCAGCAAATGTCCCTGACCTGTGATTTGCTTAGCCCAAGCGGTCTTATAGTCACGGCTACCAGTACCCAATACTAGCTTAGCGATAGTGCTATCAGAATCATCGTTGCGCTCGATAAGGGTAGTGACCTGCTCACGAGCAGAGTCGTCCATTTCCCATTTATCGGTCTTCTCGATGGCTTCAAGAGCACGTCCGCGATATTCGTCACGAACACCAGGACCAAAGGCCCTAACATCGGACAGATCATACGGATCGCTCTGAACAGCCAAAGGAGCCTTACGAGTCATCGTATGAACGACGTTCTCAGGCACTTCGGCAAGCTCTGAGGCACGAACCTCGGCAGCAGCACGCTTCTCGAGCTTCTCACGCTTTTCGGCGAGAACAGCAAGCTCAGCATCAATTTCTACGAAACGGGCCTCATCGGCATCCGTTAGGTTTTCAATCGCACCCAGTTCGGTCATCTCAGCGGACAACTCCCCGGCACGGTCGGCAATGGCATTAAAATCCATCATTTACCTTCCAATTTAGCGGCTCTTTCCTGCATCAAACGCAGGCGAGCCGGATTCATTTTTCTTAGCTCAGCGGCCACATCAGAAGTGTCGGACTCGACGGCTTCCCCCTTGGTGCCAAAAGCAAGCCAATCAGCAAACGCAGAACGCGCCTCCTGAGAAGCAAACAACTCATCAAAACCTGATCCCAGACCGGCAGACCTAACAGAAACGCTAGTGTCCTGATACGCTGGGAAGACTACGGGGCCCAACTCCATGCACCGAAGCTCCGTGATAGTGCGGACCGCAATATCGCCGGAATCGTAATCCCATGTCTCATTAACAACTTGGAAACGAAAACTCATTCCGTCAATCGCACCGGCAGAAATCGCATCACGCACAGGCTTCACAAGCATATTGTCGAACAATTGCGCCTCGACCCTCAAACCGCGGGAATCCTCAGCGAGCGAAGTGATAGCACCGATTGGAATGCTACCAACAAAAGGGTGCGCCCCATGATCGAACTGGAGGACGGGCATACGCTCAGAAATGCTCTTAACGAACGCCCCCCGCGCGATACTCTCAGTGAACCGACCCTCCCAAGAGTCGATCTCAGTCGGAGAGTTAAACATGGCAGCGTAGCCGGACATCGAAAGGCCGCTGCCATCAGCTCGTTTCTCCTCGGTGCGAAGCTCAAACGGAACGCTTATAGTCCGCTCAGAAGCGGCCTCGAATTTAGTAGCCACAGGCCACCTCCCTAGACTTAGTTGATAGGATCATTAGGGCTTGCGTCCTCATCAGAAGCGTTATCGCCACCATCGAGGCCGTCTTCTTCAGTTTGCAAAGTAGTAGGCACCAGGCCCGTATGAACCAGCAGGCCCATGTTCCCGGAAGTCACAGCATCGCGCGAACTCTCAGCAGTCCAACCGCCACGGCCCAACGCGGTGATAGAGAGCGCACGGAGGCGCTGGATCTCAGCAGCGTCCTTAGCGTCCTGCTGCAACGCAGGGACGGCAGAGTCGTCGTACCAGAGCGAATGGTCAGCGGGAAGATCCACCACAGACTCCAAGCTGTTCACCATACTACGCCACAACGGGCGAATCGTACCATCAGCCAAAAACCGGAACGCCTGCACCGAGTTAGTGAACGTCGAAGCTCGCAAACCTAGCGTCACGCCAGCAAGTTGAGGTGGAACCCCAGCAGCCTGGCACAAACGCAACTCCGCGGCAGCCTGTAGATCAGTGAACTGCATGTCACCAAAAGACGAACCAACAATCTTAACGTCGGCTCCCTGATCGATCACCATCGTCTTATACTGATTATTGCCAGTGTACTTCTTAGAAACGGCGTCCTCGACAGCCTTCCGGCTCTCAGGAGTTAAAGTCTGCATGATCTTCACGATCATGTTAGGCGTCGCAGCATTCGCAAAAAACTTGCGTCGATGGGACTCCATCTCACCATCACCAAGAATCTCGGACGCGACGGGGGTCAGCCAACTCATGCCAATAAACGGGCGGAGTGGATCAGGAACCGGCATCCAATGAGCAACCTCATCCGCCGGAAAGAACTTAGGAGCACCAGCCTTAGACGAATTCTCGAAATAGTAGTATCCGGCAATAAACTTGCCGCCATCCGACAAAACAGAAACCCGCCCCGGATCCAAACGCTGCAAACCCGAAGGGGTCTTCAAAACGTAAGCGTTCCCAGACAAAGAAGCGTCCTGCTCCATACGAAAAATTAGATTACCCGGAGAACGCAACTGAGACGGCGTAGACGTCAGCACACCATCGGGACCCCTAAACCTAAACTCAACCTCAGACAAAAGACGCGCCCGGACCCCAATTAGAGAGTAGACAAGCCCATGGTTCAGATATCCCTCATTAACATATGACTTAAAATCGCTCAAACCCTCAACAGACGGGACAGCAGCATTCCAAGACTCAAACAGGCTCACAGCCTCCGCACGAGCAGACCCAGAACCAGACCCAAAACGGTCGATAAGACGGCTCATACAGAGTCCACGCTTTCAGCAAACACGGCGAAAATGGCGACCAAAGCGCCAAACACGCCGACAGCTAGACGCCAATCAACAGCGAAAAGAGCGAAATGAAAGAGGGACGCACCCAAAACAAAAAAGATCAACTGCTTCACAACCAAACCCCCAAAAAATCACGCAAACGAAATGATCGGAACAACACCAGCACCAGACCGGGCACCGGAAAACGCGACAGTGGCAGCCACAAGGGGGCTGATGTCAACGTCTGACTTGCTGCGACCCCAAACCCACGAATCGCCCACAACGCGGCGAACAACACCGGCAACAGAAGAATCCAAAAGGCCGTCATTCCTAACCAAAACCAAACCATCAGCGACAGCATCAAAAAACTGCGAGCAAGCCGCCTGCATCTCACCTAGCTTCAACGCCGTAACCTGGACACCCTCGCGACCCAAAACGTCAACGAGACCAGCGGCAGGCCCAGAACCATCCAAAAAGACGGGACCACCATGAGAGCGAACGAGCTCAGACAAACGGCCCGCGACCCAACTAGTACCCGGACGCTGATCAACAACTTCCAAAGCACCAGAAGAATCAGCGGACACAATCACCGCAGAAACTCGACTCAACGGTACATCAACAGCGAAAACCAAACCCTGACCCGGAGAAGCGGTCGAAGACTGGACAGCCTCCCAAACACCTTCGGGAAAAACACTCTCAGCGGAACGAGTCCACTGATTCAACATCGCACGCCGAAACTCGCCATCAGGCATCGAAAGACGCGAATGCTTAACACTATCCAAACCCTGGATGTGACCCAACGCAGGCATGCAAGCCAACCAAGTAGCCGGATCATCCGAATCTTCGGTCTCGTCCGCAGACCATTCAAAATATGCGAGACCCGAAGTTGAGCCGTCAGCAACAGAAGCCCTACCGCTGTCCACCTTAGCCCGCAACGGGACCGACTTATCAGTCCCAGCAGTCGACGTAACCAAAAGCTGGGCGTCATCAACAGTCAGCATGGCGGGGAGAAGACCCTGTATACGCCTGTCGTCGCTATCGGCCATCAGCTCGTCGAGGACTGCGAGACTAACGGTCTTACCGTGACCGGCCTCCTGCGAAGTAGCCAACGCCTCGATGCGTGACCCATTTAAAAACTCGACAGCAGTATACGCAGAACCCTTCAAAACCTGCTTAACAGCCGCACCCATCGGCGAAGCCATCAACATCGGAACCTGATCTCTCACGAGCTTAGACCTAGAATCCTGCCCCGTCTGAGCGGTATATGCGATGTTCTGCGGACCGCCCCAATTCAAAGCACGATCCAACTGAACCGCCAAAACCAAAAGGGTCTTACCAGACTGACGGGGAACAGTCACCACAACCTCACGAAAAGCCGGTAGCCCAGACTCCCCGTCGATTTCTCCAAGAACGTCGGCTACCTGACGCTGCCAGGGCATCAAAGGCTGGCCAAGCAACTCGGCGACCTTGGCGATCCTCCAACCGAACGACTCCCGTTCCGGGGACCGCACAGTCGCAAACCTAGCCGCTGGCATTACCAGAACCGAAAGCATTCATCAACTCAGACAACTCATCCAAACCAACGCCCACAAGGCCACGCAAACCCTCCTCCACAGCGCGGAACTCGCGATGCAAGGCAGCATTAGAAGAGTCTATATCCAACGAACCAGCCAACAGCAACAGCTGCGCACATTGCGCGTCGTTAGCAGAGGACAACAAGCCACGATCATCCAAAAACGCGACCAACAACTCAGAAGAAGCAAACAGGGAAACAGACATTACCACTCCCGACTCGGCCCGCTTGGGGCACCCTCAGACAAACCAAGACGGGGGTCTGGTCTAGTCAGGTTACATTTAGCGCACGAAGCCCGAAGGTTGCGGGGGTCCAAAGGATGCCCACCCAAACGCAACGGCACAATATGATCACAATGCTCAGCAGTCAGCGTGCATTGCGGCCCGCGGATCTGACACAAAAAGTTGTCACGCTCGAAGACAGCCAACCGGGTACGACGCCAAACAGAAGACGAATACAGGGGGTTATTACCCACCGTCTAAATCGTCCGACTCGTCGATCGTACTAGTCGCAATATCGTCCACAGTGTAAACGTGATCCAATTGCTCTTCCAAGCCCTGCAGAATCAGGGACGTGTGAGCGTATTGCTGAGCGAAGCCGAAGGACTCCTCGGGCAGACGCTGCGCGTGTTCCGCCCAGTCTAAAGATTCGATCTTCAGCCAACGCTGAACATCCTCGACCAGAAGCTGAAGCCGCCCGTGCTCATCATAGGAGATCTCGAAAATCGATCTCATGGCAAGGCCATCCCGTCGAAATAGAAACTTCCCTCCAACTTAGGGAAGTATAGCCCGATTTCCGCACCAGTCCACTCACGATTACAGGCTGCCCTACCCCGCCACGCTTAGCCACGCGAAACCACTTCCTGCCATACGGCACGCGGCCATTATCTGGCCGAGTCATGCAGTGCGTTGAACTGTCGCATCCCGTTCCAGCCCGCGTAATCGGTTTGCAGCGAAACCATCATACCCAGTGCGGGATCATAAGCAGAGTTGGGATTCATGTTAAAAACTGGGTCATCCCCAGCCTCGATACTCGCGATGCGAGCGAAACCCCTATCAGCCATGTAATCGGCCGGGCCCTCGACCGAGCCGGTCGCGTGGTCGAAGGTGAACTTTCCAACAGTTTTTGTGGTTGGCATGGTCATACTCCCGATGTTGTGTGCGTCTTGCATAGCCAAAGTATGTCACAGATTGGGGCG
>TARA_R110000765_G_scaffold56651_10_pt1 | contig 18065 bp, 15 predicted proteins | sample TARA_R110000765 | Tara Oceans TARA_R110000765 (sample SAMEA4398168) | marine metagenome | biome: Polar Biome; feature: [MES] marine water layer (ENVO:01000295) within the mesopelagic zone...; material: water (ENVO:00002006), including particulate matter (ENVO:01000060) such... | reverse complement strand
AAAGCCACATCACGTCATAAAAGACGCAGTTGCTCGGAGGGATACGTTCAATGAGTAATTTTTCTTTTTTAAGTCTATCCTTAAAATTTATTTCTTTTAATTTTTCTAAAGCTTCACTTGATTTCCCTTCAATAATTAAAAGATGCATTTCCTTATATGAATCCGACAATTCATCAATATTGGTATATGCCAATTGTTTTGCCAGAGCATCTATAGTGCTTTCTTGTAATTTATTAATATCATTCAATTTAGATAGTCTATTTTCTAAATCTGCAGAGTTCTGGCTAATAAAACCATTTAATGAATCGACTTTAGACTCATATAAAATTTTCATTTCATTATGTAAGGAAAGAGGTATAGCATAATCTTTTAAAAATCTGTAATGGGAAAAATATGAACTTTCTAAATTCTCTTTTTTTGAGACTATTATATTAATTGGAAAAGTTGTGCTAACTGAACAATTTAAAACGTCTTTATTAATTATTACATATCCTTCCTTTTGAACATTAAGTTCTATATTTTCTCCTACACTTTTGTCTGCAACTATTATTTCAAAATATCCGTTAGAATCAGATAATTGTGATTTAAAGTATCCCTCATTTGAAGAGATTGAAACATTTGACACAAATTCAGTATAACCACTGTATGTCTTACTATTTTGAAGAATAACATAACCAAAAATTGAACTGTCCTCTTGTGCCTGGGTTAAAACAAAGCTTGATATAAAAAGTATTATTAAATAATTCTTAATTAGCATTTATCCTCTTAATTAATACATCTAAAGATTGTGAAGTATGAACAGGAACGTTTTTTCTCTCTAAATCTATGAAACCGTCTTTGTGGAATCTCACATTTTGAAACTTCTGTTGATACTTAGGTGGAATTGCAAGTTCAAAATAACCATATTTATTGGTAAATACGCTTTGGTCTCTAATACTTACCCTTACACTATCCACGCCATATTCAGTTTTGGAATCTATTACATTCCCATAAATTAAATCTGTATTGAATAACCTTATTTCAAGATATATTGATGATTTGTCCTTTAAAACATAAAAAGTATCTTTTTTTACAGGTCTGTAGGGTTGTGAGTGCGTTATAAATATCCTTACTTTTTTATTATGAAAATAAGATGGAATTTCTTTAAAAGTAGCTTCTCCCTTTTCATTAATAGTGGCTTCCTTTTTATCAGAATTGAGCATTATTGCAACCTTTCCCTGATTTTTTAAGATTAAATCATCTATTCCTTTTGGTCCATGAACAAAAACAGTAAAATCAATGGAGCTAACATCTACTTTGGTCAAATCAAAATTCCAATAGTGTTTAATAAATAAACCAATTAATAATATCGGTAATGTGAAACCCAAATACATTTTCCAATTCGTCAGAAGCTTATCTCCAAAAAAAGTATGTTTTATTAAGTATTCCTTACCTTTAGGTGTAATTTTTGCCCTTATGTAAAGATTTTCTAACATCACCTCATTAGGTGATTCTGCAATCTTATTAAATTTCAATTCGTTACTATAGTCCAATTCAGCAAGACCTTCCTTTTCAAGATATTTTACAAGTTGACTAGCTTTATTTCTATCAAAACCTTTTTTTAACAAAATATGAACGATATCGGTGGTCTCTAATGGATTTAATTTCCTTAGAATACCATTAATTTTAATGTCTAATTCTTCCATAATAAAAAGAGGCTATACTAGTGTTATCCAATATCAAAATATAAAGATATATCTTACTAACAAAAAAAAAGCTATTTAGTCAGCGTTCTTAGTTATTTTATTATTGGTATTTCCAAAGAAAAACTCACCCGTTTGTTCCCTCTATCCTCTAAAACATTTTGAAATATATGTTCAGAGTTATAATAAATTCTTCCAACATCTAATTAGCCTAGCAAAACCATGCAGGTTGATCAATTTTAACAATTAATCATATATAAAATGTAAGAATATAAACCTGCATTTTTATTATATTTAAAAACAAAAAGGTGACACTTGAGAAAACAAACCACACTGAAAATAGCGAATTATCTGACTGAGATTCAAAAAGAAGTTTTTGAAATTATAAGTGAGCATAAAAATATTTTAATTAGCTCAAATCCAGCTAGTGGCAAAACCACTCTTTTTGCTCAACTTTGTATAGACAGCATTTCTAATCCTATAAATAATAATAGAATTATTTTTTGCGCTCCTTATTTAATAATTCAAGAGCAATTTAAGCAAAGATTATTGAATTCTAAGGTTTCAGTAGATTTTGAATTAAATGGTTTAAGTGAACGGAAAAAATTAAATAAGGAAGATAGAATAATCACATCTACCTTTAAAAGCTTCCCAAAAATCTCAGAAAATTTAAATACCGAAGATATTGTTATTATTGACGAAGCACACACTCTATTAGTTGTATTTAGCGATAAAAAAACAAATAAACATGACCATTTTGGAAATTTCTATAAGTCTTTATATGATACAAAAGCCAAAATTGTTTTAATGACAGGAACGCCTGTTGAATCGTTTCAATATTGGTTTGACGACCTACATGAAATTAAAGTTCTCAAAGAATCCGCTAAGGCAAAAGTAAAAATCCAATATAGTGATTCTAAAGAAAATGATATAGTGATTCAATTCGCCAAAGAGTGTATAGAAAAATATGATAAAAACTCATTAAATGTCATTTATGTAAAAAGCAAAATAAAATGTGAAAAGATTGCTAAAATTATAGAATTGCTTGGATATAAGGGATTGGTATTAACTTCTGAAACCAAGTCATCTAAAGAATATGAGGAATTGGTAAAGTATTCTATAATTTCGCTGGATTACCAGTTTCTGATAACAACAAATGTTATAAGCACTGGAGCAAATATTTTAAATGAAAATATGGGTAAGGCGTTGATGTTAAATGAACATGACCCTATTGAAATCAAACAGTTTTCAAAGCGTTTTAGAAATAAACTAGATATTGAAATTGATGTTGTAAATAAATATCAAAAGAATGTAGAAAGATTTGAAAATTTAAGGGATAAAATAAGAGAAAAAAGAAATTTAAACAGAGAGTATTTAAGAAAGATCAAACAGAATCTAAATGTGGAATTAGAACCACGTATTATTGACGAATTAGAGTTCAATCAATTAGGAGGTGAAGCATACCAACTAAATCCAAAATTTATGCAGAGCACCTATCTTAAAAGAAATTTATTACAAGAAATCTATTATCACCAAGAAATAACTAAAACTTACAATGACAGGAATGAACTAATAAATGCCTTGAACGAATTTGACGATATTATTTCGGTCGAGATTCAAGCATATGAAAGCAGCAAAACTGATTTTAAGTTTAATGAAAGGGCGTATCAAGAAAATAAAAAAGCCTATTTTAATGATGTAATAGATGATTTTATTGCGAATCCAGAAGTATATTTATGGGTGTCTTCTAAATATATTAAAGTATACCACAAGTATAGTGATTTAACCAAAATAAGCTCCATTCTTGATAAATTTGTATTGTCAAAGAGCATTGATGAAGAGGCTAAACTCATATCTATCAACCCTCCAATTATAAACAATATCATTGCGCCATTAATAGAATATTACAGTCTTTTTGATATTGGAGATGCTAGACTTACATTAATGAGTTGCTTAAAATTCATAAAAGTTGTCCCTAAAAATAAACGTTCCAAACATGCAATTGCCCTGTGGTTTAATCATATATTTCATGAATCATTTAAAATTCCCGACGATTATGGTCCTGAAAACTATAATTTAGATAGGAGGAATTCCTTTGATATAAATGAAAATAAAAACAGTAAATTGATTTATTTCCTTCTAAACCAATCTTTTAATTTTTTAATGAACAATGAGGAAATTTATTATCAAGAATTCAAAAATTACATCATATCCTCGGACTTTAATGTGGATTTTTTTCCAGATAAGTTTTTTCCTTGGCGTTCTCAACTAACAATACATGATGGTACAATTACAGAAATAGATACAAATTTTGGCTTTGGACTACTTCATTCAATTTTTGCTATTAAATCAAAACAAGAACAAAAGAAACATCCAAAGATTAAAAGTAAGGGAAGAGTAAATACTCATTTACCAGCGAATATGGAATATCTTTTTTGCTTAAATCAAAAGGAAACTCAATTAGTTATTTCAAGTTTAACTCTAATTAAAACAAGTCCTCCAACCTATTTGTACAATAGTATGAACTTAAATGAATCCGAAAGAGTTGTTATAGACAGAAATTATTTGACATTAATGGCTAGCTCTTCTATTTAAGGATTTTAAATGCTGTTAAATGCAGGTTTATCTATTATTTTTTAATTTTCTATATATATAAAACTAAGATAAACCTGCATATTTAGCTAAACATTTTCAGGGGTTCTTTGGTAAAGGAGGAACCGTCTCAAAAGCTTGATTATCCAAAATTCAGCATGACTCCTTTTTTTTCTAAATGATTATATCGAATCTATTATAGTAATAGGCTTCCCCTTTAATTATATACACCGTAACCAATTCCCTAGTTACTTTGACCTCCTCTACCCAAACTATACTACCTTTTTTTAAATTACCCGTTCCATGTAATACCCGTACTTTAAACGGACAGAAAAGTATTTTTAATAGGTTGTTCCAGGTTATAACGTATAGTTCTTTAGGAGAGCTATATTTAAGTAATTCCGCTAATTTCTCCTCATCCATGTCTCCAATTTATATGTTATTCCACTAGCTGGTTTATTTGCAATCAAGTCCCTAATAGCTATATTTATTATTGAGTGTACCAATTTAAAATTCCGTTTTCCATGGAATTTCCTAGGTGGTTGATTAACTCGTATGCATTTACATTGCGTTCCAAGTTCGTATCGATATAAGATGACTTGTTGGCTTCGGTAAGCAAATTGAACAATTTCCAGAAGTCTATTGAACCATCTTTATTTCTTCCAAAGTTTGGGCAGCTATAATAATTTTTTACCAACACACTTACCTGACTATCGTTTAGGTGGATAGGGAACACCTGAAGTTGTTCCGACTTGGTCATGTGATGGTACATCCTAAGTCTCCCCAAAAAATGGGCAAATTGCTTCTCCGTAAATCTATATCCGGACATTCTCTGCATCATTTCTAAATGTCTTTCCCGATTATAGGATAGAAATAAATTCTCCATCTGTTTGCCCAATTCATCTATTGACCCAATCCTTATTTCATTGGAAAATCCATCCGTTGAAATGCACAGATTGGTACAGACCTTATTTTTAAAACCTATAAATGCCTTGAATTTCTCCAATGACTTTCTGCTGTACAAATTTTCTTGGTTATAAGCACGAACCCCACCTACACTAAGACTGAGTTCATTTCCATTAATTACCTCTACTATGTTGGGTAGGTCAATTAGAAAAGCACATCTTTCATAATAAATGGTCTTCTCATGTTCTTTGAGCTCCTTAGCTGGCTTACCAATGGCAGATGGTATTCTTCCCTTCACTACGTGGCTAACCCTAATATCAGGTGAATTAACCTGCATTTCAGGAAATAGATTTTGAACTATTTCCATGGTATTGCCTATAAATTGTCCGTGACTAATCGTCGTTTCATTGTCCTTAGAAAAAACGGGTATAATACAATCCTTCTGTAGATGCTGTAATGACACCTTCTGTGTGTTGGCTTCTATAAAACTACTGGAATGATTGTTTTTTATTTCCAATGTATCCTGAATCATCGATTGGGGGCGTGGGTTAGTTATTAGTTCCATGTTCTTTTGTTTTTAGAGGGTTAATAATAGCTTCTGATGATACAATTTGACTTGTAACCGTTTCCAAAACGGATTTGCGATTTAATATCATGGGATATACTTCTTTTTTTAATCCTTGATATTTTTGATATAAATGGCGTAAACCCTCAATTGTGGTACATCTGACAATTTCTGTTTTGGCTTGTTCTACAGATAATCCTTCATTGCACCACTGAATTAGTTTTTTCCCAGTGGCTTGGTTTATTATAAATTCTGGCTTATTGGAAAATAGCCCAGTTCTATCTTTTGATGCCTTTGCCAAATGCCCATCATTGATAAGTTCAAAATTCACAGTAAGCTCATATTCATAGCCTTCGCGAGTAATCTCTTTTGTACCATGTTTTACAACCTTGGTCTTTCCATTTTGGTCACTGTCCAAGGAATAGTCAATCTTGCTCCTGACCGTAGTTATAATATGACCTTTTGATTGTAAAATGGCATCTATAAAAGCTTGGTGCCGTGGAGATACTTTGCTCCAATCTTGAAAGCGCCCCCCCAACTGTTCGTGGATTTGCAAACATCCTCCCTTACCTTGCCATTCATGGGTTATGCTGTCGATAATAATGACCTCCATAGACGCATTCTCGCAGGTTTTAATGGCTTCTATATATCTTTCTGGACTATAGGGTTCATAGAGGGATAAAACACTAAAATCCCCCAAATGGGAATAAAGGCTGGCACTGTTATTTTCTGTATCTATGATTGCAATCTTGGACCAATCATTTGTTATTCCATAAGCCAATAATAAAGCGGAATAGCTTTTGCCAAATCCACTTGCCCCACTCAAACCAAGTCTTAGTTTTACCTGGTGCCGTTGTGCAGTTTGTAATTTCATAATTTTTATTTTTAATGTTGATATTAAATTTTCCTTTTATCTAGGTGATATATTTATTCGATAATATTTTTAATTAGGTCATAATTAAATTTTTGAGGTAATCATAAACTTTATTATAAAGCTCCCTACTGAAAAAAAAACATAAAAAAAGAGCTCCATTTCTGCAGCCCTTTTTTATTATGTAGGTTATTTTTCTAGGAAACCAATTCCTCCTCCACTAAATGATTATCTAGGATTTCTTCATCTGGACCAATAAATTCATACCTATGGGACAAGGACATGATTTCTCCTGTTTCAGGATTGGTATACTCGTAAGGGTTCACCTTAATTTTCTTAATGTTTCCAGCAAGTTCATTTCCAATTAAACTTTCACAAACGTTGCTGTCAAAGGTGCAGGGCACATGGGCTTTCCTTACCGTAAGATAGGTTTTACCAGTTTCTTTACTTTTGACTGTTTCCAGTCCTCCGTGTACAATTAATGTACAAAATTCAGTTCCATCCTCTTTTGAATAGATTTTGTAATCTACAATTTTTACCATGGTCTTTTTAATTTAAGATTAAACAATTATAGCACGGGGTATCCCGCAAAATCCAAAAAGGGCGGGGGCTGACTGTAGGTAAGTCTGCTCTTACATGAAGGAAGTGCCTGAAAAAAATTTAAAAAAAAATTTTGAAAATGTAGATTTTGTTTAGATTTTAAATATTGAAATCAATTTGCCCCAAAATCTTTGTTTCGTAACAATTGGCTGATCTAAATTGTCTTTTATTATATAGTTGATTAGTATGCCATTTTCAAATTCTAAAAACAGTTGTTTCTCATATTCTGTTGCGTATCCTGCGTGGACATACTTTGTAATATTGCCATGAGGCAGGCTTATTGAGCCACTAAACCAATTTGCAAATACCTTTTCCTGTTCTGGAAATAAATAACCCAGTCCAACCTCTACAATTTCATTGCTTATTTCTATTTGACTAAATAAATCTATTATATATAGGTGGTTATTAAGCACTTCCCATTTACCGACATAACCCCTCCAACATCCAGTATTTAGAAGTGAAAATTTGGGTTTATTATCCAATTTTTCTAAATAAGGTTTTAATGGTTCGGTTGCCATGCCATACTCTTTACCATCGCTATATAATTTCTCTTTTACTTGGGCGGTCATCTAACTATGATTCTTTTTGATCTTTAGGGATTCTTTATAAGATATCTTCTTCCAAATTGGCTTCCTTATTTTTTAATTGGTCACTTAATCTTGCCAGATCACCTTATAAATTTCAAGGAGATATTCCTCAAACAATACCTTTGGTTCATTATTCTTTGAGTTCTCAAAAAAAAATATTACCAAGAGCTATAAAATAATATCTGAAAAGTTTTCAATGATAATGTCAATTGATTTCGATTATGATTTTGCTAGCTGTTTTAAATGAACGAAAGAACAGAATTTATTGCCCAAAGTGCCTTACTATCGTCAAAAGCTAAATTAACTTTTTGATCGTTAGGACAAACTTTGTTATACTCCTCAAAAACAACTTTCTGCATAACAGGTCTGTACTTGATAAACTGCAAAGGACTACTATTTATAGTTGAATAATCATAGAAACAGATACAGAATATAACCGTCGGAATATCGGTGTCAAAATTAAAAGCAATATCGTTTACTAGCTCTTCATTCATTCCTTTTCCTCTAGATATAAAATGAATATTAACTGATTTCAAGAATTGCAAGGTGGTTTCAAACCCATGTTTTCCCACGAAAAAATGTTGATAATAATCCTTGGATAGTTTACCTGATAGAATTTCTAGTGAATTGTCCTTTTTTTTTAAACCGAAATTGAAAAGTCCCATTTCAAGAAGTTTTAATGATTATTGGATTGAACCATAATAAAAATAGGCAAATATGCCTATATAAAAACACATTTTCTCCACCATTTTTATCGCGTGGATTTAATTGGCGAAAATGAGTTTTTATCAAGCTTTGGGAAAAACCTTAGAAGATTGAGAAAATCAAAAGGTTTTACTCAAGAATTCCTTGCAAACGAAATAGGCGTTGAAATCTCCCAAATTAGTAGAATAGAAAGGGGAATAATAAATACCTCAATTTCCAACGCCTTTCGCATTGCTAAAGTCCTAGATATAAAAGTGTCTGATTTATTTGAATGATAGCCCTTTAGATAATTGTTCCATTTCTGTACCTACTTTTTTCTGTATAATTTAGTACCCCTGCTTAATCTTTGCTGTCGCATAGGTCTTATCTTTTAAATGCTATAGGTATAAATGCTATATTTATTCTCGAATAAAACGCATTAGCAATAATTTGATGAAAGGAAAGATGAAAAAGATTCCGATTATTTTAATTTCCATGCTGTTCATTACACTAACAGCTAACGGACAGAATTTATTCTTCCTTGGCGAAAATAGTTACCCCTGTACTGAACCTTTTGCACTACAATCTAATTTAGATGACGGGGAAGACTTGAATATATTATTTGCCAAGGATGAAGCAACGGCGGTTATTGCTGTAACTACAAAATCTTCACTGCAAGGAACAATAATTAGTGGAAAACTAATAATTTATCTTGATGATGGAACTGTTATAACGTGCATGGACAGGGGAGAATCCTACTATGTAGATGACACTGCCAAAGCAGTGTACTCTTTGACAAATGAACAAGTGAATAAAATGAAAAACAGCAATATTAATTCTGTTGGATATACACTAAAAATATACGATATTAAAGAAGTGAATCGGTCAGCTTCAAATAAAGGTATCTCGACTAAGGATCTAATCGCTAAATTTTTCAATAATTTTGATAGTGTCAACGAAGTTGCCGTTAAAAAGGAGCAGGAGCCTGATAAGAAAAAACTCGATGCCCTGATGGGAGAACTTAACAATAAACAAGGTCAGCCAAATGTAGAATCATATGCAACCAGTTATTATGGTAGTCCTGGATTGGGCAGTGGTACTGGAAGTTATGGGCTCAATGGACGATCCTTGGTGAATAAAGGTAAGATACAACAGGAATGTAAAGAAGAGGGAAGGGTCGTAGTGAAAATTATAGTGGACCGAAATGGAAAAGTGGTAAGTGCTATACCTGGGCAAAAAGGTACTACCAATACGCATCCCTGCCTAATGGAACCCGCAAAGAAAACAGCTTTTATGCATCAATGGAACTTGGATTCCAATGCACCCAGTCAACAGATAGGTTTTGTAGTGGTTAATTACTAATTAGGAGAGTGACACGTAATTCTTTCACTTGTACTCATGTGTAATCTTCAAACTCTAATGACCTAACAATTCGCTTACTATTATTTTCTTAGGTATAAAAGAAAAAACTGCAATACATTCTAGCGAAATGTAATTGGTTTGAAAAAAAGACAGCCTTTATGACTGCCTTTCCTGGTAATTATTAACATGTCCTGATGTTGTTCTAAAGACCATCATGAGTTATCCTCAACTGTGGCGTCAGGTGCATTTTTCTTCACCGAGGCAATACCATTTTCCATGGCAGTAGCACTTGAATACATTTCGCTCTTGCCGATTACTTGACCATTGGATGCCTTAAGGTTAAAGTAAGGGCTGCCATCCTTAGCCGTATTCCGCTCATATCTGCCATCTTCCTGCGAATTTGTTCTTACGGATGATATCCCATTATCACAAGCAGCTTTCGTCGTATAAGCTTCACTACTTAAAATTACCTGCCCATTGGATGCCTTTAAATTAAACCTAAACTGTCCGGATTTGTCTTTTTTAATTTCAAATTTTCCCATTGTAATATTTTATATTAAGTCTTAAATATAATATTTTTTTTAGACAGCCTTAAGTAAAATATCATACCCACTTACAACCCACCTCTTTAGCTACTTTGACTTAATTCAATATACAAATTAAAAGATATAGCAGCACCTAGTCTATCAGAAATAGCGATTATGAGGTTTGACTCAATTAAACTATTTTAGTAGACATCTAAAGGTATAAAGTTAATAGCTATATCCAATTGTTGCCAGCCATTTGGAGCAACCAACTATAAAACCACGAAGTTCATCATATAAAAATTTAAATTATGTCGAAAAAATCTAAAAGTATTGTTGAAGAATTTCCAATGACAATTGTATTGACAATAGGTGGAGCTTTTCTTTTTAATAAATTATTTAATGGCTTTTGGCTCACAATACTTGGATTAGTCCTTGGTCTAGTTGCCGGTTTAATAATTGATGGTAATAAAGATTCAAAATAATGGAAAAATCAAGGAAGAATATTTTATTGACAACAATTATAATTTCCGCGTTAATCCTTGTGACATACGGGTTTATGTATTTTTACCAAGGAAAAGAAATTGAAAAATTTAAGGACAACGCTATTACTTTGTTAATCACCTCATTTGCTTTTATTATTAGTTCAATAGCACTTACTGCATTGGCATTAGAAAAGGAAGAAGGAATTAAAGAGTTAAAAGAATATGGACCATATCTGGCTCTTGGGTGTTTTATTTCAATAATATATTCTGCATACGATATTTTCATTATGTTCTACAATTTATTTTAAATACTCTTTTTAAAATAAACGGCAGGCAACAATGGCTCCTATGAAAAGCACTAGTCCAGTCCTTAAAGTTAATATTTTTTCATAAGTCTTGCCATCTCCTCACTAACCCTCTTCTGCACTACCTTCCCATAATATTCCTGTGTTATCTTCATACTGCTATGCCCCAACAATTCACTTACAACCTCCATAGGAACGTCATTATAAAGAAGCACAGTGGATGCAAAAGTCTTTCTAGCCATATGGTGGCTGACTGACTTGTTAATGCCTACAATGCCTGCTATTTCCTTTAAATAAGAGTTGATCTTTTGATTGCTGAATTTTGGAAGTGCACAATCCCCAGCCTCATCATATTTAGCCAATATTGTTTTGGCTTTTGGTAACAAGGGAACAGATATTATCTTACTAGTTTTCTCCCTTTTCATTTGGATCCATTCATTGCCATCAAAGCCCTTAACTATGTGCTCTTTTTTTAGGTTTGCCATTTCATGGTATGCCAATCCGGTATAGCAACAAAAAATAAATAGATCCTTTACCAATTGAAGTCTGGGCTGGGTAAAATCATGTTTCTCAAGCATCTTCAATTCATCTACAGACAGAAAAATAACCTCTTTTTTAACTCTTCCAGGCTTATGTAAAGCAAATGGATCCTTGTCTAGGCAACCTTCAGCCACAGCCACCCTAATAGGCTTTCTAAAGCGCTGTATCACTTTGTTTATGGTTACTTGGCATTGTCCTTCCTCTGTCTTTAAAAAGTACTCAAAATCAACTAAAAACTGAGATGTTATATCTTTTAAGGCAATATCATTTTTTTTATATTTCCATTTGACATAGCGTTCAACCTTGGAGCATGTATAGTTGTACTTTTTCCAAGTACCCATTTTAATGTCCTTTCCAACCAGCTTTTTAATCTTAGCCACATATTCCTTTATATAGTAGATAATTTTTACTGTTTCTTTTACTGGTTTCCCTATATAATAATTGAAAACATCATCAACTGAGAATTCAATCCCTTTGAGTTGTAGCTGTAGGTATGTGGCTGTTATCTTAGAGGAGATTAATTCTAATTGAATATTTAAATGTTGTCCATTAGATGATTCTTTAACAACATATTGCTTCTTTGAATTCCATTGTATTGGATTTAAGAACAACCCAGTAGAAAATTGCTTTCTTTTCTTTTCGTAGGTAATTCTGCAGTAAATAGGGCATTCCCCTTTTAGATTTGTTTTCGCCTTATTCAAATAAAATAAGACAATTAGATTTTTTTGATACATGACCAATTGGTTTAAGGTTAAACAATTGGCATACAATTCAGATTCTTAATAGTGGGATACCTGAGCTTTGGATTGGGATACCCACAGGGATACCTAGAACGCTCAAATAACTTGATAAGTTGACTTCTGTAGGAATGCATTCTATTCTCCCCAAAACCCTATGTTTACTGGGCTAAAAAGAAAAAGTCCAACCTAAATTAATAAGTTGGACTCGTCTTCTGGTGGTCCCACCTGGGCTCGAACCAGGGACCACCTGATTATGAGTCAGCCTAAACATGGTCTCTTATAACTTAATATGGCTTGAAATGCCCATTTTACGGGTATTTTTCATATCTTCAATATCACATTAAACCATCTGAAATCAAAAAAAGCACGCCGAAAGCACGCCGAAAAAAACACTCACTTTTTATGGCCACTATTAAGATAGCCCTTGATAAACGGGCAGACCACACTACCAAAGATAATAAACACCCGTTGGTTTTACGCATAGGGCACGCCGGAAAAACACGAGATATTCAATTCAATGTACACTTAAAAGAAAATCAATACAATTTTAACACTGGAAAAATAACAGGTATATTGAATGCCGTGCGCCATACCAAGCGAACCCATAAAATCTATTCGGATGTGGATTTATGGGTCCATGAAAACCAGGGCGAAATCAAGAAATGGGAAATGGATCGTTTAAAATCAGAAATTGAACAGCGCTTTTTTAATATTTCCCCATCTAGAACCATCTTAAACCATGGGGGGAAATATCTTTCTCGCTTGCGTCTGGAACAACGCTTTTCCACCGCCAGTTCTTACGAGGATGCATTAAAGTCCTTGATTAAATTTAGGAGACATTTAAAAGGAATGGCGGACACTAATATAAAAACTCTTTATGAAATCAAGGAAGACAAATTGGTGCCTCTTGATGAATTCAAGAATCTAGATATGGAAATAAAGGCCATAGACTATGGTTTTGCGAAGGACTTTAAAGCCTATTTAAGTAATCGCTATAAATCAAAAAATACGCCGGCAATATTCCTAAGAAGTTTACAGGCTATTATGAACGATGCAGGAAAGACATTTGAGGATCTAAGAGGCCATAAGCCATTATCGAACATCAAAAAGAAGAGCCATGCGAATGCTCCTGCCCCACTTGATTTGGAAGATATCCGTAAAATTAGAATGTTAGAATTAGAGCCTAAAACCCCGATTTGGGACAATCGCAATTATCTATTGTTCATGTTCAATAATATGGGAATGAATTTTTTTGATATGGCAATATTGAAACGTTTCCAGTTTGAGGATAATCGAATCAAGTATTTTCGAAAAAAAACTCATTATGAAGGGGATTATTTTAGTGTACTGCAAAGTGATGAATCATTAAAAATCATAAATCATTATTTAAACGGTCAAAAAGATAACGAATACCTATTTCCTATCATACCTGAAAATACTTCACCAGAACGCTTGCATAAAGTAAACAAAGCAAAAGCAAAAATTTTCAATGAGTATGCAGCGAGAATTGCCGCCTTGTTGGGAATAGAAAAAAAGATTACTACATACACGCTTCGGGACACCTGGACTAATATTGGTCTTGACATGGGAATAGACATCCGTAAAATATCTTCCGGACTTGGTCATTCGAGTGTTCAAGTGACCGAGAAGCACTATGGCAAAAGCGTTACGGCAAAAATACTCGATGAAATTAATGCCAAGATTACTGGAGCATAAAAAGCAATTTTATAATGACAGGTATTTGAGTCCTCTACGTCTACAATTCAATTTTGGAAAGCCAAGTAATAAACAAGTTAAAACTTAAGCATTCATCCAAAGTCCATAAATGAACCATCATCGAACAATGCCCCTGTTTTAATTCAAAAAATATAATTTGCGCCCATATTTCATCTTACGCACTCGAATTTTTTATATATTGCGCCTAAATTCTACTTTTTATGTCTTCTAGCCCTCATTTTTCAACTCATGCACCCATTTTTCAAGGAAGAAAAGTTCCTGAAGAAGGAGTCATTGTCGGATATGCTGCCATTATTCAAAAATTAGGGTTAAAAGTACCTATGCCAAATCAAATCGCATTGGTCTGCCAGCAAAACAAAAAATATCAATCCGAAGATTGGAACGTTTTACCAAAAAGTTACTTGCCGGATGACAATGCAAATCTCACAGAAATAGAAGCGCTTTACAAACACTTGGTATTTTCGTTAAAATATGAAGGCATCAATCTTTTGTTTTTTAGCTTTCTGGCCAAACACTATTACGAGGAACAACTATCAATTTTGGTAAGCATAGAACCAACCGGGCAGTACAGCAGACGTATTTGGTTCTTGCTAGAATGGATTATGCAGAAACCTTTGGCAGGAAAAGAAGATCTGACCAAGAAAAGTTATGTGCCATTATTGGATGAAAATCTGCAATACGCTATAGAAGGTATAAGGTCATCTCGGCATTTAATTATCAACAATCTACCAGGCACACCTGATTTCTGTCCTCTCATATTCAAGACTGAAAAGTTAGAGAATTACATTTCCTCTAAACTTTCAGAACGAGAAAACGAGTACTTAAAAGGAATCCGCAAAGACATTCTGCAACGTGCCGCGGCATTTCTACTATTGAAGGATTCCAAAGCATCGTTCACAATCGAAGGGGAGAGTCCTCGAAGTAAAAGGGCTGCCCGCTGGGGACAAGCCATAGGCCAAGCTGGCTATAGTGATCTTAGTAAAGAGGAATTCATCCGTCTCCAACAAATTGTAATAGAGAATCCAAGGTTTATAGATATTGGTTTTCGAAAAAAGGGAGGATTTGTGGGAGAGCATGACCGCACAACTGGGGAACCAATTCCAGATCATTTCTCTGCACGCTGGCAGGATATAGAAAAATTGATCAACGGTCTTTTGGAAACCAATCGACTGCTGTTGAGTACCAATATGGATGCGGTATTGATTGCAGCTTCGATTGCCTTTGGTTTTGTTTTTATCCACCCTTTACAGGATGGCAATGGCCGGATACACCGCTACCTTATTCATCATATCTTGGCAAAAAAACAATTTTCGCAACAAGGCATCATATTTCCAATATCCGCTTCTATTTTGGATCATATCACCGATTACAGAAAAGTACTGGAGGCCTATTCCCATCCGCTGTTGGATTTTATTGAATGGAAAGAGACACCTGACCATAATGTAGAGGTTATCAATGAAACTCTAGATTACTATCGTTACTATAATGCCACCAAACAGGCCGAGTTATTGTTTGATTGTGTGAACGACACCATAGAGAACGTTATTCCCAAGGAAGTGGTCTATTTAAGAAAGTTTGACGCCTACAAAAGGTTCTTGGAAGATGAATATGAAATGCCAGATAAGATGATAGCAATATTGGTTCGCTTTTTGGAACAAAACGAGGGCCAGCTTTCCCAAAGAGCACGGAAAAAAGAGTTTAATCAGCTAAAAGATGAAGAAATCCATCGTATTGAAAAAAAGTTCAATGAAATCTTCAAATAATTATTCGACAGTTATGTTTTGGATGTAGCTATTGACTTGTTACTGCTATAAAATGCTGTTGATCAATGATTATTCTTAAACAAATTCCTTATTGATAAAATTAAGTTGGAAACCTTTAGAATATCCCTGATTGATCGATTTCCCTGCTTTAAATTCTTTCATTTTTTTTACTTTTCCTAAATCATCCTTAATTAACAAAATTATCGCTTTTCTTAAATACCTATATTCTTATTTAAGATTTCTGTATAAAAGCTTAAATAACTGGCTTCTTGTTTAAGCCTTTGAGGAAACATCCCCCCAACACCTAACTATCGTATCTCCACCAATTGAATTTCATTAACGTTTAGATAGATAGAACCCAATGGGGCATCCAAAGCATTTTGAATACTTTATCCTCCTCTTCCCCCTAACCACTAATAAAGCACCCATAGTGAGCAAATTCCAATAACGGAACAGCTTTCCTGAAGTCTACATCGAAAGACCCCTGCCCTTATACTTGGAATAATCCGTCAGCTCATCCTTGAAGCCGTTGAAGGCTTCTTCCGGTTTGGGATTTTCACTTCCCAACAGATTGCCCAGGGCATAGACACCTTTTCTCAGAAGATGTGCATGCTTCCTGTCAATCTGTATTTTGGCAACGGTGTGCAGTGCTTCCCTTAACCCATTTTCCATATGGTGTTCCAATATCTCAATGGGGAGGTTTGGCCTTACCCCTTCCAACACGTACAAATAGGCTACTTTATTATATTGCCCTCTCTCCATCAGATACCCGGACCAGAGGTTTTTTAGATTATCTCGCCCGTTGGCTCCAATATCTTCCAAGATTTTTGTTTGACCCTCCAAGATATTGTCCAAGTTAATCGATGATTCCAGATAAGCTTGTGTTTTTGGTGCTATAGAAACTTTTACCGGGCACTTGGAATATATAGAACCGATGCATATTTTCTCTCCCAGTTTCTCAAAATAAAAGCCCTTGGCATTGAAAAACTGGATATAGTCGTTCGGGGATTTTTCAAAAGATACTTGTGTGCGCTCTGCATATTTGTGATAGGCCCTTAGGCTCAAGCTTTCAAATTTTTGCCTGTATGGCAAAGCCATGGCATCGTAGAGGTTAGGGAATATCATTGGCAAAAATATCGCGGTCGGACCAGGTTTGATTTCTTTTGACGTTTTATCGTTCAGTAGTCCGTCCAATACCTTTTCGTTCTCCCCTATAAAGCCAGGGGAGGCATAAAATTCGATCTGGTCCGGTATTGTGACATGGCCCATATCCAGCTTGACCTTATGTCGATCGGAGTTGACATAGGTCAGGTTGCCGTTGTCATATTTGGTGCCAAGGCTGCGAATAAATTCAAAAAGGACTTCCCTTTGCTTGGGTGGTTCAAACAGTTGTTTGTCGATTGCCTGTTTTATCTGTCCCGCTTTTGTTTGCAATGCCCATTCCTCCCTTACCGATTCCGTACCATAAAGCTTGTCCTTTACAATATCGAACTGCAATTGTATCAGATCGCCCAGGTTTCGGTTGTCGGTATGCAGATACTTCCTAAGAAACCTAAAGCGTTCCGATTTGGCCATTTCCGTAGCTATAGACTTTATGGGCATCCTAATGATATGTTCAGAAAAAAGGGTCCTGTTCCATGAATCCTGATAGCTGCTACGATAGGCTTCCTTGATGCACCGCTGGAGCTCCAATTGCAGCTGAACGCTTTCCGCATACATCTGGGTATATTCACATTCGAACAGTGCCGGGTTTTCTAGGATTCCTATATCCTTCTCCATTTCTTTGCTATTGAGGACATATCCCGATTTGTCATATATCGAGAAATCCACTGCTTTTCCCTGTCCGTCATAGTTTAGCCTACAATCCAATTTTTGATGGGATCTCAGGATATCGGGAAGGTGTTCGGGGCCGATGGTCCTGAAAAGTCCAAAAGTGGTACGCAGTTGTTTTTCCAGCCGTTTTTTGACCATGGGCAATAGCTTGGATTTTTGGTTGAGCTCAAAGACCTTTTGCAGTTTTGGACCGCTCAATTGTGGGTGGACGGTATAACCGTTGATAAATCTCGACCTGTAGCCGTCCTTTACTTCGATGCCGAACGATACGCCTATCCTACCATTGTGA
>TARA_R110000765_G_scaffold344066_1_pt1 | contig 18118 bp, 11 predicted proteins | sample TARA_R110000765 | Tara Oceans TARA_R110000765 (sample SAMEA4398168) | marine metagenome | biome: Polar Biome; feature: [MES] marine water layer (ENVO:01000295) within the mesopelagic zone...; material: water (ENVO:00002006), including particulate matter (ENVO:01000060) such... | reverse complement strand
AGGGTATGAACCAACGAGATGTTAGCCACGTAGCTCAACTCCAGTTTAATTCTAGTTACAAAACAAAAATGGCCGAAGAAGCTGGTGAGCAAAGTACTAAACTATTTGATCAGAAACTGACCTTTGAGCTGGAAGCACGAAAGATGTTCAATTTAATTGATATTAATAAGGTTAACAATAAAGCAGCTCAGCAACTAGAAATAATTAAACAAATGAAGGCAGAGATTAAATCTCTCGGTGATGGAACAGCTCTTTTACAAATGGGTACTGAAGTATACTTGTATAATCCTATGACGGAATATACTGAAATAAACGAAAAAAACAAAAAGAAAAAAAAGTACGCCCCGGGATTTACACTACTTAATCGTGCAGAAGCATTAGGTTTGTTGGGTGCGTCGGGTGGTAATGCGTATGCAGATGGTGATGTAATCAGAGAAGTATTGGATAACCAAGGATCGGGGAAATAAATGGCGCAAGCGGGACTTAATACAATGAGTGTAAACCCAATAGGGAATCCGTATAACCCTACGCCTAGTGGTGGTCTATCATCACTTAATACTAATTCAACAGACACAGCAGCCTTAGGAGGACTTGCATTAGAAAATAATAACCTTGGTCTACCTAGTCTTGAACCTCCACAAAACGCTGGCCCGTCAGTTTTATATAGTCCCTCAACTAACAAGATGTTTGTTAACGGCGCATTGTTTGATGCTGATGATTCACAATCCGCACTAGATTCAGTACCGTTCGTTACAAAAGCTAGGAAAGAAGCGCCTTCCGGCTATGACTGGCAACAAGTTTCACCACAAAGTTACAACGAATATATAGGAAAGATTACCGATCCCGGTCTTGGTCAGTTGATGGCTCGTAACTTTGAGATAGGTGGTAGTAATCTAAAGCTACTAGCTGGTCGAGGTATGCAATTCCTTGGTGCTGAAGAAACAGGTCAAGAATGGGTAAACGATGCTGTCTCAGAACTTTATTATAATCAACCATACCAACGTGAATTTACTAGTATTGAATTTGGTGATGATAAATCTCATGGTGCAATAGATTGGTTTGTAGCTAACCTTGCTCAGCAAGGGCCAATGCTTATTGAATCCGTTGTTACTACGCTTGCAGGTGCAGGCGCAGGTGCTGTAGCAGGTGGTGGTGCTAATCCATTTACTGCAGTAGGCGGCGGTATTATGGCATTTATGGGTAAAGAAACTTTTAAACAAAGTGTTCTTGCCGCTGCTAAAAAATATATGAAAGGGCAAGCTCTTACTAATGGTGAGAGAAAACTCCTTCGTGAAGCTGCAGGAATTACTGGTGCTGCACATATTAAAAACCCTAAAGTTTTTGTTGCTAACCCATTAGTACCAGTAGGTTTAAAAGGAAACAATGCCGCAATTAAAACACAATTAGACGATGCGTTATTATCAGGAGCACAAAAAGCCGCAAAAGGTGGCCGAAATCAAGCATTAGTAGGTGGTGGATTCCTAGGTAGTGCAGGTGGTTCATATGCTATGGGTGTAGCGGATATTTATGGTGAAGTACGAGACACAGGTGTAGGTAATAGAGCCTCAGCATTACTAGGTGCTTTTCCTTATACTGCACTAGAAACACTTCCAGAGTTTCTTTTAGCAGGTAGAATCTTAGGCTTGCCAAATTCTGCATTGTCTCCAACCGGTATGGCTAGCGGTGGTATTGCTAAGCGAGCAGGTAAAGGTTTTGCTGTTGGTGGTACACTAGAAGGTCTTACTGAACTAGGGCAAGAGGGTATTCTTTTAGGTTTTACAGGTCAGCTTGGAGACGCAGAAGTTGGTAAAAGATTAATTAACTCATTTGCTGCAGGTTTTGCAATAGGTGCCCCAATAGGTATTGCAGCTAATATTAAAAGAGGTGACCCTACTAATCTTCTTAAGGAAGAAGACAGTCCAGAACCGAGTAGTGCTCTAGTAACAATAGATCCAGAGAACCCGAATCCTGGTCCCCTAGAAGGTGAGGTGTTAGGGCCGGAAACTTCTCCCTTCCTTACGCTCCCTCCTCCTCCTGTTACAAAAGTGGGTTCGCCACCTGATTTTGTAAGCGGACCAGAAGGATTGAGCCGAGGAACTGCTGCATATACTCCTGTGCGAGTAAATGCTTCTGTTATTCCTGCTGTTGAGCCAGGACAGCAAGGACTACTAAATGTTTTTGGGGATGAACCAACCACAGCTGCTGAGATTGGAGCTAGAATGGAACCTACTGGTACTAATAACTCAGTAGAAGAAGCTCTTAATAACACAACAAAAACTACTAATACCCAACAATTAGAACTTCCATTGGAAGATCCAACTGTTTCTGCAGTTAACCAGGCTGCTCAACAATCTGAAGCACAAGAAACTGCTATAGGTCAGCAGATGTTACGAGCTGCTACAATTCGTGAGGATGTACTGAAGCAAGAATCTGAACAAGCTAGGATAGAAGCTGAACAAGCTAGGATAGAAGCTGAACAAGAAAGAACTAGAGCTGAACGTCAGCGTCAGTTTGATGCGGCTTTACTACAAAGACAAGCAGGGCAAATAAAAGAACTGGAAACTGCTAGAGTTGACCAGATTCTAGCTGATAATGAAAGGCTAGCTGAAGAAAATGCTCAACTAAAAATGCCTACAGTTTCTGCTACAAGACAGCCAATTCAGCCAAGTTTGCCAGGATTTGCCGTACCGTCTGGTGAAAGACTACTACGTGTGGCTGAAAGGTCACAACCTGTTGCCGAAATACAACAACCTACTGCCGCTGAGCTTGAGCAAGCTGGTCAACTGCCATTACCTTTTGATGCGCCTGTAGCACCCACAGCAGTTAATTTAAGGAGGGGAGATGCCGTACAAGAGCGAAGCACAGAAGAAGTGGATGGAAGCCAACCGACCGGACCTAGCGAAGGAGTTCAAGAAGGGGACACCCGAGGACGCTCAGTTACCGCAACGGTTGGGAAAGCCGATCGACTCCGAGAGACGCCGGTTAGCGAGATTGCTGGCCCAGAACAAATCACGGACGCGCCTATCGAAGGGGTTGACGGACGGGTTACGGAATCAACAAATCAAACACAACAAGGAGGGCAACCGAATATCCAAGAAGTCGCTACTGTAGATGATACTGCTTATGCTTCACCTGCTGAAGCTTGGGCAGATCTAGGCAAGGCGGCTACAGGCATAGACATAGGGCTTGAGGCTCTCCCGCCAAGATACCAGAACGAATTTAAGAACTTAGTGGCAAGTGGTTCTGTTACATACGAGCAAACAAAAGCCATATATGATGAAGCTCGTGGTCAAATGGATCTTACTCCACTACAAGAATTAGAAGAAGCTATAGCATTTTTTGACGAGGCAGCTACTGATGCGGACGCGTTTGAATACGCTGCTGATGTTATTGTAGACTCTGCTTTCTTTAATACAGATTCAAACTTTGGTAAGAAAACTGCAGGTGGGGGGCCTAGTATTCGTGAAAGAGCATTAGCTTATGCAACTGAAACCACATTTAGTGTGAATCAAAGGATTGCTATTGACAATGCTTTTGTAGCTGGCGCAAACCTAACCGAAAACCTTACAGGAACTTCCCGTGATAAGACTAAACCATGGGTAGTTTTTGCTGCACAACGTAACCTATTAGGTGCTATTACAAATGATTTAAAAAATATGCCTACATGGTATGTGTATGTACAAACACAACCAGAAGTTACTGGAGTACCTATAATAGAAGCTAACCAAGATGAAATAGAAACAGTCATAATAGGAGAAGATACAGGAGCTAACCAAGGTGCAATAGAAACAGATATTTCACCGAGTGTTAGACGTGCTGCAAGCGAAAGAATAGAACAACTAATTGACTTACAGCTTCGTGGCGTAGCAATAAATCAGATAAGACGTATAGAATCTAGCGACGTTAGACGTTATAATGAGTTGTTTACTAAGGCAGATCCTGAATTTCGTACTGGTAGAGGGTTTAAGATTAAAGACTACTTCAACGAAGACGGAAAGATTAAACTGTCAGATTCTGGTGGGGGTAAATTAGTACCGACTACTAACGATGCTGGAGCAAGTAGTACAAGTCAAACCAACGCATCAAGACTTAAAGTTGCTGGGCGAACAATAGACCAAACAGTAGACAATAGTAGTCTAACTAATGACCAACTGTTTGCATCATTTGATGATTCAGAAGGTAGTTTCTATAGAGCAGATGGTTCACTTATTAATAATCCTGTACCTAAAGGTACGATTAAACTTATTGTAGCTCAGGTTCTTAAGAAACTTAAAGTTAAACCTACAGTTACAGTGGTATCAAATGTAGACGAGCTACGACAGACTAACCCTAAGTTATTCGCAAGAGCAGTAAAAAGCAGACCTGACTTTACTACCATCCCTGCTGTAGGTTTTTCAGTAGGTGATCAGATTATTATCTTTAGTGACTATGCTAAGACTGAACAAACTGTACGTTTTGTTATAGCCCACGAAACATTAGGTCACTTTGGGTTCAGAGCATTCATGCCTGATTCTAGGCTTAACGCTATCTTCAGAGAAATATACAAAACAAATGGACATATCCGTGCAGTTGCTGACAGAAAAATGGCAGCAGGTATGGGTCTACAAGAATCAATCGAAGAAGCAATGGCTGATTCTGCAGCTTATTTAGATACTAACGTTGTTGCTAGGTTCTGGACTGTTGTGAGAAACTTCTTAAATAGGATTGGTATGACATTCGAAGATGACCTCGCGCGGTACCTAGTAAGTCAAGCTCGTAGAAACTTACGGTCAGGTGGTAGTGGTACAGTATCAGGTCTACAACTAAGTAAAAATCTTAAACGACTATCACAAGAAAGCTTGTATGGACGCTTTAGTCTTGAAGATGATCAAGCTGATTTAGGTTCTAGGCTCTTTACTATGCATGCAATGAATCAAAAAGCTGGGCAATATGGTTCATTTGAAGGAGTAAAAAATTTATATAACAGCGCCATGAAAGGTGACTTTAATCCTATAGAGGGTACCAAATTTCGAGCCACCTCAGTAGCAGGTTGGTTAGGTGAAGCTTTAGAAAAGGTACAAACATTAGATAACGTAGCCACTCGTAGTGAAGGCTTATCTGCAGTATTTAAAATATTCCAAGATCAATCAGCTAGAGTTAAACGACTTCATGCTAAGTATGAGGGGCTGACTGCATTCTCACATACAGCTAATTGGTTTAAGGGATCCGAAGGGCCTACTGCAAAAGAATTAGAACAAGCAGGTCAGTTGTTAGCGTACGCTGCTTTATATAAAGGTAAAGCTGTTTCTGATGCGATGATTAGAGCCATGCCTGACCTAGCGGTGGCTACAGCAGCTGATGGGGTGGGTATTAATATGGCTGCTTTTGAAAAATCAGTAGCCTTTGGTAAAGTAACTAAAGAAGAATTTGTAAAGGGTATCCCAGTTACTCTTGATATACTTGAAAATAAGGATAATACAAAACCACAATTATATAAACCTGACTTTCTAATTACAGATAAGATATGGAGGATCTATAATGAACAACGTGCTGCAGTAAACCAATCTGCGCTGGATGTGCTTGAAGCTATTCTAGGTGCTGCGCTTAGTGAAAAGAACGACGCATTAGAAACATTTAAAAAGATAGCTGGTTCAGAAGGTAAATCTCCTACAGATGTAGAAATACAAACACTGCGTAGAGTTATTGAAGAATACTCTAACCTTTATAAAGAAGGTTCAATTACAGAAGGTGCAGGATTAGTATATAAATCAGAATCTATAGCAAAAGCTGACACTTTTTTAGCAGCTATCAACCGTGTAATGCACAATGAAGCAAAACTAAACGACTGGGAAGCAGGCACAGATAATACTGCTGACTTCCAAGGAGAAAGATTCCAAGATATTATTAAAGGATTAAAAAGTTTAAATGGTTTAGGTCTACAAAAGGAGCAAGCTTTTGCCATAACCGAGGCTATAAAAAACATTTACTTCCTAGATGTTAGAAATGCTAATGCAGAGTTTCTAGCTAAGCGAACAATCATGGGAGCGTATGTACCATTTACTAGACGTGGTAAATTCCAAATCATAGTTAAGGCTTACGATAAACGTGGTAGCGTAGTAGATATGGATGAGATATACAAGAGTTCAATGCCTTACTTCCAATCTAATACCCGTAAAGAAGCTGCAGACATCCAACAGCAGGTAGATGGTACATTTGGTGATAAAGAATTTACTGTACTAAATGCTAATGGAGAAGAAGTTATAGTTAAATTTGCTGCTGAATATAGCGCATCAAGACAGTCAGCACCTATTTCACACGCAGTAAATCTAGCAGAATTTACTGATGTTATATCTAGATTAAACATATCAATTACACCAGCCGAGCGTGAGAATATTGTTAAGGCTTTGACTGCGCAAGGTGAACGAGCACGGAGAGGTCTAGAGAGATCAGGTGTAGCAGGTTGGGATGTTGATGTTATTCGTAGTATATCAGAACACTTGGAAACTCAAGGTCATATAGCAGGTAAAACATTCTATAGATATAAGCTAAATAAAATTATGGTTGATAACGATATGTGGAGAGGTAATGTTAACAAGCTTAACCGACTTGAAGAAGAAATGCTTAGCGCAGAAGAAGGTGGTAATGAAGCTCAGATTAAAACTACTCGTCAAATATACGATAGCTATGCTTCTATGTACCAATACTCAGCTGACGTAGGTAGCAACAAAACTGTTAATTTATATGGTGCTTCTACTACATTTTTAGGAAAATTTAAACCAACTAGAAAAGTTAAAAAAGTTAAGACTGAAGGTAGAGGTGAGCGTTACAGAGAAGAAGCTAAACGAACTCTTGCTTGGTTTACTAATGCAGTTAACATTGATCAGTCTACTGAGGATATGCTATCAGGTGAAACTGGTTCTAAGCTTAAGCTAATCGCAGTATTGTTCCAGTTAGGTGGTTCAGTTGCTACTGCTTTCGTTAATACAGTGTCTATGGGAACTCACTCTATACCATGGCTAGCTACTTATAATCCAAAGCGTGGGTATGGTGGTGGATTTGGTTTTAGTGCAGCAGGTGCAGCAATGGCTCGTGCTGTTAATAATATGAAAAATAAAGATCTAGCTCATTATGCTTATGTAAACGAAGTAGCTAATGGTAAAAACAAAGAACAACTACAAGACAAACATGGTATAAACCAAGACGAAGCTACTGCTTTGTTTGAAGCTACAGCACAAGGTGTTCTTCAAGCTGCTCAATTTAATGCCATGCTTGGTACAGCTAGAGGAGGAATAAACAGTAACCGAACTGCTTCAGGTATTAAATTGTGGATGGGCATGTTCTCTTATACTGAGCAGTTAAATCGTAGGACTACCTACCTTGCTGCATATAGACTAGAGCGAGAACGCCAAAAAGCAGCAGGTGCATCGGACGAACAAGCACAAGAAAGAGCGCGAGAGTTTGGACGTAAAGCTGTTAACACCTCTCAAGGTGAATACGCTATGTACAACAGACCCGACATGGCTAGAGGTAACGTAGCTCAATACATATTTATATATAAACAGTTTACTATTATCAGTGTCGAAATGATGAAAGGTATGGACTACAAAGGACGATTATACTTCTTAGGTCTACTTCTACTGTTCTCCGGTGTTAAAGGAGTACCATTTGCTGACGACTTGATGGACTTAGTTGATACACTTGCCCAGATGTTTGGTATTAAAATGGCAAGCATAGAGAAAGAACTTGCTGTATTAACTGATTCTCTTTTACCCGGAGCTACACCGTTTGTAATGAGAGGGTTACTGGATAGAGTTAGTGGTAGCACAATCTCTACAAGACTTGGCTTTGGTGATTTAATTCCGTTAACTGGATCATTTAAAGCAGGTGCAGACCCATGGCGAGAAGTAGAAAACTTCTTCGGGCCAGCATACAATGCAATGCAAGAGGGTTTGTTTACAACTGCTAGGCTTGTAAGTTACGGAGCTGAGACAATAGGATTAAAAGATGATACATCTAAGTTTGTAGATATTCTTCGTGACTCACCTATCTCTGCACTACGAGGTGTAGCAGATGGTTTCACATATCTAAGCGATGGAAGGATTACTAATTCCAAAGGTAATGTTATATCTAATGATGTGCCAATCCTTACAGTTATGGGCCGGGTGCTGGGTTTCTATCCTTCTGTAGCGACGGCGCAAAATGATTTGGTTCGTATAAGTAAGTTCTCAGATGCGTATGCAAAATCTATGAAACTGAAGTACACTCAAGCATATGTAAAAGCTAAATTGAGTAATGATATTCCTGAGGCAAACCGTATTTTGAGAATGGTTAATGAACATAACCGTGCACACAGAGGTACAGAGTTTGAGTTTAAAAATTTTGTTGGGTCTGCTAATCGTTCATATAACGCGGCTAAGAACCCAACTATTCTAAGATATAAAAAATATGCACCTAAAAATATCAGGTCTGAACTAGATGAGTTAATGCAAATCTATGGTATGGACCCTGAAGATTTAAAATAACTGTCTCTCTCACTTCACCATTGAGAATTGTCCGTAAGACAGATCATCAGCGGCTGTGTCAGCATTCTCCAATAAGTTTTGGAACCTTGGATGTATTAGGTTCAGCCCCATTACATAAGTTTGTGCTAACTTAACAGGTGTATCCCTACCCATAGATGCTTTCTCAGACTTAGGAGTAGCTATTGCGCTCTCAAGAGCAAGTTCTTCTTTGAGTGATTTGTAGTCAGCTCCTCGAACAGACAACCATTTACGGAAGTGGGTACGGTCTAACATCATTGTACCTTTATCAAATGGATCCGCCGCTGATTTACGGTACACATCAAGACGTACACGAATATCATTCCTAGGCATACGACTGAAGTCAGGTGCAGGTTTCTGTCCTGCTGTGTGCATTACAGTTACTTGTGCTTCTGCAAAGTCTGCCATGTACTCAGCTATCAAGTCGAATGAATCAAACTGATTCTCTTTAACTGTTCTACGGATAGCACCAATCTGAGATAGAATCCATTCAGTAGCTGTCTTGTAATCAAACTGTATCAATCCCCATTCATCTGCTAGTTTCATACCTAAATCTGCTAGTATGATAGACTGCTCCCAGTATCTTTCTTGACCTGAGAACTGTGCTTTATACCTAGCACTGAATGTTGCTGATGCTTCTGCAATGGCTGATTGTATACCTTCTTCACCCATCTCAACTAGATTCCTTAGGTAAATACGACCTACATGACCATAATGAGAATGAATAGATTCGTATATTCTTTTACCAACATTAGTATCTTTAGTGAATAGTGGTGTGGCAGGTATAGTTATTTCTAACATCCTAGCCATCTGTGCATCTGTATCTAGTCCGGATGCAATTAGCTTACTTTGTAGAGACTTGTTGGTAGATACTATAACAGGTGTTGCCCATGTCTTAGCCTCACGTTCTTCAGCATTACGATTAAGTCTTGCTTTATCTCTACCTTGTGCCACCCAATAACAAAAGTCACCGACCTCTTTATCGTCCATCATAGTAACTTCATCTATGGTTAAAGGTAGGTTTGCATATGTACCTAACCTAGAGAACAAACTGTTCTGCGTATACTTAGCCGCAAAATGTAGCTTGTCAGGATTACCATAGATTGACTGCGCCCAATACTGTGCGAGTGTTTTACCACCACCTGTAGGACCGTAAAGAGACACAGTCAAACCCTTTAGTCCAGTGAAGTTATAGAGTGGTGCAGATAATCCTACACCTAACACAAACATATGTGCATGTAAGTGTCCTTTCTCTAAGATCTGAGTTAACGCAGACCATTCTTCTACTGAACCTTTTGCGTTATATAATTCTGCACCTTGTCTCTGTACTGTAGATGCTAGATTAATTACTTCTTCATTAACTACACCATTAGCATCACGCCTAATTAATGTGTTACCTAAGACAAATGCCGTATTATTTTCTTTCCAACCCATAGTTGAATATAGGTTAGTCATTTTACGAATTTGTCTCAACTCATCCATGTATGTTCTTAACATAAGCTGAAAATACTCCGTTTGTCTTTTGTTGTACAATACTATTCCTTGGTCTGCTATTGCTGTAGCAAATTCACGATTGCCGTCAGTAAGGTGTGCTTGCCTTAATACAAGTTCTGTCCAACCAGTATGTGTTCTGTGCCAGTGGAACCTAACTGTTTCGTAACCTAGTGATTCATCATATCCATAAGCCACAGGGTAGACGTCAAATTTACAGACATCTATATCAGTATCATCAATCGTTACCTTTATCCCATCTCTTGTTCTTTTAAATGGTTTAGGTATAGGAATAGAATTAGCTGTTGAATCAGGTGCTTCCTTAGACACAGCTATCTCTTGATACTGAACACCTAATCTTGCAGGTGAACCTATCTTACCTTTATATTTACAACCTTTACACCCACTCGGTCTATCATTTTCAAACTTCGTACATGTTGCCGGGCCAGTTGCAGACTCTCTCCAGTGAGTAAGTTTCTCTAAGGTAGCCTTCTCACTAAACTTTGTATGACCTTTACTCCATTCTAATGCAGTGTTCTCAGGGTTTACACAATAAGCGGCTACACCAACTAGGTTATACCATAATGGTTCATCTACTTTATCTTGGTTGTCTATCGCCCATTCAATCTGTTTACACTTACTAGCAACTACAGACCCAACAGCAGGTGGAAACTCTTTCTTGACTGCAAGATTATCTAACAATGTGTTGTCACGAGTGTGATCTTTTGAGGCCGCAGCTGCATCTCGGTAGTAGTAACTTAGCTTATCCTTCAGTGTCAGACTTTTGACAGGCTCAGCATCTACCAATAGCTTTACTTGATTACCATTCTTAGGATTATGTGTACCAACAGGTCTTAATACTAACGCACTGTTAGCTGTTAGTCCTGCATCAATCTTAAACTCTTTTGCAATAGCCGCTTGCTTCATAGCTTCGGCTAATGGTTTCCATTCACTAGGTTCTAGTTCTTCTGTTAATACCCAGTACGCATGTAGTCCATTACCTGAATGAATTATCATAGGCCTAGGTAAACTAAGTTCTTTTACAAACTTACCTAATGCAACGAGACCTTCTTTCCAAGATGGAAATGGTTTGTCTGAGCCGCAGTCAACATCAATAGCCACTACTTTTGTGGCTCTTACATTGTCTTGTTTTCTACTGCCCTTCTCTCTAAATGCAGAGATAGCAAAGTAAGTATTATTCTTTGTCTTATCTAATCTCTCACATGTTTTTGCGAGTTCCTCTACCGTTTGAAAAAATCCTTGTTGTCTACCATTAGGGTTAATAACAGTGGTAACGTAGAATCCTTCTTCCGGCAGGACTCGCTGAAGAAATTTCAACGTGTTCATATTTGCCCTACCTTCATGTTAACCTTGGTGGGAATAGGTTCCACTACAGCTTCTCCTATTCCCTACACTAGTCTACTCGTTTTCTTTGAAAATCTCAAGAAGCCTTTCAAAGCGTTGCTTTTGTTCAAGTGCTATAACCTCTGGTTGAGGCCATCCATCGTTAAGAATGCCTAGCATTTTCCTTAGAATATCCCGTACTTTTGCATCGTTCTTAGCACGGACAGGTTTATTTTTAACCCATCCATAGTAAGTCATACGAGATACACCTAACAACTCCGCCATATTAGAGTTTGTCAAAAGCATATGCCTCCTCAAAGCTTCAACTTTTTTGAAGTCAAGATGGAGGTTTTTAGTCATCAGCATTATCCCCAACAAGTCTAGCAATCTCTGCTGCTAAGTCATCAGCTTCACTAGAAACAACTGGTGCAGGAGCAGGTTCTTCAACTACTCTTGCTTTAGGTTGAGGTGCAGGATCAGGTTGTTGTATTTCTGCAACAGGTGCAGGTGCAGGTTTTTCTTCTATCTCAATAGATAAATTACCAACGACTGTTTCATCGTCTACAGCAACTGATTCATCAGCTGTGAATCCTACTTCTTCACCAAATCCAAACTTACCTGCGCCACTAGAGCCTTCAACATATTCAATAACTTGTACTGCTCTAAGACGTAGGGTTACTCCTGCTCCAATAGATGGAGAGTCATAGAAAGCAGCAGAGCCATTGACCTTAACAACAGAGCCACCATAGATATTATGCTTAGCCATCATGCTACCTTTAGCATCAAACACAGCAGGTTTGTAAGCCGCTTTAGATTTGAATTTAATAATAACATTACCTGTTGGTTCACCAGTATCATCGTCCAACTCGTCGTGGTATGGTAGCGGTGCTTGCTTGATCTGCTTGCTAGGCTTAGCATCCTTCATTGCTTTGATACCTGCTAGTATCTCACCTTGCACAAGGTCAGTTACATTCTTAGCATCTTCTTTAGATAAACACAGGTTAACTTTGTAGTGTCCTGAGTCATCAAATTTAGTATCAGGTGCGCTAATGTACGGATAGTACGCAACACCCTTGTTAGTAGTAAAAGTTTTATTTGTCATTTGAACCTCCTAGTTCTTTTCATGTTGATTAAAACCTGCTTCTTCTGAAAAACCAAACTCAGAAGCGACAGGGGTTTGCTTACTAGCTACACTAACTTCACCTGTAACAACCTTTACATCGTTGGTGCCTATAAGTTTATCGACATTACCCTGCATTTCGTCTGTATTAAAACCACCAAAGGAAAATTTTAATTTAGGAAAACGCACAGACGTATCAAAAGATATTGTTGTTATAGCAATATCAGGTGCAATACCTCTGCTTTGTAGTGTCTTCTGATAAGCATTTAAGTTGCCTAGTGAAGAGGGTGTAACTTGTAACAGATAGACTTCACCATCTGTTTCGTTTGCCATTACCAAAGCTATTCGCTTTTGGTCAGCGCAAGCTTTAATCTTGCGACCTTCAGGCGTAATCTTAGAACCCCATGCGTTTTGTGGACACGAAGCGCATAGGTCATTCTGTTTAAGTTCGCTTCTCTCATGTGGTGTTTCACCATTCAAAGAGTAGCAGTCAGGCGCAGATGTTTCTCTGTCCTCACTATACTCACCTGCATACCATACTTTAGACAACCTAGGGTTTGCTCCAACAATCACTGTGTCCAAACTTGTTGCAGTAATCTGAGCGTTCCCCGCATGAGCCGCAAGATGGAAACGTGAATTTTTAATTGATAGTTTAGAGCCAATCATTAATCATCTACCTTGGTTACAGGTTTACGGACATTTACATCAATGCGTGTTCCGTAGTTCACACCTGATGGTACGGTTTTATTCTTCTCAATATAACCTCGTACAGCAGTCTTACTAACTCGCTTCTCTAGCATATCAAAGGCATCGTTGTTCATAATATATTCAAGAACAGAATCCCAATCAGCTACTTGTGCGAAGTCAGTGGTAGTTAAGAAGGCAGTACCATGGTCAGTCTTAAAAGACTTTACCCCCTGTGTGTCTGCTTGCTCCTTAATCCATCCCTCAAGTTTAGCCATGTTATCTTTGATGCCTTTGACTTTATCTTTAGTCTCAGCTTCAATGGCTTCTTTCTTCTTGCGAAGCTTGAGGTATGTATTGATTACTTCATCTACAGTTAGATTCATATCATCACCTTGTTTCATGTTCTATTAGGTCAAGCAACAGACCTTGTAGTTTTTGTTTATTTTTAAGCCTTTCATACATCTTATACTCTAGTTCTGTTGCTTCTATGTGTACGATGTTTGAAACATGCTTCTTACCTATCCTCTCAATACGTCCATTTGCCTGAACATATTGTTCGTTGCTTGTCACTGGCCCATACCAGATCACAGTTGATGCAGAAGTTAGCGTCAATCCATGAGCCATGGTTGCAGGATGTGCAACAAGAACATGAGGGTCTTTTGAATGTTGGAAATCATGGAAGATAACATTACGTTTATTAGCTGATACGCCTCCATTAACTACAGCAACACTCCAATATTTGGAGAGTTCTTTTTCCAACATCTTTAATGTACCTGTTAGTGGTACAAAAACTATTACTTTACCTCCTACTTCTTCAATCACCTCCTTAACTATATCGACTCTAGGTTTACAATCGATTTGAATATGCTGTCCATCGTCACCATAGACAACACCACAAGCTATTTGTACTAGCTTTTGTAGTTTCACAGCTTCATTCACAGCAGTAATTGTTTCACCCGGTGTATGTTCTGTAATGAAATGCTTAAGCATCTTTTGGTAATGTTCTTTCTGTTCCTTAGTAAGTTCAACCTTCCTTGTCTGTGATACAGTATCAGGCAAATCAAAGCACTCATCTCTTGTGTATCTAACAGCAGGGGTTAACATATACTTTACAATCTCTATTGACTCAGGTCTTGGTAGCCACTTCCATTGTCCTACCTTCATCATAACAGCCTCTCTAAACGCAGTATAAGTCTTTGATAGGTTTGGACTGTCGGCTAATTTTGCTAATGCCCACGCATCAGTCGGTGCGTTGGGCGTAGGTGTGCCAGTCATCAACCACAAACGTGCTGCTGATTGTCCAGCCATAAACTTCCTGAGAATTTTAAATCTGTTTGTTGAAGGGTTACGATAGACAGCCACCTCATCGATGATGATAAGGTCAAACATATCTTTGGCTTCTTCTATAATGATAGGGAATCCATCATGATTAATTATATAAAAATCTGCATCAGTCTTTAATAATTTCTTACGTCTCGCACTTGTACCATGTAAGGTCACTGATTTTAGATGTGGGAATTGCATAAAGATACTATCACCCCATACTCTTTCAAGGGTTGATAGTGGTGATATGATTAAAACTTTTTTGATTGCGCCGATAGACATAAGATAATCAGCTGCCCATAGTGCGGACTGTGTCTTACCTGTACCGATCTCATTAAGTACTAGCGCTTTCCTATTCATTGTCAGAAAAGCGGCAGTCATTTTTTGGTGGTCATAAGGGACAAACCTACCTGCCCATTTATAGTAGTGCAGTATAGGTGCAGGCGCTCTGATGCCTAGGTTTCGTAGTATCTTAACTTCATCATTACGATGAGGTGTGACAACAAGTTCTTTCCCCTTGTAAGTAAACTTTTTAGCTGTAGGTATACACTCCAACACTTTGTTTGGGTGCTGTAGATTTAAAGCTATTGCTTGTGACTCTTCAACGATTATCATTTATATACCCTCTAACCTGTTCAATACTTTCTTCATCAAATACAACAAAACATTTACCTCCTGCATCTTCTATCTCCTGCATGCATTGGAGTTGTAAGGCAGTAGGTTTCTTAGTCCTGTCTGCTTTACACTCAAGCCCAATAAATTGCCCTCCTAGGATAGCCACTCTATCAGGTACACCTGCTCTACCAAATGGTCCTGCTTGTGGACTATAATACCAAACCTTTTCATACTTTAACATCTTGTCAAGTTTGTTCTTAATCTTTCCTTCAGGTGTTGTAGCCATTATATATGTACCTTTACACTATTGTCAAGTTATATTCTTGCAAATTCGCAAATATTTTTTGCAGGACACCAACCACATAAGCCACTAGGTTTAGCAGGCCAGTTATTATGCTCAACAGATTGATGTATTCTTTCTATACGAGCAAGCATATCAGACCACATTAGATTAGTTTGCTCAGCTTTAAATGTTTCAGAGTCCATAGACATATCTTTTAACCATACGAATGTAGACTGTACTGTTTTTATTTTAGGATAATGTTTAAAGACTTGTAATGCAAACAACTGTAGCTGTGTAAAGTCAGGTCTACGCTTACCTGTTTTCCAATCCATGACTATTGCTTTATCATCAAACAAAATCAGAACGTCTAAGATGGATCTTAACCATGCGTCTTTATCCCACCAACCTGTTGGTGTAAGGTTTTCGTTAAGGCACAGCTGTTGCTCTGCGAGTACAGTTCCACCCATACCATCTATACTTTTACATAAAGGCTCATACTTTTCTGTACCATCAGACAGTGGTTCACTATTTATTATTCGGTGTTCTAAACTAGAGTGTACTCTCTCACCATATTTTGTAGCATCACTACCTGTGTCTTGTACTTCTTTCATAACACGTTGGTGGTAGTAGCGCTTTGGGCAGTTCTCATACATCTTAATAGATGAATATGAATGTGTTAATTTTATATCCATGTCTTGCATTACATATTATTCCTTATCTTATTTAGTTCTATGATTGCTTGTAAAAAATAAAAGACATCACTAAACGACAAGCCGACTTTTATATTATTGTCTAAGTCTTCAGGATATCTTTTTACAACAATCCCCTGTACAGCTACTTCTAATGTATAAGGTTCTTTGCTCGTATTGTTTTTTGTTAGATAATAATTTCTATAATTATCCAAACTTCTTAGCAATTCAATGCAGTCATTTAATCTTTTATCAGTTCTTAACATTTCTTTTCTCCATAAAATTTTTAACTATTCACCTGCCGCACGGCGTAGAATGTCATGTTTTAAAGTTTCAATAAAACCTACTAGTCCAACTGTATCATCTACCTTTGTAGAAAATCTAAGGTACTTACTTTTTATCTTGATAAGTATTACCATGTCTCCTAGGTCAACATCGTTAGTAGATGTAACAGTTTCAGTAAGTTCTTTAATTACTCTTAAGGTACTTTTTTTTCTATTCATTTTGTTTCTCCATAGTTTTTACCTACACCTACTTCACAATCAACTGGCAGTGTAGGGGCCCAGCTGGGGGGTTTAGACATTTCCTTGACAATAAGTTCTTGTGCGTTTGTCAACTCATTGACGGGGACGGATATGATAATCTCATCATGTACTTGAAAAGCCACATGATAATGTTTACCAATAGATGTCATTTGTTCAGTGATTACAATACGAGCAAGTGCTTGTACTATATTCTCTGTAACTTTGCCACCATATATTTTAGTCCAGTCTATACTATCCTGCTCACCTGTCATAACTCTTTTGGTTACAAGTTTACGAAAGGTTCTTGCATTGTTAATATAGACGTACCCATCTTCTCCTCTGCATAATGCAGGGTAAAGAACTCTTAGTTTGTTAGGAAGTATAATACCCTCACCATCATAGTGTGCAATATCACATAGACTACCACTACGACCGGCTACCATTTCAGTAAGCGCGTGGTTACATCTATTCCAAAACGAAGTTATCTTGTGGTTTTTATTCCTATATAAGTTTACGATTCTTTGTGCTTCACCTTCATCTATATCTAAAGATATACCACCCATACCAAGAGCAAGAGTATTCCTAAACTTCACATGACCCATGCCATAACCCAAGCCAAGGATACAAGTCTTGCCAACAAACCTTGCGATCTTGTCTTCTTTAGTCACTCTTTTATTATATACCTCACTAGCAAACTCACTATAAACATCACGACCCTCACGAAAAGCTTGCAGTAAATCATCTTGTCCTGCAACATACGCAACCATACGTGCTTCAATTTGTGACAAGTCACATGAAAGTAATGATTCTCCAAGAGGTGCTGTGATAGCTTTACGAATAGCGCCATTACGAGGTAGGTTCTGTAAGTTAAGTTTATCACCACCACTAAACCTACCTGTGTGCGCTCCATAATAATTAAGCATGATAGGTAGGCGACCACGTTTTGCTACCTCTATAAGGTTTTTAGTTCGTGTCTCCTCTAGTGTTGATTTTGTGCCGAGCCTAGCCGCAACCAAATTCTGTACCCTAGCGTCGGAGTGTCCTAGCAAACTAGTAAACTCTTTATCTGTCTTTGCGAAAGCAAAAGTTTCTTTGCCTGTCCTTAGACTTATCTTAATCGGTGGCTCTACGCCTACAGTCTTTAATAACTTAGCAAAGATTTGATTAGACATCAGTGCTTTCTTAACTTTCTCCTGACTCAAACCTTTCAACGCTAAATCGTCAACAAGTTTCTGTTTGTTTGTCTTAACTTGCACCAGGTGATCTGCCAATGCATCACCATCAAGTACGATAGTTGGCTCAGTATACATACGCATGGTTTGGTCAATCACTAATAACTCTGTCGGTGGAAACTTTTTAGCTAACACTTTAAATAGTTGGTAAGTAAGTTCAACATCATTGACACAATAGCTTGCATACTTATCAAGTTCTTCAGGTGTGAAGTCCTGTCGATGTTTACCTAGTGCTTGTACAACTTCATCACCTTTCTTACCTAAGTCATAATGACTAACTAAATTTTTAAG
>TARA_R110000765_G_scaffold16525_1_pt1 | contig 18139 bp, 33 predicted proteins | sample TARA_R110000765 | Tara Oceans TARA_R110000765 (sample SAMEA4398168) | marine metagenome | biome: Polar Biome; feature: [MES] marine water layer (ENVO:01000295) within the mesopelagic zone...; material: water (ENVO:00002006), including particulate matter (ENVO:01000060) such as...... | reverse complement strand
TTTCGGTCAGGGCCCAGCGCATGGGGACTTGCTCTCGTTGCCTTTTATTTTCTTGGCTTGTACACCTTGTGTAGAACATTTCTAATAACTGGCCACATCCCCCCTAGCGCTGTCTGGGGTTGAGGCCCCGGCTAGAGAGGCTTTCACACAATTTGCGACGACATTTGCCAATTCACAAGGAACGGCGTTCCCGATCTGAGAATACACTTTGCTGGTTGGGCCACAAAAGATGTAACTAGAGGGGAAGGTCTGAAGCAGTGCAGCTTCATTGATAGTAAGCCGTCTTAAATAAGCAGGAACTTCATGCCTTCCTCGTGGGGGGCCGCCAGCCATTAAGTGTCGATGGTACCCTTCGACCCAAGCTGAACCCCCATGATATAAATGATTGTCATCAATAATAGGGGTCCTGTTCCCTCCCATACTTGCAGTCAAGGTGCTTGCCCATCCGTCTGAATTAAGGGGTCGCCCTTGGCCATTGAACAACATCCCTGCATAGGGAGATTTCCTTAGGACCGGCTTTGCAGCTAATGTGACTTTCGCGTTACAAATACGATCATTCCCCGCTGTCCCTGGTTTTCCCAAGGGAATTAATACATCGCGTAACGTTGGGGCTAATTTTTTATATTTCTGAAAACTTGATGAGGATACAGGGCTAAACCCACTTTTTACCCCAATAAAGAATACACGCTCACGCGATTGAGGGACTCCAAAATCTTTTGCATTTAAGCTATGTATCGTGACTGTGTATCCAGCTTTATGAAAACGTGAAACTAGCGCTGCCCTTACTCCTTTGAATTTAGTGAGCGAACCAAGTGCTTTCACATTTTCTAAAACAAACGCCTTTGGCAGGAGCCGCTCAACAATTTCACAGAAGCTAAAAGCTAGCTTACTTCTAGGATCCTTGGGGTCCATCTTCCCTGCGACAGAAAAACCCTGACATGGCGGCCCCCCAAAGACGACATCTACCCCTTTGTATGAATGAAGCTCCGTGCCACATAAGTCAATATCGCCTTCTAAAAGCGCCGTGTCAGGGTGGTTCGCACGAAAGGTATCGCTGGCATATTTGTCCATCTCATTTGCTGCGATGATTTCAAACCCCGACTGCTTGAACCCTACATCCAAGCCGCCAGCGCCACTGAACAGGGATATCGCTTCCATCAAATTATCCCAAGATCCTGAAGGCGCGCAGGGGCTCGCTCAAAGCCCCCTCCTTGGCTTGTATACCTTGGTAGAGGCCCTTTCCTTGTAGACCGCGACCGTGCCGTGCTTTTCCCTGTAGGTGTTGCGTGCAGATAGGCGCTTCGAGAGCAGGTGTTTATGGCACAGGGTCACCCCCTCAGCGGCAGGGCAGGAGCATTGTTCGCATAGGCCAAGTGCCCGTTGCTTGAGTTGCCAGAGTCGCTGGCGGGTGACGGTCTGTCGTGTGCGTTCCTTCTTGGCCCGAGTCATCTTCTGTGCCAGCGTTCCAGCCCCCTTACTCACGGCGTGCAGAAGCGCGAGAATCTTCTTCATTGTGCCTCCTTCTTGGCCACGGCAGCGGCGTGCTTCCTTGCGAGTTCTCGCTTACTGGCTGAGCCTCGGTTCGCCTCACGGTGCTGAGGGCAGAACTTCTTCCCCTCGGCTGGCTGTGAACAGTGCTTACACAGGCCAAGTTCTTTATGCTTCAGCTGCCAGAGTCTCTGCCGGCTAAGTGTGGGTGTCGTCATTGGGATGGGTCCTTTCTCTCCGAGGTTAAGGGGGTGGGGTGCGTCTTATGGTCCTCGATTTGTTTGTAGAGGGCCGCGAGTGATTGCCTTGATTCATCTCTGCTTCCATCCTCGAGCTTCACGGCGTGGCCAGTCAGCCTCCGCCTCAGTGTTTGGTCCGTGGTGCTTTTGTGTGCCTTCAGGAACTGCGCATAAAAGATGGACTCCTTCTCCTTCCCGCCTTCCCATACTGACATCCAGCCTCCTATCGCGGTCATCGCCTGATTGGTCACGGGGTTACGAAACGCCATTCGCCGTGCGCGTGATGTCCCTGCGTCGGCTCGAATCTGTGCCTGTGCGGCGATCCAATCCTCGTCCGCGGTCGGGCGGTCATCCTTGAGCGCGGCGTAGCTATCTGCCGCTGTCTTGATCTCAGCAGGAACAGGGAAGCTCCCGGTCAGCGTGCGGGTGGACATGAGGTAGGCGACCCCGTCAAGCACGGAGGCAATGGGCAGATCCATGAGTACCTTGAAGTACGTGCTGTAGGATTCCGGGGAGACCGCCCCCCATGCGGGGACGGCTTCGAGGATGTTCATCGCTTGGATAAAACGGGCTTCATCTTGCTCTGTCATGAGGGAACTCCTTGGGTGCGTGTGATTCCCGCGTCGGCGGGGGTGATGTCAACCTCGTGTTGCGCGGCGGCGGCCCGCTCAGCCTTGCGCCGTCGCAGCCATTCCTCGCCCCCGCTTGGCCCGTGTTTGTTCTGGCCGCGAAACGCCGGAGCGGATTCGGGGTGGTCCCAGTCTTGCCAATGGTACGTCACGCCCCCGCCCGAATGATCGGTCACCCAGCAATAGAACTCTTTGATATATCCGTTCCGAACCTTCTCGCAGACGGCGTAGTTCGGGGCGGCGGCGACGCACAGGATCTGGTTGGCTTCGCTTAACGCCATGAACCGGTCCTTCGCCTTCGCGGCTCCAATGAGCTTGCCGTTCTTCAGCGGGTACGCCGCCTTCAATGCCTGGAATCTCAGGGTGGCAAGATCTTGGCCTTCAGCCTTCTTCACCGACATCGGTTTCTTTTCTTTGGGGACAGCGGATCGCGCCTTCGGCGGCTTTTCCTTGATTCCAGCGGGGGAAGGCTCCCCCCACCTGGCTTGTCCTCCGCTCCGACCTCGGCTTCTGAACGAGGCCCTTCGGGCGCGTTGCCGTTCGACTTCCGTGGAAAGGACGGCGCTGTGGAGCCGCTTCCCGTCAGGGGTCTTGCTTTGAGTGAGAAGCCCTGTATGGGCGTGCAGCAATTCCGCTCGAATCTCCCGCCACCGAGGCAGGGCCAGTCCCGTGATCTGTGCAAGGGCTTCGTCATGGGCTTCGACTGAGGACTGATCCTGCGAGTGCAGCCACATGAAGGTAAGCAGCCTGACGTAAGCCCCCTGAGCTTCGCATGACACGAGGCGCACCTTTCCCCCATCCCAGTCTTGGGCGCACAGCTGGAAACAGGGGAATCTCGCGTCCTTGTCCTCCATGTCTAGCCTCCTTCCGCTCCCAACGATATAAGATAGGGAACGACCAGGACACCCCCGTAAATGATCCCCACAACAAAGACCCATGACGCGGTAATGGCTAACGCCCATACAATGAATTTCTCCATGGCTCCTCCTTCTTTCCACATGAGAGTGTTACCGCACCCGCACGAGGGTGAAGGTGTCCCCGGGTGGAACGGTCCCAAAGCAGTCTGACCCGCCAACGACGGTCACTTCCAGGAGGTCAGTATTCTCGCCGATCTGGACGGTAAAGACGAACGAGCCAGGGCAGGTTTGTATCCCTCTCGGGCTTGGCGCTAGCGTGGATGTGGTCAGCTTGAGTGTGATACTTCCGTTGTCTGGGAACATCGGAGGAATGACCGTCCCGAACACGGTGCCTTGCCCACTCCTGTTGTCTCGGTAGAGGCCACGGAACTCCTCGCCTTCGCCTTCCCTGAGTATGAGCGTCATGCGAACGTCGAGGATGGGATAGTAGCCAACCCACGACCCAGCCAAGAGCCGAGAGATGCCGCTGCTGGTGACTCTCTGGGTGTTGGGTGTGGCCCCCGACACAAGCTCCATGGTTCTGAATCTAAGGAAGCTCACACACTTCCCGCCGATCCCATCATCTGATAGCTGGGTGATCTTGCCTGCAATGCTGATCGTTCCCCCGATGTCGTTGAGCAGAACTTTCCCGTACATGGCGACGAACCCTTCCCCTGCTGACTCGAACCCTGTCCTAATTCTGTCGGTGCCAATGGCCACGAAGTCAGAACGGTTCTCCGACCGGTGTCCATATTGGAGGACGTGAAGATCATGCCTCGCGGCCTCATTGGTCAGGGTCGGGTCGCTGAATGACATCTGTAAGGAGGTGCGGCCAGGGCTAATGTAGATGTCTCGTCCTTCCCCTACAATCAGCTTCCCCTCCCCGCATGTCTGCGTCATCTTATGGACCTCTGCGCGAAAGATCCCTGAGGCCTGAGCCACAGAGGCAGAGAGAAGAATGGCGATGATGATTGCTCCTGCGAGTACCTGTTTCATGATGCTCCCCCCAATGTAGTTGTGTTCGTTACGGTCACTTCAACTCGAGGCCCTTGCCTGTCGTCCCATAATTTCACGATACGTAGGTCGTAGACGGCGGAATCATTCTTCGGCCACAAGGCATCCAGCACCGCCTTTGCGATATTGTCAGCGTCGGGCCTAAGTGTATGAGGCTGCCCGTAGAGCTTTCGTTTCTTTGCAGCGGAGTACGATGAAGGCAACCCGAAGAATGCGTTGATTCCCACCGTGAGGGTTGGCGCGACCTTCTCTCCCAGTTGTACCGCATCCGCCAGTTCCCTCGCATGGTTGGCCCATGCCCAGTACGCCACCACTGCCGGACGCTTCATCCAGCGGTCTCGCTGTGTCATCCTCGGCTTCGCGATGGGCTTCCCCGGGATAACGATAACTGAGGTTCGAGGGATGCCCATTACCAGAGTTCTTTTCGCTCTGAGTTGTACCAGGCCGACTTCCTGCATTTATCGCAGATACGAACATTGACCATGTCAGGGGAGTTGAACTCGTGGTCTGGACCCGCCGCCAGACAGGCCACCATCCCGACGCGAGGGGCTTCCGCATCCTCGTCGAAGTAGGCTGGCATGTCCTTGCGTGCCGTGTCTTCGCCGACCTGCCACCACCTCACGTCTAGTTTCTTTGTGGGTTTCTTTCTCATCTCATACCATCCCGAATTGTCGCTTCGTGACAAGTTTCCGGCATCGGTCGCAGAAGACGACTTTGGTGACGTCAGGCGATTCAAAGTCATGATCTTCCCCCGGCCCCAGACAGGCGCGGATTCCCCCGTCCGTCTTCTTGTCTCGAGGCCGAGTGATGGAGCCTTCGGCGAGCACTCTGTCAGGGTCTAGCAGCGGTCGTCGTTGGTGTCGTCGCATGATCAATCCCTCCTTCGCTCTCGGGGTTACGCTGTGGCTTTTTTGGCTTTTGCTGCTGCCGCGTGGTCGTTCAGGAGAAGGAGGAACTCTTCCCGGCTGGCAGGTTTCACCGCCCCAACCCCACCGAGGCCGAAGTCGTCGAGCAATTGCTTCACGTAGGCACCATTATTAAAGCCAGCCACCTCCAGCTCAAACTGGGCAGCCCCATCGCCGTCAGGTTCTGGCAAGGAAAACGAGGCAAGGTTCTGGAAGGTCCGTCCTGCCTTTGTGGTATTCGAGAACGATACCATACAGGTTTTCCCCGCCATGGTCGCGGCATCCCCTTCTTTGATTTGCAGTGGGCGCTCAAAGAACGAGAGCGACAGTGACTCGGTATCGCCGGAGGCGAGTTTCACGGCACAGGTCAGCCGATGCGGGGATTTCCCAGCTCCTTCTACATAGCTTTCAATCACGGCTGAGTATTGGACTCCAGCCTCAAGCGAGGTTGCGGGAGCTGACTCTGAGGACCGGCGTGGGGCGGAGGCGCCTTGGCGCTCAGGCACCGGCGAGGCAATGTCCTCAATGTCTTGGGTAAACACATCGCTAGCGGCGACACACGAAAGCACGGCATCAACCAGCGCCCGTTTCTTTGCCATCTTGAGCACGGTATTCGCAATGTCGGCGGGGTTCGCCCTGACCTGATTCGCCTGTCCATCTCTGTAGTATTTCAGCCTCCGGTGGGTGTCCAGCGTGCCGTCATACTCAGCCTGAGAGATGGCCACTCTCCACGCATATTTGTTCTCCAGCGACGAACATTCGCCAACCCCTGACCCGACGAATAGCTGCGTTGGGGCGTGGGACAGTCGTGCCGTCACGCGGTAATGGGCTTCGCCCGACCCTGGAGAAAGATCTTCTACATACAATTCGTCTGAGAGACGGAAGGCCATTTTCAGCGCTTCAGCTCCGGGTTTAAGCAACGTCGGCTTGTCCCCGCATCCTGGGATGGTGCCGTAGTGAACCCCTGGCCGCATGACGCTTTGCATCACATCGCGGATCACGGCGACATGAGACTTCATCTGTGCTCCGGTGAGTTGATTCTCTACGGCTGCAACTACGACTTCGTTGGTATCCATTCCATTCTCCTTATGTATGTGAGGGGGCAGTGTGCCATTGTCTCGGTGCGTTCGCCATTCGGTATTGTTCACCCGACGGTCACCCCGTCAGCCGAGAACCTCTCCTGCTGTTTCCTGATATCGTCGTTCAGTGCAGGAGTGTTCGCCTGGAGATAGTGGGCAAACCGAGGATTCATGCAGACCCACGCGGCGAGTTTCATTACATCGACCGATACCGCCTTGAGTGCAGCTTTTCTGGTCACGCCTGGTACACGCTGATACGCCGTCTGCGGGACGCGCACGGGGACCAGTACTGGCTCTGAGAGGATCGCTTCGACCACGATGGCAGGTTCCCCCGCTTCTTCTGCTGCGGTGGCCTCTTCGAGTGCAAGCGTATTCGCCATGCTCGTTGCCAGCGCACGCGCATCGGTTTCTAGCCGAGTCTGCCGTGCGGCTTCCTGTTGCTCCCATCGGTCGATGCGCGGATACAAGGCAGCTTGTGCCTCTTCGAGTGGGGCCTTTCCTTCCTTCGCTTCTAGGTCTACGGCGCGACCAGACTCGAGGATGCCGGATTTGATTTTCTTGCGCTTCTCCTCAATTATCCGAATTTGTTTGCCAAGCTCTTTATACATGTTCGCAGCAGATTCATACTCCTGCTGAGAGGAGACAGGCATACTAATCGCCAATTCTGCTGGGGAGTAGATATCAGCGTCCGCTGGCGGCCTGATACTGGCAACCAGTGGCTGGACGCTCTCGCTCATAGGGGTCATGGGGTCTCCTTTTTTGTGGGTGGCAAGGCCAGCGCGGCCTCGAACTTCTCCGTGTCTTTTCGCAGATCTCGAATATGATATTTAATGTAGCCGTAGGAGCCATTGCCTTGGAGCCTCAGCGCGCAGCGACCTAAGATCACCCGTGAGCCTCCATAGTAATCCTCATTCGCGATACGCACATACGCCGCGAGTTGGTACCGTGTGGCATATGCCACTGAGCCTGTTTTGGAATCCAGCACCGTGAGGTACGGGTCTCCGGGGAAGCTCCCGATGTCATCGGGGCACGCGCCGCACTCCCACTTCGCAGAGTAGATGGGTCTCTCAATGTAGATTGAACTCCATCCCGTCGCCTCGATAAAGGCTCGATGCCCATCAAGGTACCCTCGGTCGCTTGGGTCGACGCTTGATTCTTCTAGGTCGCCTTCTCCGTCAAACTCAATCACTTGGTGCCTCCGTGTCCCGTTTTCCGCTCCTTGCGCTGTGAACCATGTGGTGTCGATCATCCCTGATCTCTTGATGACGGAGGACACCGATATCGCAACGGGCCGAGCTGCTTGTCCTTGACCCTCGGGGAGGCTGTAGCGGTGGCCTTTCGAGTCAAGAGTTACCCCGCTTGATGCTGCGACGGCTTTGTGATCTGACATATCCTTCCCCTCTGCGCGTCCCATGCTGGTTACAATTTCTGGTGGCCGTATCCCGTGGCCGGTCCCCACGAATGCAAGAGTTTCGGGTGATCGCCCTGCGGGGTGATGTCTCCTGCTCCCGGCCTCGAATCTGCGTTCCTCGGCCTATAGCTCCGTAGCCGCAGAATACCTTTCCCCACGACCGAGACAGGAGGAACACTTCGCATCCACCGAGCGGAGACATAGACCGGAGGCAGGTTAAGGAGCACAGGGATCTTATCCCCAGCCACCCACCGGATCATTCGCTTGCGAAGCGAGAGGATCGCTCGTGTCACGATTTGGATCCTTCTTTGTTGCTGGCTTTATCCTCGCAGTACACACTCCATTCTCGATGCCGTTGCACTGAACTGGCTTCAATCGCGGCTCTGGCCTCTTGCCGGATCTTCTTCAACTGGTGCTCGATATCTTTTTCCCATGTTTCAAGGCTTGCGTTGTTCATGTCCATTGTCCTCCATGTTTGCAGTCGTCCCTGTCTCCGTCGCTGTCATCGGCCTTGTCGTCGTTGTCCGCATCGCACCCTGAGCACAGGAGGCCCCACGGGGTAGACCAGACTGCCATCATTTCTCCGCATCCGTCACACATTAGCGTGCCTCCTCTTGGCCTCGGCGTGATTCGCTCCACCGGTGAGGCTCGTTTCAATCGCCTCGCGGACGAAATAGGAGACATTCCCCGCTGGAGCAACCATTTTCATCCTGTCAATGGTCGTTTGGAGCACTCTGATTTTAAGAAATACTGTAGGTGAATCAGCCGATAGATTTTTCATGGGGCGAATCCTTCCTTGGGTTGCTGTCAATTGTCTCTGCCGTTGCCCGAATCACGATCCCCTTACTCAGCGGGGTAGACCAGCCTGCCATCATTCCGCATTGTGGCCGGATCAGGGCTGCCCACCTCCTTCAACTTAGCCTCAATGGCCTCGCGCACGAAATAGGAAACATTGCCCGCTGGCGCAAACGCTCTCAGCCTCGCGACGGTGGATTGCGGGACCACAACCTTAATAAACGTGGACGGTAATTTGTCTGTTGAAACTTTCATACGGGTAATCCTCCCTGTTTTGCATCGATCCCCATTGGAACCCTCTCGTTCGTCTTTGTGGTGCAGTCATTAAAGCATGGGAGCTTCGATCTGTCAACCCCCTGAGATAGATTATTCAAGGTATTTTCCTCCTCTCCGTCCTCATCTGCATGATCCATGATCGATTCGATCACCTCTTCTTTCTCAACTATCCTGGTCGCGATACGCGCATCGACTGAGCCTTCAAACACACAGAGCCTCGACAACACCGCGTTCTTCTGTCCGATCCTGTGCGTACGATCCTCGGCTTGGCTGATGGCGGAGGGACTCCAGTCCAACTCAGCGAAGATCACCTGGGACGTGGACGTCAGGGTGAGCCCTACTCCACACGCACGCGTCGACCCGACGATACACTGAATCTCTTTGGCCTGGAACCGATCGACGTACGCCTGCCGCAAGGCCATCGGGGTCTGGCCTGTAATGGATTCGGTTACAATGCCTCGACGCCTAAGCCCTGAGACAATCCCTGCGATGACATCGGTGTGATGCCCACACACAAAGCAATTGCCTGAGGAATCAACCGTTTCCGCTGCCAGGTCCACAATGTGCTTCACCTTCTTCAGTGCGGTGACATGGCGAAGCTCTGCCATTTCTGCAAACCGAACGCGAGATGATTTGAGCCTAGCGACAGCCGCCCGGTAGCCAGAGGTTCCGGTGGCTCCCTGGGATCGAAGCTCGGCTAAGGTCTGCCTGGCCTCCCCGGTCTCAAGCTCCCACCGTTCATAGGCCGAGGCTTCGGCCTCCACGTCAGCCACAACCCCGAGTGAAGACAGGACCACGATCTGACGGGCTTTTCCAGGGAGGTCGTCGAGCACATCGACCTTCATGCGCCGGACCATGATCGATCCCCGAAGCTTCTCCCCGAGCTCTTCGAGGTTGGAGGCGCCGTCGGTATTCAGCCCCCAGGTTGTATACTCGGCCTCACAATACCTAAGCCCATAGGCTGATCGGCTTTTCGCCCATGGAACCTTCGCAGCCTTGAGGATCGTATGCAGATCCATAGGCCGGTTGATCACGGGCGTCCCTGTCAGGAAGAGGACTTTATCCCCACGCAGGGCAAGGGCCGCTTTTGTTCTCGCTGCCTTCGGGTTCTTGAGGTAATGGGCTTCGTCATAAATAATAAGATCCCAGACCTGCGAGGGGTCGAGTCCAGACTTCGTCACCCGCTCATAGTTCGTCACCACGACCGGGCCGATCGTTCCCTTCAGGGCTTTCCCCTCGATCACGGATATGCCGGGATTGCCGAGGAGCCACTTCGCGGCCTCTCGCTGCCAATTGATCTTGAGCGAGGCCGGACAGACAATGAGGATTGATTGGGCGTGTATCGTATTTGCGACGCCCAGCGCGGTGATCGTTTTCCCCAGCCCCATCTCATCCGCGATGAGGGTATGCATTCTCTTGAGGCAATAGGCGATCCCTGCCTTCTGGAACGGCATATACTGGAGGCCGGCAGGACAGGGGAACTCCTCGTGTGTATCGGTCGAGGACGAAAGCCGAACCGAGGCGGCGGCGGTGCGCTGTTCCCCGGCAATCGAATCCTTCGCTACTTGATCCGCATAGGCAATCAACCCAAGCGCGACGCCTACATCGTTCGTAGCCCAGCATTGGCCTTTCTTATTCCAGCGAAACCCGAGGGCTTTCGGCATCTCGTGTTCCTCTTTGGTGGCGCTGACGCGGTACAGCCCGTTGCTATAGGTGATTGTCATGGACGTTCCCTTCCCGTGAATCGCTACTCTGATTCATCCCGTGATGATCTGACCCAGGTCTGATGTTCATCTTTGAGCTCGCCGATCCTGCCCAACGGGGCATCAAGCCTTCGTGCGAGGACGGAGGCCAGGTCTCCCTCTGTCAGCTCGGTCATGCGGTCCAGCACCGAATCTGGCCGGTTCACGAGGACCATGGCAAGGTCAGGGCCATGCAGCACCCACAACCGGTCAAGGGGGGCATCAGGGCGACGGGACAGGACCCACGCGAGGTCATACCCCGTCAGCTCCCCCAGCCTGTCCAGCGGGGCATCTCGCCTGGAAGCCAACACCTTCGCCAGCCGACCCCCGCTCAGTTCATTGATCCCTTCTAACGACGAGCCCGGCGTGTGGGCGATGGTGAACGTCAGGGCATCAAGGTCTCGCTTCCCGAGATCCTTCTGATCCTCCTGATCCTCCTGTGGCCCTGAAGTCGAGATGAGGCGCAGGGCATGGGCGACATCCTCGTCTGAATAGTATTTAATCCCTGCCCAGCCTAGAATCCCTGCCCAGCCTCGAGCCGGAGAAAGCACGCCTAACCGATCCCACCGCTTGACCGTGGAAATTCGTACTCCTGTTTTTATTGCGAATTCGCTTGTGGTCATCATTCCCCCTTTCAATAGCCCTTCCGAACGGTTCAATTCCCTAGAATGCGCGTAATTTTGAGGGACTGTGGCTAAAGCATTTTCAGCCCGGTTCCTCTATAGTAAGTGACATACGTTTTGTTCCTTTCTGCCGTTGCCTAGGCCACTAACCTAGGCAACGGCGTTCTTATTTAATAAGGCAGTTCTTCCATGTTCATCCCACCTCGTGATTAGGTTGCGCAGCAACGCTCAATGCCTCCTTACTCATCGGCTCAACCCCTCGACCACCTGGGTCAGGAGCACAGGGAAGTTCTTGTGTAGTGCCATTATTTCTTCCCTCCCACCGTGATCTCGACAATGGTCATCGTGTCATTGCCGAAGATATCCACCACCTTGACTGCAATTTTGCGCCGCCCCGGCGTGCATTCGTGGAAGACGCTCTTTAGTTCCAGCGAACGGTCTTTCTTTGTCCGGAAAGACTGCCACTCGTTCTCAAAGATGAAATCTCCTGTCCAAACCTCCTCCCACGTCTCCAGTTTTCGTTGCGACTCCTCCATTCCCTCCAGCCTTTCTTGTGCTTCGGGGGACAACTCCTTTTTCACCCGGATGATCTCCCGCTTGTTCTCGAAATCGAAATCCACGGCCCAATAGTCAATCCAGTCGGTCCAGTGTTCGGTGAGGGTTTCGCGGGTGACGATGCCGTCCTTGTCCTTGCTAACCTTCACGATCTGGCCCTTTTCGACCACAATCCGGTCGCCCTTCTTTTTCAGCGCCTCCTCGGCGTTGGCGATGGAGTCCTGTGAGTAGAAGACCGAGAAATCGGTCAGTTCCATCGCCACGCTATTACGCTTCACATGCGGCTTGACCTCGATGAAGGCCACATCATGAAATACAACCTGATTTTTCTCTACGGCACGTTTATCAAACACGTCGGCCGGAATGTATTTCGGGGAAATGTCGATGCCCTTGTCCCGCGCCTCGTCGAGCACGTTCGGGAACAAGCCCATTTCAAACTCAAAGCCAAGAATATCCACTTTGGTAATGTGCTGCTTGCGACATTCGAGAATGATTTCTTCAACAAAAAGCCGTGTCACCGGCAGGTTTACCGGCCCAATAGCGACTAATCGCCCTGCTCGTTTGCCGTGGAAGGTGGTGAAACCATCGGCCTTTTCCGCCCGGTAAGCCCGTAAAATCAAATCAAGAAAGGCCGCTTCCTTTGTCGCTATCTGTTGCTGTTTCTGCTCTTCACGCAAATCGGGATTGATGCCGATGAAGTGCTGACGCTCATACTTTCCGAGGTTGAGAATTTCAAAGGCACGGTAGTCCTTGCCTTCGTCTTTAAGGCCACGCTGCACACCAATCATGCGCTTGCGCGTGGTATGAACACCGAACTTGCCCAAATCGCTGACGATCCATTTTCGGCCAAGCTTCTCCGCCACGGCAGCGGTAGTGCCGGAACCGCAAAAAAAGTCGGCTACTAAATCGCCTTCATTGGAGGATGCATTGATAATGCGTTCGAGAAGTGCCTCGGGTTTTTGGGTGGGATAGTTTGCTTTTTCTTTCGCTTGCGAATTGACTGGAAAAATATCGGTCCAAAGCGTTTGCAATGGAATTCCAGGGGTTTCATCTAGATAACGTTTTAGCCTGATACCCCCCGCATTCGTAAAATGTAGTTTCCCGGCAGAATCATGTTGTTTCATCGTTTCAATTGGACATCTCCAAAGCGATGATATTCCCTTGTATTCGTATGTGTATCCGCCTCCGCTAAGCCCTTTTGCTGTTAAGTCAGCGTCAGTCCATAAGCGCCCGTCAGCGTCAGAATTGCGGAAACGGCCTTTGTATTTCTCTGAATACTCTCCGTGAAGCTGATTCCATATTCTCTTAGAGGATTTAGAATAGTAAAAAATTGAGTCCACGTTCACACCATATTGATCTGGATCATTATGTGCACTCGTTCGCTGCCAAATAATTTCATTTAGAAAATTACTGCTTCCAAATATTTCACTCAATACCAATCGAATATGGCTATTTACTCGCCAATCACAGTGGACATAAATACTCCCATCCTCTGCAAGCAAATCACGCAAGAGAACAAGACGTTCATAAATCATGGCGACGAAAGAGTCTGCGCCTTGCCCCCATGTGTCGCGATAGGCGATTTCTTCAAGGATATTAGGCTTCTTAGTAAAGGTCTCGTCACCAATCTCTATATCCATTGAGAAATCTGCGCCTACATCAAAAGGCGGATCGATATAGATAAGTTTGAGGCCACCTTGCGCCTCGATCTCATCACGCAATGGGCCGTTTTTCAGGCTCGAAAGAACCAGCTTGTTGTCGCCCCAAATCAGTTTGTTGGTCCAGCCCTTGAGCTGGCGGCCACGGGTGTCAGTAGCGAACAAGTCCGTTTGCAACGCTGTATCTTGAGGCTTCTCTGCGCGCGGTTCGTCAACTTGCTCGATCACTTGGAAAGGCAAAACAATATTGCATACCTCGCTGGTCTTACCATTCCAGACCAGTTCCACCTCACGCTTCTCCTCGAATAGGAGGAATCGATATTTGTCCGGCAGGGGTTTATCCGCTTCAATGAAACGAATAATCTCCTGCTGTTCCTGTTCGGTGAGTTTCGCCATTCACTTGCCCTTTGTTTATCACGGCATATTACATGGAATTGTGGTCATTGGTAGAGGGAAGGTGATCCAGGTACAAGTACGAGCACCACCGCAATGAACACAGCGTTCTTTCTCATAGCCCGAACCCTTTCATAATGAATGAGATGAGCAGCGTGCCCACAAGGAAGATAAACAGGATGGGGATGCCCACCATGAGGATGAATGTCATGACGGTCAACCCGATAGCGAAGAGAGAGAAGGTCCTATCCCGGGGTTTGTCGTGTCCGTTGAGGTTCATAGCCAAAACCCTTTCACAAACCACGCCACAACGGAGTACACGAGATACCCCATCACCGATAGTCCCAGCACGATCAGCCCTGATAAGCCCATGACGATGACATAGCCAACCGGCCCTAATGACTGTTCCCGCTCGGTATTGTTCCTTCTCATTGCCTCCCCCACACGCTCTCGAATACGGGACGGACAAACACCCATGTGAATCCGGCATGAAGGGCAATGCCAATCAGCACGCCGATCCCCGATAGCATCCAATCGTTCGCCTTAGCCTTCATGATGCTCCCTCCTCTTTGCTGGTGTCTGCACTGCATCGCGGACATGACGTGTCTTTGCCAGCTGGAAACGCCGTGACCCAGAAGGCAGGAAACCCGAAGCGCCGAGCAAATACCAGCGGATTTTGGCACGAGGATGAATGACCTCCTGACTCTGGTTCGTTCCTGTATTTTGGTGTGTCCGTTCCCATGGGTCGAATCCTCCAGTTGAGTTTAGGTAATGAGCACAATATGCACCACCGTGGGAACTCTTGTCAAGTAGATCCATACAGGGAGGAAACATAAAGGTTTCCCACTAACCCCGCCCCATGGGTCGAGGGTAATCCTGCCCATGGGCTTGAGTTATCCACAGGGGCTTCATAGGAGGGGCCGACCCCCGCAACGTGGAGTTTCCTCAATAGAATCAACGCCTTACGGATTCCCACCTTGAAGGGATATCTCCGACTTATCCATAGGCTGGCCCTAGTTATCCACAGGCTAGTAAGTGGAAATTATATAAAGATTTACACGTTCAGAACGGGACTGCGGCTTTCCGAGCAATCGCTTGAAGTGTCTCTCCAGCCCGTAGCTGACGTTGAAGGAACTTTATGGCCGTGGGGGATGTTCTGCCTTGCGATATGAGTGCCTCCAAGATGTGGGCACGTTTCTGCTTATGCTCTAGCCGCTTGAGGATCTGGATCAAGCCGGCCTGATCGACATACCAACGACCCTTCTCCCCGCTGAATTTGATCTTACCCGAATGGGTCCAGTTATACATCGTGTCAATACTGATCTTGAATCCTGCTTCGTGCAGATAATCGACGGCCATTCGGAAGGAGTAACAGGTTGGGGCCTCACCTCCTGCCTCGCTTTGGCTTGTATGGAGTTCAAGTTTCGATTGCTTCTTCATAGTGGATTCTCCTTTTCTGTCGAGCGACCTCGGCCGCTGGTATCTTTGGCAGAACAAGTCACTTTTACATCGTGGACTTCGCGATATACTCCACATCGCCCCACCCGGTACACTCGCAGCACGTTCCTCCCAGCGTGAGCGCGAGGGCGATTCGTCTGTACGTTCGCCTCGCTCGGGTCCGCTCGTGGCTAACTGGTCCTGTCATGGAGGCTTTCAGCCTGAGCACTGCCTTTTCTGCTGTCGCCTCCGGCGATCTGAATGCTGCGGATGTTTCATGCCCAGTGTTGTAGACTCGGTAGGTTTTCATCGTGTCGGCCTCCTATGCGTGTGAGTGTGTAGTCGCCCGTGTCCTTATCTGGACAGGGAGGCCTTACCTTGAACCCATGCCGATAAACCGTGACTACTTAAAGGTCATGAGCCTTCCTTGTCCATCCATCCCCGGGAATGACTGTGAATAGCGTTGCCCATGATGTTCTCCTACGTGCGTGAGTGGTTAGTGTGCGTTGTAGTTGATTCGCGGTGTTGTGCCTTCCCAGCAGGCTCGGCCATTGCAATTGACGTGAATTGCTGCATGATTACTTGACTCCTTCCTGTAGCCCGCCATCCGCAAGGGTCTTCAGGGCTTCCGAAATGTAGGGAGCGTAGGTTGGCTTGTCGGCGACGATGCGTTTCACCACTAGGGCTAATTCATCCCGTAGCATCTCGGCTGTACATTCCGTTAAGACCTGCTCTATAGTCCGACTGGCAAAAACCTCCTCTTGTCGGCGACGATGCTCTGCTATAGTCCGACTGGCAAAAAAACCTTCCCACCTAACGAGTGGACAGGTAGAAGGATCGGATTTCTTAGCTGCTTTACCGATAAGTTTATTCATAGTAAGGGGCTCCTTTGAATTGTTTTATTTTAATGGGTCCAAAATATATGAATTTCTTCAACGTCGGTTTCGATGGTGAAAATACCACCGCTTAATTCTATATCCCGCCCCATGCGCTCATAGTCAATGTAACCCTGTAACTGCGCTGGAATCTCGGTGGTCTCCTCGGTTAGTTCTTCAGCATAACCCGCCAGTGACTTGTAACAGCCTGATCTCAAAATAGTGTTCATCCGCTGCTTCTTTCGCCTCATCTACCGTGCCACCAAACTGGCCAAAATAGTTAAGTAACTCCCCGCCTATTTTTGGATATTCTTCTATAAAAGACGCCACAAGGTGAAGCTCTTCAAACTCTGGATATTCGCTTACACAGTAACTACCAAACCCCTCATAATCATGTATCGCCCATTCTTCGGCGTCTGGCTCTGGGCTTTCTTTGAGCATCACATTTACTTGCTCTTGAATTTCGTCTAGCTCTTGAGTCGCATCGATCCAAACACCATGTAATCTCCCGCGGTTATACGCCGCCAAACATGCCACATAAAATCTGATTTCTCTTTTCTTGGCAGAAGGATCGGATTTCTTAGCGGATTTAGCAGAAGGATCGGATTTCTTAGCGGTTTTATCGATAGGTTTGTTCATAGTAATGGCCCTCCTTGGTTTGTTTGGTGGGTGCTTCGTTGCTCATGTGGGGATTATACGCATACAGACATACAGATGTCAATACGCATGAAATGGTTATGCAAAATAAGCGTAAATAAATCCTATCCTTCTAAGGGAGGTTTTGCCAGCGTAAGCGGATCGGCGTTTCTTCAATGATGTCAATGGGTTCTGGCATATGGCGATAATGTAATGGATAGCTAAGCTATGGCTAAGCTATGGCTAATCTATAGCTTAGCTATAAACCGTGCTGTGTCACGAAATCGGGGTAAATCCAAATCGTGTCAAGAGCATGGCGGCATTTATTTCAAGTCGGAGTTTCCTCAATGATATCAAGGAGTTAGGCGTTGACCGAGCCTTGGACCCTAGGCCATTCTGCCTAGATCCTCCCGATCTCTCCGGTTCGGTATGGTAGATTAAAGAGCTGGATCGGCCACCGATGCACTCACCTGAGCAAGGACTTCCTCTCCTCCGGTCACTCTCCGGCCTAGGCTTGTACTGGCAGTAATCCCAACCCACTATGACGCGGCCACAGGACGCTCCTGCCTTAGAGACAAGAAGAGAAAGAGAAGACGAGGAAAGACCGGACACGGAGGAGTGGCTAAACTCTGTCTCCCACCGTGTACGACCTCGCAGTGCCAAACATCAGGCCGTGTATGTTCGGCGTAAACACCAGTACCAACCGCGTCACTAGCCTTCCATCTCCTGCCCTTCCTTTCCTTTCCATCGCCACTTCCTTTTGTATAGTAACTCTCCTCTGGTATATGGCCTACAGGGAACGTGAATGGCCAATCCATACTCAAGCAGGGCCTAGAACGAACGAGGAGGCCCCGTAAAGGCACACAAACAGTTGACAGCCGCAAGGATGCTCCCACCAGAAAAGAGAGGCCTTTAAATGGCGAAGGGCTGCAAACCCACAACTGCATTGACCGAACAGAGTTCCACGGTAAGGAGGCTGCGATGGGAGTAAAGAGTGTTGACATTCCTACCAATCGCGAGACACAACCCGGATTACCCGGTCTGGAAGATTGCGAGGCTCTGCGTCCTGCCTATGGTCCAGACGGCTGGAAGGAGGTGAGGCCGAGTCGGGATGTCTCTCTTGTGGAGAGCGAAGAACAACCTGTGGAGAGAAAAGGACAACCTGTTGACAGGGAATAGCAACCTGTGCAGAGCGAATGATAACCTGTGGATGGATCGGGGGAGAACCTGTGCATAACTTGGCGGACTCCTCTCCGGCATTCGGGAGGCCCGTCTTGCCCAGAATTCGGGCCTCGTGTTTCCTTTGGCCGCCACAATCCTTGAACCCCGTGCTTGCCCAGCTGAAACGTCCTGCCGGAGACAGAACCTTTTACCCTCAACGTCGGAGGCGTAACGTTGTTTTTCTAAAGAAGGCCACCCCTCATCAACATTTTACTTTTACAGTTGCCCCAGCTTACCGCTCCGCGTACAGTGTGGGTGGGGGGAGAC
>TARA_R110000765_G_scaffold155946_2_pt1 | contig 18154 bp, 20 predicted proteins | sample TARA_R110000765 | Tara Oceans TARA_R110000765 (sample SAMEA4398168) | marine metagenome | biome: Polar Biome; feature: [MES] marine water layer (ENVO:01000295) within the mesopelagic zone...; material: water (ENVO:00002006), including particulate matter (ENVO:01000060) such... | reverse complement strand
TTATCGTAGTCTGCGTATGCTACTCCTATTTCTTCGTGTTCGACAAGTTTATCTACCAGCTTCTCAACTTTTTCTGGATGATACGCGTCATCAGCATCAAGGACTCCGATGATATCCGCCCAATCCCAGCACATTTCAATAGCCGCGTTTCGGGCTACGCTAGCACCAGAGTTTTCAATTCTCTTTGTAAAAAGGTTGTCACAGGAGCAATTTGAAATTTTTTCCCAAGAGTCATCAGACGACCCATCATCCACAACATATATACGAATCTCGCCCGCGTAAGTTTGGCTTCTAATACTTTCTATGGCAGGAATTATATATTGGCCATAATTGTAGTTTGCACAAATGATCGCTACTTTAGGAAGCATTGAACTCCTCCCAAGTTATTACGGTCTTTGAGGGGCTTCTTTTGTCTGCTTCTTCTATCTTTTCAACGAAGTTTCCTCCCGCCGATGTCATGTCTTGAAATATCTTTTGACCGTTTCCATTTAAAAACTTAAACAAAAAAGCCGGGAAGAGCATAGAGGAAAAAATATCTCCGTTGGGTTTCACCATCATCAATTTTTTCATCTTAACGTTTACGTATTCATGTATGCTTTCTAATATAGACGGTTCTACGGTTTCTCCCGAGTTTATGGTATAGATCCATCCGTTTTCAGCATGTTTAAAAGATTCATCAATTAGCTTATCTACCTTTTCTGGTTTTGTTTCTATCTGGACAATATGGTATTTTGTGTCCTTCACCTTTTCGCCAAACAGTCTGAAAAATTGCTCCCATATAAATTGGTTATGTTCCACTCTATCGTTTACGACAACCACATAAGCCGGAACACCGTTAATGTTGGCAATACTATCTAGTGTTTTGGTTAACATCTCTTCGCAAACAATAACATCATCCCCGTACTCTCCGGTATCTTTTGGGTCTGTGTCAAAATTTATAAAAAATCCCATTCGTGGAAACACCTCTTGAAGAACAGTGGCTTCTGGGTCGAGCGATTTTTTCACACTCAGTGACTTTGCCCACTCTTCTGGTCTATACGTATTACAGAATCTATCAAGCACGAAAGAGCCGTCGTCTTGAAGGCTCTCAACACCTAGTAGTGTGTGTCTATTTAGAGAGCAGCCAACCTGAGAGTCTCCTTGTTTCTCCATAAAGTAGCAGTCTTTGCAGCTAGTTTGCATCTTATTCATTACTGTGCTCTCCTTGCTTTAATCACAAACGTCATTGTGTTTTCGTCAAACTGTTTTGTTATAATCTCTAGGTCTGTCAAAAGCTCCTCAATAGTTTCACAGAGTAACAGGCTTTTGCTACTACCCTTGCATATTTCGTTGATAGCAGATAGATCAAGACGCTGATCTAACACATGCCTAGAAACCAAGTCCATGTCAATGTCTCTAATTACAATTTCACCATTTATTCTTAGCTTCTTAATTATCAACTTCAACAACTCTGGGATCTCTACGTATTCAAAAGTTCTCAAAAAATTGTCACAGACAATAGATGTTGCCTCGCTATCTAAAACGCCCCTATGGAAGGACGACAAGTTTTGAAACCGTACATAGTTCTCATCAGGATTATCGAATTGACTAAGGTATACTAGCATTAGAGTTTCTCCGTGACATCTGAATAATTTTCTATTGTATCGTAAAAAAGATCGTTCCAGTCCTCAGTGAATCTGGAGATACTATATTTTTCCACTATCGTTTTCCTTGCTTCGTCTCCTAACATTCTTGCCATTTCGGGTTTTCTCAATAGAAGCTCTAGATAGCCTTTTAGCTCTTCAGGATCATTGGAAATGAGGCCATTCTTACCGTGTTGGATTATCTCTGGTATCATGCAGTTATTTGTTGACACTATGGCACACCCACACGCCATAGCTTCCATTAGTACAGTAGGAACAGGCGAGTGTATCGAGGTGTTATAAAATATGCTGGAAGAGCCGTATATGTCTCTTAGATGCTCGATAGATTGGGCCGTCTCTGAGAGTCCGGGACTATTTCCCCATACGGAAACAGGCAGTCCTTGTGTAGTTTGTCTCCAGAGATTGAATCCGCAGCACCAGTCTCGGTTTGGCCAGTCGTTAACAACCGAGAGACAAACGTTTTGTCTGTCCTTACCAAGAGGTTTCCAAAAGTCTATGTCCACGCCGTGCTCAACAACACGAGAATTTGTTTCATCGAAGCCCCAAGCCCTTCTATTAAAATCAGAAATAAATGACGTCTGATCCACTGGCACCGACTGATACGCTGTTAGTTGTTCGTTCACATCAACCCTAATATCCGGCAAGACGTGCCCATGTCTTAGGATTGGAATTGATAGTTTGTTAGACGGGGACTTTTGGGTTTGTGACAAGAGATCGTGTACTAGCTGTAATCTGTTGCAGCTAGTGTGAGCTAAAACAAGATCGAGGTCTAAATACTCCGGAAGACTTTCGATAATATGATAATTGCTAGGAACTTGGGCGTAAGATCTTTCCCAGCTTTTTCCAAAGCCAAAATCCATGGAATAAAAGTTGTGCCCCGTCTTGCATAGGTTTTCTTCGTATCTCTCGTGAGTAGCAAAAGTTAGGATGTTAAGCTTGTCTCCACGCTTTACTTTTCTCATCAAGGACTTGATGGATCTCTGTGTAGCATTAGCTGTCATTTAGTAATTCCTTCATATGTTGGCCGACAACCTTATGATCAAAATTTTTAGATTCCGCAATACATTCATCCTTTAGATATTTAGGATCTTCCTTATACTTATTATATACCATACGCATGGTTTGTGCCAACTCCAAAATATCTATTTCTTTCCACTTTGTGTCAGAGGTGTCTAGATTTGGCAGCGTGTCAACGGCACCAAAGCAGGGTTGCCATTGAGAAGGAACAGAGTGGCCAACACTATAGTCTACACCAGTACCTTCTGTGTAGATCGTGGGTATTCCTAAAGCCATGCACTCCAAGGCCGGTATACAGAAGGCCTCTCCTCTACTAGGAATGACAAAGCAATTGATCTGACTCATAACGGAAACATAATCTCGATGATCCATTATGCCCACCACTACGGTTTCTTCTTTGTAAGCGTTTCTGAGCTTCAGTCCTTTTTTGATTGTGTTACAGTACGCCTGAACTTCTTCTAGTATTGTTTTAGATGTCTTTAACAGAAGCGTAACAGGTTCTCTGGGGTTGAACTCCATGTGAAAAGCTTTGACGAGAGCCTTAATATTCTTTCTTTCTACGAACTCTCCAATAAAGCCAAACGTAAATGTAGTCTCAAGCTCTTTTATTTTGCTACCTTCTGTATTCTGGTAGTCATTCATATCCAAAGAATGAGGAACGACCTTTATTGGTATCTTAACGCCACTACGCTCCGCCGTCTCTACCGATTGTTTGTTTGGCACCCAGAGTTCGTCCATCAGGTTTATATGTCTTTGCCAGTTAGTTTTGCTGAAATCATACGACTCTACCGCAAGGAAGCCTATATTTTTATAGTTGCTATCATACGAATATAGATGAGGCAGAGTATGCTGCACCACAATGTCGCAGTCTATATTGCTGCTTCTTTTTGTGTGTTTTGCTTCTAGTTCTCTTAGTCTTGCTGGGTAATCTCTGTCTTTGTCATTGAACGTTATAGCTCTAGGAACCACGTCCACACCGACAGCATCAAGTGCGAGCATATTGTTTATACCCGCGTTTGCCCATCCAGTACCGTCTCTGTAATTATTTATGTACAATACCTTCATTTTATGTACTCCTCATGCCCTCTGTGCCAATCTGTGTTATTTATCAAATTATGATTCGTGACTACTCTTTCTGGATATTTTTTCGACATGATGCCAGACTGAGTTCCAAGATCTACCACATAATAATTACTATAGAATATCTTCCACCAATTTTCAATATAAAAATCTTTTGGCGGAGTATTTTGTTCTAGATGAGTGTTATCGCTCCCATGATTTTTTAACCAATCGTAGTCAATATATTTTTCAAAACCATAATTCTCCATGCATCTTAGGCCTATATATTGCTCTGGCCCAACCTTCCACTCCCTACCCAATCTCTGCGGGATATCGAAAATACTTTGAAGATCCTTTTTTGTGCCTAAAAATAAAAAATCCGCAGGATGATAGTAGTGATGCTTGTCTGTACTCCAATTAGATATAACTACATAATCATCAAACATTTTATGACTATCTAGTCTTTTACTGTCAATTCTTGACTCTATATATGGCAACAAGTCTGATGTCAAGGCCACCATATCGCTTCTTATTTTGCAAACCATGTCGTTGCTGGCATGTTTTACGGCTTGGCTGGAAAGTATCTGTCTATTGATGTTGTCTTCAGACTCTAACATGCTGTCGGTCACGTAGAGTAGTTTGTCTACATCTTTTAAGTTGTCAGCGTCTCCGGTAGTGCAGGAAACTATAATCTCACAGCCGGGATAAAATTTTCTTAGCGAGTCTATGCAATCTTGACTGGTGAAACTTTGTTCGGGGTCAACACAAGTGTCGCCTATTTGAACACTAAACGGACACTGGCTAGCGTAATGAGTCGGCCCCTGAACGATAAAAGATATCAAGCCCTTCCTCCCAATACATTAACTCTAGTCCGTTCCCATTCGTTCATTTGTCCTCTGAACTTAATCATTTCTTCCAACGCAGCTTGTATATTGAATGACTCGTATCTATTCATATCCTGTATATGTGACTCGTTGTAGTAGAAATCTGCCGACGAACTTTGCAATCTAAAACCATACGTGCAGTCCTTCGTGACTTTTGACCACAAGTAATTACCAGTCCACTCAGGCTTATTAAGAACGTTTTTAAATATAAAGTTTACCCTATCGAGTATATCGTTACATTCAGCAGGAAACTCTGTTGCAGGCTGGAATATGTCTGGAGGAGATAACCATGTCTCAGACAGATCCCTAAGTTCTATAGACTCTATCCTTTTAAGCCAAACATTCGCCGTTTTATCCCAGCTATAGTTTTCTCTGGCTTTGCGAGATGTTTCTAGTCCGATCTCTCTTAGCTTGTCTTTTTCTGCAAGCATACTAATAACTGTGTCAATAAACTTCTGATTGTCTGGTATGGCCCTGTAGCACCCCGTTTCCGCTTCCATAGACAGTTCTATGGGGTCTATGGCGTATCCGCCAATGTTTTTTAACACGGATTCCATAGCAGAGTAGTTCGTTCCAATAACAGGAAGACCGGCATATGCCGCTTCAAGCTGAGGCATACCAAAGCCCTCGCTGTTTGCGTATTGAGCATAAATGTCAAAGCAGTTGTAAACCTTGTTAAGGTCTTGCTCTTCTATTGAATTGTCGATTCCTACTAGCTGTCTATCAAAATTGCTACACTTAGCACAATGACTGATAGAGTCTTGAAAGAAATCTACACTTATGTGTCCGCATTTCTTGCACTTGTAAGTAAACAACACTCTATTGTTTAGGCCGTGCTCATTCAGGAGGTTAGGTATTTCCCAGCCTATGTCTGGATAGTAGGTATGACAGTATAGAAATAGATTTGGATCTTTCGTAATATCTAAGATTCTTCTGAAGGACTTAAACAAATCTGGATACAGCTTCCTTCTCTGGTTTCTCATGACCGTACCAATAATGGTAGAGTTGCTAGATATACCCATGCTTTCTTTGTGAGCGTCTTTGTTTTCCGTCGGTCGAAAATCTTGACTCGCGGCGGGGGAAGCGATGTCCACAAAATTTAGAGAGTCTGACTGCTTTACCATCGTGTCTCTACCGAATTCGGAGTAAGCAAAAACCGAGTCGGCTGATTGGAAAGTGTTTATCCACTGGGGGTTTTGTGGTGCGGCATCTACTGTCGGCATCAGTGCCCAATGAAACATGCCCCTAAACGGCGAACGCTGTTGGTATTCAAACATCCACCAGTCTCTTATGTCTATAACGATATCGGGCATAAAATCCAAACAAACACTGTTAAAGGTTTGTTCACCGAATATGGCAGTCGGTCTGTCTTTGTAGTTTTGTAGGTCTGGAGAACCATTAGCAGGACGGTTGGGATAAACCTTCCAAGCACGATTGTATACACTCGGATCTTCTGGTCCAACATAGCAAGCAAGCTCGGCCACCTCTAGATGGTCTAGCTGACATAATCTGGACAGTATTTCTTTTGTGTATACGGAGTACCCGGTGCTTTTCCAAGAGGCTTCCGAAACAAACAGTATTTTCTTTTTTCTCATTAATGCAATATCTTAAAACTATTTACACGAAAATAGGTTTCTGCGTTCCCTTCTGACTCATAATTTCTTGCCGAAGATTCTATTAACATTAAGCAATCTTCTTCTGCGTATTTCTCTATAGCGAGTGCGGCGGTATCCCAAGCCTCACATTCTAAAAATACTAGAGATCTTTTTTTGTCTCCGTTTTTATCTCTTCTAAATTCCTCCACCTCTAGCTCAAACCTGAGTACTACTACTCCGTTTTCAGTTTCTGTTTTTGGTGGATGTGTTAGTTTACCTAAAAAATGACAGTTGTTCAAGTTGTCTCCCTCTTATCAAATTTGAGAAAATTGGTTAGCTATTATCGAGCATTTGTCTTTCTTAGACACTTCGCCAATAATAAGAAGCGTGTTATTTTCTACTAGCAGGTCTTTGTGTTCAGCATAACACTCCGGAAATACGGTAACAGAATCTAATGTTCCCGTTCCATCTTCAACACACAAAAAGGCCATAAGTTGACCGGGGTTTTTACCCCTCTTGGTCTTATATGTCCTTACCGACACAACTTCAGCAGCAATATTAGCTTTACCTGTTATCGCACCGTTTGCTATGTCTTTGCACGCATAAGTTGTCACATTTAGGTCAATTCCATCAATTTTACTACAAGTTAGAGCACAGCTCAGGTATTTTTCTTCGTCAGAAGCCATTGTTTCCACTTTATCATCTAAATCATAGAACGGATTGTCCAGAGAATTAATGATATCTTTAACTAGTGGAAGCCTACGTGAATTGATCTTAATATCTTTTATGACTAGTGTGATAGCTTCTGATAAAGACTTGGGTTTGTTTGTATCGTAATTATCTACGATTGTTTGTTGTTCTCTGGCCGAAAGTTGTTTCCAGCTATCAAATTCATAAAGCATCCTTTGTCTGCTCTCTCTGTTATTTGAGCCATTGAAAGCACCAACAGAGATAAGAGATACAACCGATCTTTTATTTAGCTTCTTTTCGTGGATAAGTTTTACTAAGCAATCCATCCAGTTATAGTCTGCAAAGTCATGCTTGTTTTCGCAGTCTAGAGCAAGGGCTTCTTTAGAGCCAACATTTTTTATGTGACGTAGACCATAATACAATTTAGGAGGATCTAGACTACCTATAGAGAAGTTCTCTGTTAGATGTTGAAGTCTTGGCGGAAGTACATCAATTCCGTATCGTTTAGCGTCTGTTATGAGTTGCTTTTTTTCGATATCGGGTTTGGGTTTTCTCTCTGCCCTATTTAAATAGGTGTTAAAGAACTTTTCAATTCTGTATGTCTTACAATAAGCTGACCAGTATGCATTAATGGCATACGAAACCGCGTGTGATTTGTTAAAGGCATATCTATTTGATTTTTCAATCCAAGAGAAAAGCTCTTCTGCTACCTCATTAGTAATGATTCCTTTCTTCTCAGTCCCCTTTAGGAAAGTCTTCTTTACTTTCTCCATAAGATCAGCCTTCTTCTTACCAATGGCTTTACGCAAGGCGTCAGCTTCTTTAAGATTGAATCCGGCTAGCCGCTGGGCAATCATCATAGATTGTTCTTGATACACAAGAACCCCGTAGGTTTCTTTAAGAATTGGCTCTAGAGACTCATGCAGGTACTCCACGGGACTGTTTGGTTTTCCCGCTTTTCGGTCGGCGTAGACCTGAGTCATGCTCTTTCCGTCTGCGTCCCTAGCCTTTAGACATCCCGGACGAATCAGACTGATGAGAGCAGCAAGTTCCTTAACGTTTCTTGGCTTAACCTCTTTGGCCCAATGCTTTCCTAGACTGGACTCAAGCTGAAAGACCCCTTTAGTGCCACCATCGCAAATCAAATCCCAAACAGCAGGATCATCAAAATCGTTAATGTTAAACGACATACATTTCACCATTAGCAAACGTTTTTTCAAATTTAATTTTCTTGGAAAGGTTTCTTTGCATCTTCAGGAATTTAATCAAGATATTCGCTGTATCTTTTACGTCCTGTAGTGCATCATGGGCATTGTCTTTAGGCATACCAAAGTAATCCCTCATGTAGTCCATGCTATATCCCTTAACGTCTGAGTTATTTTCAAACCAGCAGTATACATGTTGCATGAGATCCATTGTAAAGATGGGATTAAACAGCTTTTGTCGTCCACGCTTTTCGTCAATCGGACCATACTCCTGACACATACGTTCAACGATAGGCATATCGTAACCATTGATATTATATCCGGCTGCAATCGGGGCAGTCCAGCCAGTCTTCTTAAAGTTGTACTTGTCACAGAACTGACCAAATTTTTTCCATACTGTTTTTGGTAGCGGGGCTTTAGCTAAAGCTCCTCTAGTTTTTCTAGTGATTTCCAGTGCCTCTTCTTCCACTGGGTCAAGTCCAGCGGCTATAGCTTTCTCGTCATCGAGAATGGGACGCATTTCGCTATTAAAGACGCCTCCGGGCTGTAGAGTGAGCTTCCTAGCATGAATAGCTATCGCGGCGATTTGTGTTGGTTGACATTTGTGTGGGTTTCTGCCACCGGTCTCAAAGTCAAATACAATAATGTCTCTATAATTCATTGTTATCTCTTTCTATTTTTTAGTTCTAAAAATTTGTTAATAGCTTCATCTAGGTTGTAATATAGCTGATGAAATCTCCAGCGATCAGACCATACTTGGTACTTATTTCTTGGGACAAAACTCCTATTGGGTAGCCAGTCTTCTAGGTTACAAATGCTTGCGGTCTTTGATTCTACGGAGCAGCCCGCGTATACGACTGCTTTGTATTCCTCTCTATTCTCCATTTACGATCTCCATTATTTTAGATAAAAGGTCAATTCCTAAAATGTCAAACTTGACATGCCCCTGAACTTCCATATCCCCCATATCAAAAGAGGCGAGAACATCTCCATTTTTATCTTTGATCATGGGACAAACGTTAGCTAGTTCAAATTTAGAAATAATTACTCCCGCCGGATGTTTTCCTTGTGACTTGTTGGTGCCCTCTATTTTTATAGCCTGTTCAAACAGGTGTGACAGAGGCCCATCCATTTCGTCGTTCTCGTTGATGAAACACCAGTTCTTCAGATTTTCCGGCTCGTTTTCTAGAGTCCACCTTATTATAGACCTATCAGCCTCATCCATCAATTCTAATTGGTCAGAAATTTTAGCTTCGTCAGGAATACTGTCTGTAATTGTATTCATCTCCGCGAAAGACACCGCATCGCTAATCCTTAATACTTCTTTAATGGCCGCCCTTCCTTGTAGTCTGCCAAACGTAATCATCTGTGCGACATTGGTTTGGCCGTATTTTTCTTTAATGTAGTCGATTACTTCGTCTCTATGTTCTGCTGGTACGTCCACATCAATATCTGGCAGAGATACATAATCCTCTGTGTTTCTACCCTCGTTGTAAAATCTCTCAAAGATTAGCCCATACTCAATAGGATCTACTTCTGTGATGCTCATTAGGTAAGACACCAAGCAACCAGCGGCAGAGCCTCGTCCGGGTCCGGCGAGCCAATCTCTACTCTTAACAAAGTTGACAATATCCTGAACAATTAAAAAGTAACCAGATAGTCCTGCTTTATATATAACCTGTAGCTCATGTTTGACTCTCTGTGTGTAAGCGTCTTTGGTGGCTTGGTCTTCAATCTTGCCCCCTTCGATAAGTTTCTTACGCCATCCCTCTCTACATAACTTTGCTACAAAGTCATCTTCATTCATACCGTCTGGGCAGCTAAATGCGGGTAGCATTGGCTTCTCAACAAGCTCATATTCCTCACACAGGGACGCTATCGTATTGACTATAGACGTTCTTTCCGCGTCTGGGTGCTGCCAGTGCTGCTCTGCTGTGCGAAGATGGTACTCGTCGGAATCAAAGAAGTGCTGGTTATCTACTTCTTGTCCCGCCTTTAGTAGGTTTTTGACTTTTTTAAGAGTTGTCTTCATGCCTGAACATAGCATAATTCTATGGCAGTCGGCGTCATCTTCTGAGACATAATACACTTTATCATTGTCGTAATCGTACTTAACATGATTTGAGCGAAACAGTTTTGCCAGTCCGTTTACATCGGGTGTGACACACAAAACGTTACCGCTTTTAGCGATCTCTTTGAGCGTATCTAGGTTTTGGTTAGAGACATACTTTATTAAGTCAAACCAGCCGTCTTTGTTTTTGGCGTAGAGAATATAGTTTTCAAACTCGCACCCGATTATAGGTTTAACCCCATTCTTGACGCATTGCTGATGGAAATTTACAGCACCCGAAAGAGTACCAATGTCAGCGATACCACACGCTTCCCAGTTGTATTCTTTGCATTTTTCGGCTAGTTGGTCGTTCTTACAAAAGCCTTTTTGAAGACTGTAGTGTGTCTTGCAATTTATAGGAATCCAATTCATCTTATACTTTCCAAAGCTCTTCTAGCTTAGATATCGGCATATTATAACAATCAGCCTTGACTTTAAATCCGTTGTCGGGATCTAATTGTCCCTTTTTTAAAAATTTAGCGTCAGTAAAATACGAATCCTTGTGGTACGCACCTAAGAACCAAGCACGCCCCCATCGTTTGTTTTTATATTCTACTCTGACAAAAGTGTAATAGTCACAATCTTGTTTGGTGTTGTAGGCGGCAACGGAACATTCATACCTGTCTTTAGGCTCGCTTGTACATCGTTTGGTCTTAACGTCATACCTTATATTGCAATCGTCTACTATGTCGTAATCGTATGTATTTGTTATTGTACCACAAATAATCTGATTTGCAACCTCTTCTCCCAAAAAACCTGCAATATTTCCGTCACCTTTTGTGATGGAGTTTTTTAACTTCCCCATTTCACGAGCTTTACGCCAAGCTCGCTTCTTCATCTTTTCTGTAATTTCAACTTCTATCATCCCGGTGCCTCGTAATAACCAATGTTAAATCCCTCTTTAGTACATTTCTCAACTGTCTCGTCGTGACCGAACGCCTTTAGGTTCTCCTCTACATGCTCGCATATAGAGATATTTGTTCCCGGCCAGTTCTTTTTGTAGAAGTCACATAACTTAGTACACTTGAAACTCTTTCTATTTCTAGAAATTGGTTGCGGAAAATCGTTTCTTTGTATTTGCTTAACTCTTTTTTCTAGCATTCCTAGAAATTTTTCTTGATCTGTCTTGTCGAAACACATGCTAAACGGACCACCGTCCCTGATGTAATATATCGTCATAATAGACTGTTCATAATCAGGATAAAGTTTTGATATAGCGTAATTATATAGCAATAACTGAGGATCTTCTAGTAACTTTTCGTATGTCTTTTCCTCTCCGGTTGCCCAATTCAGCCTTCTGCCCGTCTTCCAGTCAATGACTTCAATAGTATCGTCTGTAACCTTAGTAACCAAGTCAATGGTTCCTTTGATTGCTAGTTGTCCTTCCATTTCTTCGCCGTTAGGCATCTTGTATTTGAACTTAGCCCAAGGTTCATCTATAACAATGTCAAACTGAGGCTCCGTGTCCACCACGTTTCTCTTACGAGGATCAAATTGTCCATCATTGTAGCTCAACGCTGTTTCAGTTTGAGTCCTACAAAACTTAATATCTGCACCTGTGTACTTATGGGTGCAATTTTCAGTATAGTGCTCATAGCTTTTATCAAGAACCCTTGCCACGAAAGCTTTGGTATGTAAACTTTTTGGCGTGAAATTAACTTTGCCTATTGCGTCATCATTGATGTACAGGCTTTTTTTGTCAGGATTGTCTTGCAGCTTCTTTTTACAAGAGGCTAGACACTCCAGAGCCTTATGGACAATAGTGCCCAATTGAGCTTTCTTGCCGGATAGAGATCTGTGTCCTAGAACATAGGTAATAAAATATTGCATCTGACAATAGTCGTAGTTATTGTAAGACGAGCTTCTGATATATGTAACTATCATATTAGTCCTTTTTAATTTTGTGAATTCCTGTAAAACTCGGTTTTTTTTCTGCTTCGGAGAAAGGCATTTCTTCTTTTGACAAGACTGGCCCTAGCCAGCCCCAAGAATCCAAAAGCCCTACAATACTCTTGTTTGTTTCTAAGATGGTTTTATTAGAATTATCTATTACTGCATCTAGACTATCCCAGTTCTTCTTTATTGCTTGTTCGCTAGCGTGAGAGTCTTTAAAAGGGGATCTGGACAGACCGACCACTTTACCGCCCTCGGCTTGAATCGCCTCTATCTCGTTTGCAAATCTACAATCGTCAATGACGGCAAGAAGAGACTCTTCTCTGTGAATGTCGTCAATACAGGCCTGAACCCAGACAGGCTCGTAAATCCTACGCATGATGTCTGTTCCCATATATTGCAAGAACTCCCTAGCGGCCATTGGGCCTTTCTTGTGATAATTTAGTCCTTCGATCTTTTTGTTCTTGATTGCATCCCACTTCTTTTTATCGGTGACAATTCCCGGCATGTTTTCCCATCTAATGTGGGGCAGTATTTGTGTCTTATGTGCTTCTGACCCATAGACTTGTTCATACTTTAGTCCAAACAGCCCCACGGAGATCTCTTTTAGAGCACTGGCAAATGAATATTTTTTAACAAATGGCCACATGCTATACATTGCCCATTCAGCGAATTCCATATCCGTTCTGTTAATGTCTAGTATAGCGTTACCGGTTTCCTCCTCGCCCTTTTCGTTGATGATCTCTGTCTCTACGGCGAGCCTTCCCTTTTCAGTAATTCCAAAGTTCTCCACGACACCGTAGCACTTCATTTGGTATCCGTGAATAAAGTTGGAACATGTGCTTTTGCCAGACTGTTTTGTCCCCGCAAACGCTAAAATCTTGCTTTTCATATTAGTACTCCCTGTAGCTGAGGATTTAGTTGTTCTTGTATTTGTTCTATGTTCATATCTCCCACGTCTTTCTGGGATATCTCTGGCCTAAAATAATTAAAACGTCTTCCGCATTTTTTGATTATCTGCTGGTAGGCCTTGTTTCCGGCTTCGTCGCTATCTGTAAGTATAACCAAGTTCAAAGCTCCACTCTGTTCGAGCAGTATTAACTGGTCTTCGTTTATACTGGAGCCGAAAATCCCAACTGTATTTTCATAGCCAGCCTCATGCATACGCCAAGCATCCCCCTGACCCTCAACGAGAATTGCCGTGCTAGTCTCTAGTATTCTATCCTTAGCAATATTCAGGCCGTACAATACGTTCTTCTTAAAGCCTTTGCTGTGTAGCCATTTAGGTTTTAAGTGTTCTTTGATAGATCTACCAACACAGCCCACATAGTTATAGCCTTCATCGTACACCGGGACAACAACTCTTCCTGACATTGGCTGATTTTCTGCCAAACATTCTCCAACATCAAACTTTTCTAGCGTTTCCTTTTTGTATCCTCGTCTAACGTAGTAGCCTGAAGGTATGTCTATTCTTTCTCTAATTTCATCTCTAGACACAAAAGTCTCTTCTCTAACTACAGTCCTATTAAAAACATCTATCACTTTTGTACTACGATAAGAGGTTGCTTCAGACAGCTCATCAATATCCTTCTTCAGAAAATGCAAGCAGAATGAAGCGGTTTCATTCATTGACACCCTTCTATCTCTAGAGTTAGTCAGACACCCCCTAATGAATCCAAAAAGATTATTGGCAAACTCTTCCTCACAGTGATGCGTCCAGCAAGACCAGTTACCCTTTTGGGTAAGCCCGTCTGTAAAAACACAGCAGGCTTCTGAGTTATCGCCGCCATGAACAGGACATGGGAAAGCATATCTGTTTGGAAACTCTACAAAGTCTATATCAAAATATTCTAGTAGCCGAGGTAATACATCAAACAACTCGTTACATATCGATGATATCGTCTTCTGATCCAATCTCGTCTGTTTCAAATCCTTCTTGTCTACTTCTACCATTTTCATGAATCTCGTTTCTCGTTAATCCCTGTTCAATTCTACCAAATCTACCATGCATTGTCATACTGACATAGTCGCCGTCATCAAGACCCTCTCCATGACGAGCAACAACTGGAACCAATTTTCTATTGCCATTATCTATCCCGTCTGTGGCTACCTCTTCGTCAGATTTCATTTTAAAGATAGAGAAGCTTGTACACAACCAAATTAATCTATCCGATCCTGATACCACGTCTGTAGATTCTTTAGTAATACCGTCCCTATTCAACTGGACAAAGGCTAGACAGGCTACGTCGTACTTCACTACAAAGTTATGGAGCTTTGTAATCTGAAAACCTAGCACTTGATATTCTTGCATAGACGAATTAATGCCCTCAGAACCCATTAGTTTCAGATAGTCATAAACTATTAAGCAATCGTTTGTTTTACCGTTTTCGTCAAAGCCTACATGTTGATAGATCCATTTTCTCATTTGACTGAGGATGTTTTCAAAAGATTCGCCAGCGATACTGATATAGTGATAAGGTGTGTTCTTCAGCTTTTCCGCAGCATTGAGAACCTTTTCTTTTTCTATTTCGTTCTCGGTGAATTTACCAGTAGATATTTTGTTGATCTCTACGCCGGAAAGATTAGCCAAAATTCTGTTGTAGTGATCCTCTTTTGACATCTCGGTGTCCAAGACCAAAGCGGGAATATTGTGCTCTGACGAAACATGCATAGCTACGGCATCGCCAAACATAGACTTACCTACTTTAGGCCTAGCGGCCACAAGATCAACACACTTTCTACGAAGACCTCCTCCGATAGCTACATCGTATGCAGAAAAACCGCTAGGTATACCAACGAAGTCAGAAACATTGTCACTCAAATATTCTAGATAGTCTTCAAGACCCTCGCCAATAGTTTCAGTCTTCTTACCGGAAGTTTGATAAATGTCGCCCGTGGCTTCCAGTAGAGGTTCTTCAATTCTAGAAACAATGTCCATCACATCTTCTTCGCCTGTGACGTTTCCTAGTTCCTTCTGACAGGCCTCTAGTGTTTTGAGAAGATCCCTCGCTAGTTTTAGTTTTGCTATCTTCGCAGCATATGTGCCCACGTTGGATTTATGGATAGGGAAGTTAAATAGAGACCTAATGAATCCAACTTCTTCCTTACTATTTATCTGCTCTGAAACACCAAGATCGTTGGCGGCAGACAATATAGAAGATAATTCTACTTGAGTATTCTCAGAGATCGACCTATATATGCAGTCAAATATTAACTGGTTCATAGGATCTGTAAAGCTCCTAGAATCAATAAAGTCAACTTCTAAGTAAGCGTCTAGCCCGTACTGACACAAGGCAGCAAGAACAGCTCTTTCGGAGGCTAAATCTTCTAATTTTATCTTTTTAGGCATTGGTCGCACACAAAAAAGTCCCTAGCAAACTGTGGATGTATCTCAAGGGTGGTTTTGCACCTCTGGCAGATTTGTTCCACTTTCTTAAATTTTGACCTTCTTCTCTCTGTCAAAGATGCTGAAGGCGTTTCGTTTTGTTCGTCTTTATGTTCGTCTCCATCGTCTCTAAACTTGTTGAATCTATTTCCCCCCGTAGCAGGGGTCTTGTTGTCAACCTGTCCCGAACCTTTGTTCATAACAAACAGTCCCTCTTCCCTCTCCCCTTCGGGCGACTTAGTCTCCTCTTGCTCCGCCGGGGGTTCATCGCTCTTTACGTTTGAGTTCAGTATTGTTTGAATTAGCTCTGACTTTTGCTCATCAGACAACGACTCAAGCAACTTACTTACGGTGTCATCACTCATATTGTTATCTCCTCTTAGATAGGTTGTTAAGTATTTGGGCCATGCTTTGTATTCTGTCGGCTTTTCCGTTCAGTATTTTCACCCTAGCGTCTGCGTGATTTTTGACTTTTAGTATCTGAGAAGCTAGGGGGTTTTCTCTCACGGCAGAGTAGTATTTCTCCTGCCACTTTGTGTATTGGGTTCCGTATTGATTCATCACTGTAGATATTATATACCAAATACTGGAATCTGCCCATTCTAAAACTGCATTTTCTTTTGCCCGAAGTGTCTCTATGTATTCCGCATAGGCGTACAGCTCGTATGCGTAAAAAGCACATTCTTCGGTTGTTAATGTACGAAGAGTATCTTTTTGAAAGTTCAACGCTTGTGGAGCTTCCTTTCTAGGCTTACTGATGTGGACGTATTTAGACTCTATCCATGAATCAATAGCTTCAATAAACTCATTCAATCTTTCTTCGCCAGTCATCTATGTCCTCATTAAAATTGAATTCTATAATTGTTATTTCGTTCAGGCCGCACCATTCCTTCTTGTCTCTATCTCTAGCCTGAGCCTTAAAAAAAGAAAGTTTTGACGCATAATGGAAAGAGTTAAATTTAAAATGCTGCTCTCCATGAACTTCTATTATCAAATTTCTGTTAGGTATAAAGAAGTCGGCACGCAGGGTTCCCCTTCTCAGTTGCGTCCTTGTTCCCGTAAGCGAGACTTCTTCAAGTATTCTATCATACGGAAAGCATTTGTCAAGTACCTCCTTGGCTTTTTTATGAAGTTTTGAGGATTTTGACGTACTGCCACTACTAGGGTTCCACTTGTGTTCCCTGCCGTCCAGACCTATTACTTTCATATATTACATACGTCCTCTCAAGTTTCTCAATAGACTTTTTCATCTTATATCCTTCCCAACAAAGCCATATCTCTGCAATTGTTATTGCACACACAATAGCGTAGCCAAGTTTCTTTTTCACGCCGACCCTCTCTTACACGAACTTAAAAATTAGATAGGCCGCAATGCCGCCAGCTATAATAAAAAATAACCATTTTCTCTTAGTGCCTACTGCAAGAGCCTTGGCCGTGATAGCTTTTATCTTTTCGATACGGAAGTCTCGCTTTTCTTTGGCTTTATCGGCTTTTTCTTGTCTTTTTGCTTCGCGGCTTGTCGCTCGATCTTCTGCTCGCTGCTCTCTTTTTGTTTTTTCTTCTATGCTTTCGTCAATAGGAGCTACTTCATCTTGCTCGCCATTCCAAAAGTCCGACACCCATTTTAACATTCCCATCTTAAACTCCTATCTCTAATATAATAATTGTTATTTCCAACCCTGTGTTAATAGTCTGAGGGAATTTCCCCCAAGAATTTTTTGAATCTCATCGTCGCTATATCTCTCTAGTGCGGATAAATATCTTGTTAGTCTTGGTAGTTCCGATATGTCAACCATCTCGTCCGGAGGGTCTGTAAATCCGTCATAGTCTGTGCCTAAACCAATCACATCGACTCCGGCAACATCTCTCATATGGCTTATCGTTTGTTCTATATACTTCATGCCCAGAGGGGTGTCTATGGGGCTTAACCAGTAGTTCATGAATATAATTCCGGCAACGCCTCCGTTGTTAGCTATCCGTTTAAGCTCCCAGTCCTCTAGGTTGTACGGATCACGATTGACCTCAAAACATCCTGTGTGACTAGACAGAATGCAGTTCTTTTTGTCTCCCACTATCTCGTAAATTTCTCTTCTGGCCTGTGGAGTACAGTGTGCGATATCTATCAGTACTCCCAAGTCCATCATCCTTCGTACCACCTTGGCACCTATCGCGGTAAGGCCCTTATTCATATCCCATCCGGCCATTAGTTTTTTCCAATTGCTTTTTTTAATTCCGTAAGTAGGATAAGGAAACACGGGGTGAGCTAATTGGTTTGGATAAAAATGAGCAAGCGTTAGATAGGCAATCCCTCTAGCGGCAAGAGTCTCTAGGTTCTGTAATATCTCTTCCTCTATCTCTATCGGGCCGCTGAGACAGTCTTCTATCCTTTTACCGCACGCTTCCCCATGAAGACTGTGTGCACCCTCTACAGAGTGTATCATAGCTATATCTTCAGCGGCCAGCACATCAATTAATTCATTCCCGCTTTTAACAAACTTGATTAATTTTTCCGGCTTATGCTTATCGTTATACTCTGTAGCTTCTTTTTCGATAGAGTCCATCATAGACACAGTGGCGTCGAAATACGTGGGGTCAAACACCCTTTTCTTTACGCTAGGAGACAACATAAGTAATAATTTAGCGAGTGGCTGATCATCAAGCCATTCCACTTCC
>TARA_R110000765_G_scaffold103404_1_pt1 | contig 18154 bp, 18 predicted proteins | sample TARA_R110000765 | Tara Oceans TARA_R110000765 (sample SAMEA4398168) | marine metagenome | biome: Polar Biome; feature: [MES] marine water layer (ENVO:01000295) within the mesopelagic zone...; material: water (ENVO:00002006), including particulate matter (ENVO:01000060) such... | reverse complement strand
AAAGGTAAGGTGACGACTATTTGGAATAATTTAGGTGAGAAGGCAGTACAAGAGGGATATGATTATATGAAGGTCTTAGGCGATGATATTAAGATGCCGAATGATACCGGATGGCTTGGATGTTTCATCAATAAATTAAGAAAAAAAGACAATATTGGATGGGTCGCAGGTTTCTCAAATAATGACAATATTCCTACACAATTTTTAGTTCATAGGACGCATATTAATATATTTGGTTTTATATACCCACCTGAGATACCTAATTGGTCGTGTGACGACTTTTTGTATAACGTTTATCCTGCTAAATATCGTAATTGGTTAAAATCCTATCCATTATATAATTGTGGCGGAGCACCTCGCTATCAAATAGAATATAATGAAAAGTTTATGTGGGCGATCGTGAAGCGTCATAAGCCCAAGTTAAGCAGGTATCTTAATCAGTTGAATGAATGAATAACAGATCATTTTAGTTAATGAAGTGGATGCTTTTCTTTTAAAACCTGTTCTTCCATACTGAAACGTTACACAAATATTACCTATTTTACTTTTTGAATGAGTTGGTGTTATCCATTTATGACCTGTTTTACTTCTTTTTGATACTTTTTTATCTGAAAGTAAATAAGTAGCATTACAAGCACGACACAATACTTTCCGAAAATATCCAGTAGCATGGTCGTGATCCATACATCTTTGATTTTTAATTTCATCATTAAATTTAACATTACATAGAGAACAATTATCTACACTCATTACAAATGAGTAAATCCCCTTGTAAGTTTCCCCTTCCCTACAAATTAACCCATACTTTATCCAGTTTCTTATCGTATGTCCCTGATGTGGTGAATCATAAATTTTTGCAGGCATTCAGTAAAACTTTATCAAATATCAAAACAAAAATTAAATCAAATTTTAATTTTATTAATGATAATATAATGCCAAAACATCCTATCCGACCGATTGATGCGATTCGTCAATTATTTGAGTCACAACAAGATCAACTAAATGAATTATCAAAAATTATTCTTACGCAGGAAGGAAAAATTAAACGATTAGAAGATAAAATTAAAGAAGATCTTATAAAAGAAAGTGAAAAACCTTCTGGATGGTTTTTTTTATGATGCGTCTATTCATCAAAAATTTTATGTATAAAGTCATTATAAATGATGATCGGTAAAGTTTATAAATTATGGCGACCTGATTGTAAATATTGTTATATTGGTAGTTCGTATTGTAAATATACTTCTGTTCGCCTCGCTCATCATAGACAATCTCATAGACGTAAGACGAAGGATTATAAAGGTCTTTTTGCTGGTGGAGACCCTCACATGGAAATTCTTGATCAGATGGAGATGCCGAATGGTCGGGATGATTCGCCTATGTTAAGAAAATTAGAAGAAGAATATGAACAAAAAACAGAAAATACTATTAATAATCGCAGGTGTTATTTAACCGCTAAGGAAAGAATAGAACAGCGTAATCTTGCGATTGAAAAATATCATAATACTCCCTTAGGTAAAGTGGCTAAGAGAAAAAGTTATTTAAATCATAAATTAAAGAAAGTATCGCCTTTTGATGGTTCTCTTAGGAAACAAATTAATGATGAATTAAAATTTCTTAGTGAATTACAGATTTCTTTGAAGATATAATTAAACCTTTACTTTTAAATCAAAGAAATGATTATCAAGTTTATCGGATGATCCATTAAATTTCTGACCTTTTAATGAACACTTCCATTCATATTTATCTCCATATTTTTCTACTGACATTTCCTTGAGAATTGCTACTTGTGTTTCATAATTAGGGAAATGGGCGTAATCCCCTCGCATCGTAAAGTCTTTCTTACCCTTCGGTCCCGAAACAGAATTTAATTTTTTCTTAATTTCAGAGAAAGGCATGGTCGCCATACACCGATCATTTAAATTCGCAATATAATTAAAATCATAATGATTTCTAATAAATATCATAAAATTTGTCTTCCTTTGTTCGGGAGTAGTAATTTTCTTAGGTGGTTTAGTGGCTTCATCCGATTGAGTGCTGATGCACCGTGTCTCAGGTTTAACTGCTTCATATTCTTTTAATTTTTGATTAGCGACATGTAATTTATTTTGTAAATCATCTAAATAACCGATTTTAGTCTGATTAATTTGCGTCTCAAGTTCCTCAATACGATTATCACGATTGATAAGTTTAGACCTGAGTCCATTAATATCTTGACTTAAATTAGTATGAAGACCCGATACTTCATTAGATTTATGAGCGAGTTGGATATGTAATGCCTTTACCTGCTTAATATAATCTTTAATTTCTTCTTCTTTTAAATCTAATTCATCAGAGAGTTCCCCATTCTCTTTTTTAACATTTTCGCAAAAATTAAAATTATCTTGGATTGCTTTCATATGAACTTCCATTTTGTTTATTTGTTTCACAATACTATTACTCGGTAAAACTTTAAATCAAATTTTTAGAAATTACTGCCTGTATATGCCTGATATTCGTAAGATTTCTCACCGAATTCATCAATTAGATTATCTTGATATTTTTTCAGTAATTTAACTTCGCTTTTTAATTCATCATTAGTTTCGGTCTTCCTAATATTTGCTTCTTTCTCGAATTCCACATCTTCATTAAGTTGATCAATTTTCTTTAACAGATTGAATATAATATTATTTTTTGCTGAACCGTTTATAATTTCATTAATTTGTTTTTTATAATGATATTTCATTTTAGTATTAACATCGGGATTTTCATTCATTAAGATTCCGATTAATTGCGTTGCTTTGCGATCATCGGACATTCTAAATATAACAATTATAATAACTTTAAATAAAAGTCCAATATTATTGGACAAGTCTAATATTATTGGACTTTTTTAAAGAAAATGAAAATAAATTATGAAAAGATATTATACAAAAGATAAAAATAAAATCGTCCCCCAAAAGTCCAATATTATTGGACAAGTCTAATATTATTGGACTTTTCTATAAACTAATTCATTAATTTGTAATATTCATATGCTTCCTGAACAAATCTAAATTCATCTTCAGTATCTTCACATGTTTTATCGGGATGCGTATCTCTTACTGCCTTGTGATAAGCCTTCTTCATATCTTCATCAGACGCTGACCTCTTGAGACCGAATACTCCGAATGGATAGTCTTCATCATGTTCTTCATATTCTTCATATTCTTCATCTAAAGGATTTTCCCTTTCTCCAAAATTTCCAAATGGATCAGATCTTTTGAAGAATTCTCTAAAATTTTCTCTTGACCTTTGTTCATATTTTTCCCGATCCCTTTGTATCCTTTCATCTACATATTTTTGACAATTTTCATATTTATATTCTTCGGGTAATTCAGAATGAATACCTCCTGATGGACACGAAAATAGCGGATATGCTATACTCTCATAAAATTTCATTTTGCTTCTACTATCAATAATATTACAATTTTATTCTTTAGACGTATTTTTAGATTTTGTTTTTTTGGCGAAATCAAAGACGTCGGTTTCCTTCACTTCTTTATCTTTTTTAATGACTGCTTCTACATCGATAATTTTTGATAAAGGCATCGCGGTCTGATGAGAAGCTCTGCTCGTGTCCTTGGAACACGAACATAAATTATATGATGATTGTTTTTTCTCAGGTTTATTAGATAATCTTTTCTTTTTCGGTTTGCCCATTTTATAAATATACCATTTAAATTTTTTTAATATTCATATTATAAATAATGAGTTTAATAATTACCTCGTCCAGTCAAGGTCTTAATGAAACAAATCAGATCGGTATTGCTCGCCCTGAACAATACAAGAACTACATGCAGAATTCATTAATAGTTCCACCTAATTCTGAAATTGCGGTAGAGAGTATTAAAATAAATAGATTACCGCTACTTGATTTAGGTGCTGGTGTCACTACTAATTTTTGGTTTGGCGAGCGTTTAGCATCATCAGCATCGTTTTCTGATTCGCTTTCTTATATGATCCCTGCTGAAAATAGTATTGGAAAATCGGTAAGTCCTTCAGATTTCACCGAAGATTATGCTAAAATTCTGAAATCAGCATATTCATTTCATCCTGAAATAGATAGTGTGAATATTGCGGTAAATGTTTCGGTAACTGGAACGGGTGAATTTACTGGATTTGATTTTGAGATCCCTCAGGTATCAGCAGTAGCAGCATCAGTTTTACCGCCAGCGACAACACGTCTCGTTAATATACCTTCTTACGATGATGGTGCGTCAGCCGACCCTACGTGGGATGGTGGTGATTTAAATGGTCAGCAGGGTCAAATGTGTCAATTACAGCCTCGAGCAACTGAAGGCGGTCCGGTATCGCTATACAACGGATCACTCACATTTTCATCTGTTCCTTCTACTTTCACGGTCGGTCTATCAAGACCTTATTGTTATCAAGACGGACGAATTAACACTACAACTATTCAAGAATCAGATGAAGTATTTCATGGTATATCTACTCGTGGTATCGGTCCCGCTGATTCAGATTATTATGATTATGCGGTTCAGGTAGGACTTGATGATAAATTAAGAATATACCATGCTATTCCGCCCCCTCAAGAAGATACGGCATTTGATAATGCGGGTAATACAGGCAGACTAATGATGTCTGAAATAAGATATTGGGAAAATACAGATGCTCAATTTACAGCGGATAATGTTGCTAATAGTAGTTTTGCTACTGGTTCTCCGATCACTTGGTCTGCGAGCACTTCCGCAATTAATTTCGGTATAGTAGGTGAAAAAGTTACTATCACTGTAGGAGCGTCCTTGTGTGTATCGCCTATTTTAGTGAATGCTTCTACGAAGGGACAAGTTCCTAAACCTGTCGGGCAGACAGCGTGGAAGATGTATCCTACAGTAAGTTTTTGGACGGATGATGATGATATCAGTATTAGTGAATATAATTGTCGCACTTCATCAACAATTTGGAATAATCAACCTGAAAATAGTTGGCTCACAAGAACATTAACAGGTGTTTATTTAGATCCTTCTGGTGTTGCCGCTGACTCAGCTACTTTTGAGGCAGATCAAGATGAATGGCTTAATCTTGAAGAGTGGAATAATGCTCAGAATTGGGCTATTTCAGTTGATACAAGGGAAGTCTATAGACCTTATGAGGCTACATTTGACGGATCATCATGGATACCTTTTTCAGGTGTAGATATTAGAACATACAGGGGTCTTACACATTCTATAATCGGTGATTATGAAAATATTTTCATAATGGGTAAATCTGAAAGATATATGAATAAAAATATTCAGCAGTGGCAACCGAATTCTCAACTCGCCCTCGGGTTTCAGTCATTCGCCATTAATCCTGATTCAGGTATGACTGGCTTGATAGCAATAACCCGAGGATCATTTTTCTCATCGGCACAGCGACCTTCCTTATCATCCTTACATAGTGCTTTTATTAGAGTTCCCACCTTCACGCATGAAACATATAATTTCGGAACAGGTAATCCATCTAAAATTTTATTCCAAATACCGAGGTTTGATAATTCAGGTGCGGACACAGGAGCATTATATTATCAGAATAGTGATAAAACTTATGTGGATTTACATAATCTTTCTCCATTAAGAGTTACTGATTTAGATATTCATGTCGTAAGGAAGAATGAAACATTCGTGGAAGACCTCACTGGATCAACTGAAATTGTATTTCACATCAGAAAAATTAAGTAAATAGATTATCATATTCTATCTTTTATTCTATCTTTTTTTTTATGTTTATTCATTATATAAATGAGTCTGCCTACAATTGAGATGCCTAAAAAGGAACCTGAACCTATTCAGCAAGAACCTGATAAAATTCATTCTGAAGTAGATGATGATTTACATGAAATCACATCTCTTAAGGATAGTGAAGTCAAGGATGAATTAATGATTGATGATAATGATACCGAAGAAGACGATATTTTTGATGAGCCACCACCTCCTAAAGTAGAACCGATTAATGAATTTAATAATCAACCTAAGGGGAAGCGTAAATATGTAAGGAAAGCACCCATGTCTGATAAACAAAAGGATCATTTAGCAAAAATTAGAAAAATAGCAAGTGAAAAGCGTCTCAAAGAAAGGGAAGCCAAGGCACAGGCGAAGGAAGATGAACTGGTATCAAAAGCAGAAGCAAAAATATTAGCGAAAAAGAAGAAAAAAGAAGAGGCGGAGTTACAGGCGGAAGATGAAGAAGAAATTATCACTTCTAAGACGCAAAAAACAAAATCACGCACAACCCCCTTATCTCAGAATTCATTTACGAAAGATGATTTAGATAGTGCTGTTTTATCGGCGATTACTTCATATGATCAACTTCGTAAAAGAGAAAAAGCAGAAAAGAAAATACAGCAGAAGAAGGATATTGAACAAGAGAAAATGAAACGTGTGATTCAGCAAGCGATACAACCTCAGACAGCACCCGAAGATCCTTGGCGACAATTATTTAGTTAATCAAAAAAAATAAAATCAATTATTATAATAAATGGATAATGTTAAAAACACTATTCCACCGTCAATATTACCTGTTAAAGATCCTCCTAAGGAAAAACCAAGGAAGGTGATGCATCCAAATTTACCCGAATTGCCCACCATTATGACCCTCGTTATGCCCACGAAAAGCGGAAAATCCACGATTTTGAGCAATTTAATTCTTCGGGAAGATTTTTATAAAGGAGTATTTGATAACGTGACCATTATGAGTAATACGATTGATCAGGATGTCACATCACGATTTTTAAGAAAGGCTTGTGATTGTTATACTGGATATGATGATAATGTTTTAGCAGGGATTATTGAGCAGCAAAAACAATTTGAAGACGATGAAAGACCCTTCGTAGGAATGATTTTTGATGATATCCTCGGTTCAGTAAAAAGGTCTTCCTATTTAAATCACCTTGTCACACGGTCTCGGCATTATGGCGTAGGATTGTTAGCGATATCTGTTCAGTCATTCAAAGCCGTCGGTCCGACGATCAGAAACAATTGTAATTCATTCATTTGTGGAAATTTACAGAACATGTCAGAACTCGATAAGATCTCGCAAGAATATTCAGGTATGTTCGGCGGTGATAAAAACTTTAGAAAAATATATGCGAAGGCGACAGAAGAAAGATATGACTTTTTATATTTAGATCTTCAGAGTAATCCTGCTCGGGCATTTAGAAATTTTGAGGAACAAATAGCAGAAGGCGATAAATTATTATTTGAGGGATCTAACGTGGATATATCAATACCAGAGTGAAGCACAGTGATCATAAAAATACGGATTATCCGATGTAGTAAATATTTTCTTCTTTTTATTGTATATCATCATCAACTCAAAAATAGATGAATCATCAATATGCGTGCGTAGCATGTGATGTCCTGTTGTTTGAAAGACAAGCCTACCTCTCCATGTATCATAAATTTTCTCACTTTGTTTTTCTAATACTCTTAAAATAATATCATCACATATTTTAATGAATAGTTCATTATTTACTTGAGACCCCATGACAGCGTTATAGGGGAGACGTTTTTTATCACTCGCCCAACTCGTAAATACTTGTTCGTAATGAGACATGGATGATAAATCCTGAATAGGATACACATCGCAATCTACATACCATCCGCCATACCGATACAAAATTAAATATCTGATGAAATCACATCGTTGTATATCAAATCTAAATTCATTCCATAAACAAATATATTGTGGATAATATTCACATATCAATTCTTCGCAGTCTTTTAACGACCACATTTTATACTGATAATCATATTCTTCGCAATATCGCTTAGTTTCATCCACGCTTTCCCTGAACACATCTATTTCATCTAATTCTTTTCCTCCATTAATGTGAAAATTCCAGAAAATTTGGTGAATTGTTTGAGGGATCATATTTATGAATATTTACAAAAAAAATTTAACATTTAAAACGCTTACCGACAAAGTGAGTGACGCTTACCGACAAGGTGAGTGTGTAAAATATCATAATGAAAATATACTCCCCATGCTTTCCAATAGTCTTCCTTTTCATCGTAAGAAGCATTCTTAAACCATGCTCTTTTCATTTCAGTATTGTAAATAAACTCAATAAATCTTTTGTTCATTTTATTATTTTTAGGATATGTTTTACAAATATTTAACATATTGACGCGATCACAAATGAAAGTCCGTTCGCTAAAACCGTGCGACTTTATAAAAGGTAAGGGGAAGGTATCATCAAAGGGTTCATACCATTTAGTCCCTGTATAAGGAATTTTCATATGTGGAAAACATAATATTTTAAGATCTTTAACATAGTTCATCTGAATAATCATTTGTTCTAAATCCATTTCATGACAGCATACATCATCCTGAATCACAAATAATCTTTCGCTATCTGATATTTCACATACTTTTTCAATCATTTCCCTAAAATAAACATTTTCATTAAATTCTATACAAATAAAATCTGGAAACTTTTTACTGATTAGATGTTTATATCCCTGATAATTATCCTTGAACAATTGACATGTCCCTCCGTATCCATCAAATAAGATATATTTATTATCAAAATCATATTTAGGTGCTGATAATATTGCTTTTTCTATCATCGTCAGATCTTTAATAATCGCCCCTGCGATAACGAGATCCATTAATAATAATAACTAACAGAAAAAAATTAAAATAATTATTAATCTTATAAATATGGGTTCATTATACGGATATCAAGCCGCTAATCACGAAGGAACTGCTTACAATTCTCGGATACAAAGTTATAATCAGGGTGTATTGTTAAGTAATCAAATAAATCAGGATAATTATAAGACATCGTCCGCCATTCAGGAAAGGAACAGGACAGATGATACGACTGATGCTAAGGAAAGCAAGGCTCTATTTGGTTTCACCGATGGTAAAGGTGCTTTATCTCAGGTCTCAAATGCGAATGAATTAATTTCGGGTATAAAAAAAGCAGGTTTTATTGGTTATGCGAAAGGTGCGACTGCTGATAGATTAAATTCAATAAAAACTACTACTGATGCTATAATCGCTGGAAGAAAGCCTCCGCCACCGACATCTACGGTTAAAGCAACTGGTCGCACTCTCGGTGATGATCCTGCTGGTTTCACGGCTGAAAAATTCAGAGCAGCAAGAGCCGCACCTGCTCCTGCTGAAGCCGCCATAGGTGGTCTCGCTGAGGGTGAAAAAGCGACTGAAATTGAGAGTTCAGGTGTCGGGACAAGACTTCTTAAAAAAGGAATAACGGCTGCTATTGGAGAGAAGACTGCATCAGCAGTAGGGGACGCTGGTTTAACCGCTGTTTCTGAAATAGGTGGCAAAGCAATCGGAGATTTTAGTGGTGTTGGTGATCTCGCCGAAAGCACGAAAGATTTATTTGAAGGAAAAGGTTTTTTTCATGGCGACTCAACGGGAGATAAATACGCTGAGGCAGGAGCGGCTTTTGATTTGGTCGGCACCGCATTTCCGCCAGCAGAATTAGTCGGTGGAGCATTAAATATGGTTAGTGCTATTTTTCAGACTAAGGATGCTCTGAAAACAATAAAAACTAAAAAAACGCAAGATGGAAAGGTAATTGTTCCACCTAAACCTCAGCAAATAAAGGTTTCTCCTACATTTTCTTCTCTTGGATTAGTCGCATCAGCACCTATTTCCGCTAAACAATCTATTGTTGGATCAAGCACTTTTTAATATTAATTAAAAATATTTTTTATGTTTTTATTATTATAAATAAATGACAAGTTTTTTCACTTCCTCGGATAAAATTAAAGTCGGACAGACGCAGGTATCAGTTCCCGCTGAAAATGGTCTCAATTACAAGCCAGGAGGTCGTATTGATATGTTCATTCCACCGACCTCTAAATTTGTTGATCTATCACAGACAAAATTAAAGTTTGATGTGAAACTTACTGGCGTAGGAACATCGGCATCCGCTAACCTTATGCGTCTCCAGTTAGACGCTCAGACAGGAGCCCACTCGTTAATTCGTTCTGTTCGTGTATTTTCAGGTCGTAAAACCGCTTTACTGGAAGAAATTGAAGGATATGATGTATTAACGGCACTACGCTTTGATTATGAAACTAATGAAAATTTTAAGGCGAAGCGTGCTATCACCGATGGAGCGACTAATTATGATCCAGCATGTCGGGGTAATCAGGGAACTCTGAAAACTATTCAGGCAAATGTCGTATCAAATCCTTATTTTAAGAAATATGGAACGGTTGATGACGCTAATCCAGCCGCAGTCACTTATGATACAGATCCTTTTAATACGGTAAAATGTGAATTACAGTTAAATACAGGATTATTTAGAAATGAAGCGGTGTTTCCCGCACTCTTGACGGATGGTATTTTCTTAGAAATTCTTCTTCAAGATAAAAATAGAGTTTTCAGATCTTTAGACAGCACCGCTTATAATCGTCAGATTAAACTTAATCCTGAATTTCATTCTATTGATGGTGTTGATAGCACTTCATTGACGAGTGGTTCATTAACTGAGGGTGATACAACTTCGGTATTGTTCCTTACTCGTAATAACAATATGACATCTATTCAGACGTGTCCATTTATCGTGGGTGAGCGTATCCAAATGGCGACTATGTATCCCGAAGCAACAGTAACTCCTGTGAGGGCGGCAGGTGAGGTTTTTAAGGATGTATGGGCTGCTCCGGGGATCATATCCAATATTGAATATGTCACCCCTGCCGCAAGCACACCTAAACTTAAAATTACTCTGGAATCTGCGATCACTCAAGATTCTTCAAGTCATGTGAATGCGTCTATCAATCCTGTATCGTGGATTTATTCGGCGGCTGGTGCTACTGGCGGTGATGTAGTAACTACGGCTGCCGACTATTTAGTTTCCAACGTAGAAATGGTCGTAGAACAAATACAAGTTCCTCAAGGATATGAGCAGTCCATGATAAATATGATGAAAGAAGGTGGGACAATTAATTATGATTATCGTTCTTTTACTAATTATAGATATTCACAATTAAAGGGTGATAATTTCGCAAATATTCGCCTTCCACTCATAGAAAGTCGTGCTACAAGTATTTTATGTATTCCTACAGACGCTAAAAATTACAGTATTCTTGAGACAATCACGGCATCGGGGACTTATATAACAAATGTTCCTGATACAGTCGCTAATGAAGTTCATTATCAGAGATCATGTCGTCCAGCCATTACTGGTGTTACGGACAATCTTCAGGCATATCAGTTAATATACGATGGTAAATTAAATCCTTCGCGTCGTGTTGATATTTCTAAAATTTCGGCGAGGGATAGTATTAGTCAGCAGTGGTTAATTGAGGCGGAAAAAGCACTCGCCATGAGCGATATAGAACCGCTATCCTTCCTCGCGTTTCAGGATAATTTCTTCATCGGCAGGGCATTAGCACTCGGTAAAAACGCGGTATATGATGCTCGGGGTCGTGACTTTAATTTACAAGTAGAATATACTGGTGCTGCTCAGGGGTATGATAAATTATGGCAGTGCTTCTGCTCGCATATTCGTCGTTTAGAAATTAAAAATGGTGGTGTCGCCGTTCAGGTATAAAGATAGATTTGTTAAATTTTAATTGTTATTAATTTATTTTTTTATGTTTATTATTTCATAAATAATAAAAATGAGCACGAATTACAATATTGATATCGTTCCCAGTAATGTCGCGTCCAACTCCAAGGTCTCCTTTCGTGGGGGTAACCCTGTGATACAATTTATTATCGGCAGTCAGGATCGCATGCTACTCGGTAATTCCCTGCGTTTCACAGGTAAATTCAGATGTCTAACCGCAGATGGAACTGTCTCTTCTGCTGCCACACCCTTAGCCATGTCTGAAAAATTAGGTGTTTATTCGTGTATTGATACGCTGACTATTAAGTCGCAGAGGACTGGTCAGACTATTGAGACTATTCGTAATTACAATCGTTTCTTAGCATCGTATCTACCTGTCACCACGTCAAAAGAGGATAATATGGGGCATATGTATGCTTCAGCATTAATTTTACCGAATTATGCGGCACAAACCGAATCTGTTGTAAATATTCCTTCTGGTTCAGCGACTCAAAATCACTTCTGTATGGCATTACCCTGCGGACTATTTAACGGAGGAGAACCGATTCCGCTTATGGATGAGGCAATCGGCGGGCTCCTCGTAGAACTCCATTTATCCCCCGATTCACAGGTTTTCCACTCTAACACCGATTCGAGCACTGCTCTTACTGACTCTTTCTATGAATTCAGTGATATCACGCTGGCTGCGGAGGTCATGGATCCTGAACCTCAGGTATTAGCACAATTAAAATCCAGAACATCGGCAACATACGAATACAATTCTATTTCATCGTATTATCAGACAATTAATTCTGGAAATGGTATTATTAATTTTCAGTTAGGTTTAAGTCGTGTATTAGGTGTATTCGCAAATGTCGTCCCTGCCTCACACATTAATAATGTATTATTTGATGGTCTTGCTACTCTTTATCCGACGAATACGGATGGTTTGGCAGCCCCTATTCAAGAATTATTCTTCACTCGTAATGGAACTAAATTCCCTATTGATTTTAACATTACTACTTTACAGCAGGATCTTACTACATTCAGCGAATCGGGTGGTAATGTAACTACTCCTGATAGTGAAATTATTAGAAATTACATGAATGCTATTCAGCGTTTCGCCAATATTCATCGCACTTCTCTAAGACCTCAAAATTTAGAATATTCGGATTCTTCGCGTTTTGATAAGGATACTGCCTTCGGTGGGTGTGGCTGGGGTGTCGGTGTCGCTATGGATACTGTATCTGATCAGGGTGTAGATTTTTCCACGGTTAATTTCGGCATGAATATGAATTTAATGCTGAATACTGATTCGCCTCAGTCCTTCTATATGTTCGTGCACGCTAAAAATACTCTGGTGTTCGGTCCTCAAGGATTACAAGTAATTAATTAGTCCGTTTAAAAAGTTTTTATTTAATTTTATTTTTTTAATTTTCATTCATTATAAATATGTCTGACGATTTACAAACTTCTATGGTTGAGCGTGGTTCTGTCGCCCCTTCTGTTCCCGACCTTCTTCGTGTATCGCCTATGAATACTACTACAGCGACTGATGTAGAAACTTCTATTAGTGATCCTGTAGTAATTACTAATAGTTTTTGCCGATTTGTTTTGTTAAATAAAGGTATTCTTCATAGTCATTCTAAAGTTACTTTAGGTGTCGTCGCTCAAACGAATGGATCTACAACATTTTTCCCCCCTACTTGTGGTGTCGCCTCCCTCATCCAGCGGGCTGCTCTCAAGGTCGGAACAAAAACCCTTCAAGAAATAGATGGATATAACTTCATGACTACTTACAAAAATATGTTTATTTCTAATGAACATCAGAAAGAAAGGGAACAAGTTCAGTCGGCAAAATGTATTTCACATGAATTCAGATATTTAGATGGAACTACTACTACTGGTGTGGATAACAACACTAAGGCTAACACCTATGGTCTGTCAAATGGTATAGAATATGATAATGATGATCTAAAAGTTCATCGGTGGCAGGATCTTGCGAATGCTCCACTTTTCCAAATTGCTCTGGCGGATTTATTCCCCATGCTGAAACAGACACAATTACCTCTTTATATGATGGAAGAGCAGGTATCTATTGAACTCACTTTCACAAGCGTAGATGACCAGCGTGGTCAGAATGCTTCTGATGCAAGCGCACCAGGAATATACACGATTGATACGAATAATGTTCAGTTCGTAGCAGATTATATTTATTATCCTCAGGAAATGATGGCGGCATACAGAGCAGCCAATCCTGTTATCACAATTAATCATTTTGATTATCGTCATTCTAAGGTCTCCGTATCGGCGACCTCTGCTAATGGTGCGACACTTATTCGCAATCTGGGAGGTGCTGGTCGCATCGTCACCAAGGTCATTACTGGTCTCCAGTCTGAAGATACTGGTCAGGATGATGGTATCACTAATGTTTATCATAGTATATCACCTGCCCCCAATTATGTATTCGGTGATGCCCCAACGGCTGCCGAGTATAATGGTTCATTAACCGTGAATCTGAAATATAATGATCGCTTCTTATATCCGATTGATGTCACAAATCCAGCAAGACAATTTCACAATACGGCACAGGCAGAGGGCATGGTTCCGTTTATCACACGTGAAGAATTTTCTGCTGAGGGTGTAGCACTCACCGCTGATAAATTTCAGGGTTATGTCCAGAATCTCGGTGCTGTCGCAACCGACATGGGTATTCTTGGTCGCTTTAACTGGCTCAGTTATCGCTTAAATCGTAATGAGCGTGTAAATAGTCGGGGTGTTGAATATTATTACAAATATGATGGTCTTAATAACGCTGCATCATTCACCCAGAGATCATGGTTAGAACTCGCTAAGGTAACCGTCCTTCAGAATGGTTTTGTAAGCACCGAATTACTCTAAATTAATTTCATAAATTATTTTTTTAAATCATTCATTAATATAATGAGTTCGCCACAGACATATAATCAAACGATCCTCGTTGATTGTAATAGATTTTCATCTGTAGAATATAATGCGTCAAAATTATCACAAGTAGATAACGCACGATTCACAAATAAAGTTTCAGATGGAATTACCCTTGATATTGGCGATCAGGTATCCATAGCGAATGCTCATATTGCTCAGCGTGGTGCTGGGGCATCAGTTATAGAATTTAGGGGTAAAATTTTAGGTAAAAAAAATGTTTCATATACAGAAACAACAAATTCATCTTATATCGGATATGATGATACTTATGCTGATACTAATACTATTCCTCAACAAAGTCCTACTGGATATGCGTATGAAACATCCGAAAATATTGAAGAAGAAATTGATATTAAAGATAATGAAATAACCATGGTCGTGGAATATTACAAAAATGCTAATGGTGAAAATTATATTGGACTACCGAGAAATTTTGGAAATTTCACTTCAGCACAAATAGATGATGTTGCTGGTATTACAGGATATCCTGATTATAACACGACTATTGGGACATCGCCTGCTTCGGTATATTGGGAACAACCTGATGGATATCCTGTAGGATTAAGTAATTTTGTTCCGAATGCTTCACATATTTTTAATGATGATTTTCGTTTAGAGGCAGAGGGATTTAATGCGTGTGGTTCGGGAACTACGGTTTTAAAATTAAAAAATGATAATTCAAGATATACATTCTTTAAACAAAGTGAAATCGTATGGAACGCATCACAAGTGACATCAGCGTCAAACGCAGCCTATTTATCGGGTAGTATTAGTTCTGGAATATCAGGTCAGCAACCTGATCCAGCATTACATAAATATATCCGTGTGAAACAAAAAGTTACATTATCAGTTCCCGAAGGATATAATTCTCCATCAAATATAGCAGCAACAATTACAGATCAATTAACAAAAACAGATGATCCAATTATTATTGGATATGGGGCTGAGGATGGTATAGGTAATACTTCACGTAGGGAAGGCGGGACAGGACAACTTGTAAATGCGACTCTTAATAAAGCATTACCTTCTGTTAATTATCGTAATTTTAATTCTAAAGGTAATATGAATTTCTTTAATGCTTCTCAAACTGGTAGCCCAAATTATCAGATATTAAATGTAGGAACTTCATCATTAAATAATGTTTATTCAACAAATTATTTAAATTCTTATGCTTATGTGGGTTTTAAGCGACCTGATTTCGTAGAGAATGGTAGGGACGCTTTCACGTATGCTGGTAACATCGTAAATGATGCTATATCATCAGGCTCAACTACAAATGCGGTCATAAAAACAAATATACTATGGACAGATGATAATTTATTAAAAATATCAAAATTATTTGATACTCAAAAGACACTTTATCCCGAATTAATCGATGGCGGATTAACGAATGATCGGTCAAATTACGAAACATATAATACTACATCTTCATCATTATCAGCGTCATTTAGGGATGAAGCGAGATTTCTTCATTTAGGTCTTGCTCCATTATACTTACCTGATGTATTAGGTTCAGATATGTATAACATGGGAATTGATGAAAATCCAAGTGCTTTATTACAAGATCCAACATCGTGTCCAATATTCATTTATTTTAATAAAAATTGTAGTCATTTAAATTCTACCTCAAATGGAGATACTTATAACAATCTGGCGTATGGTTTCGCAAGAAAATATACAGATGGAGGTAATACATACATAGCATTTACTACAGAGCGTATAGGTGGTATTCATATTAATTACTTTAGTGCTGGCACAATATCAGATGGGGCAAGAATAGGTTATGATTATCATTTCTCGGGGTATGGTAACGCGGCTATCATTCCTTCAACAGGATATTTCGCATTACAATATTATGGTCATCAAAAGTTTCAAGGAGTAGATTATATTCGTCATTCATATATCGGTGCTGATAATCCTTTATTTAATTTTGATACAGTTGAGAATAGATTTGAGTTATCAAATCTTCATACTGCTGAAAAAGTAGGTAATTTTTATAATGCGGGTGATCCTATTGAACACTCTAAAAAAGTAGGCGATCTTCAGAATGTTTTAGCACCTCCTCCTGCGGATCAGGCAGGATTAGATTGTTATAAAATGAATAAACAATTATCATATACTACATGGTCGCCATCTATGTTTCCTTATAGTCCTATCACGGCGAATGTGTCTGCTGTTACTGGTGAAAATGCGGGAACAGGTTTCATTGAACCTAATAAAAATTTAGATATCGGAACTACATTTGATAGTCGTAGTGGAGTAACAATAGTGGATTCAGGTGTAGGTGAAACTAATTTTGATCAATCCTTATGGGGTCTCCTCGGCTATAAATATTCACAATTTAATGCATCAGGTGATAATATCAAAAATTCTAATACAAGATTTACAAATGTTATTACAAATGTTTCGGGTATCACAACAAATGCGAATATTATCTCAACTGATCCTATAAATTATGTAGCAAACGCTTGGTCAAGTCAATTATGGACTTCGCAAGCGAATAGTGGAATATTGTATTATGAGGTGGCTCAACTCGCCTATGATGATTTAACTGTCTCAAATGCGAGTAATATTATCGCTCCACCGACAACTATAGTGGCGACAAGCACGACTATTAAAGCATCAGCGTTACCGAGAAAATTATTAAGAGGATATTTCACTTTAAATAGTGATATATTGGATCAAACAGGTTTTTATCATCAAGCGAATCCCATGTCCATTATGGCGAGTGTCGGTAAATTTAACGCAGCCTCAGATTTTATTTCGTATGATGGCGGAGGTCCTGTATTTACGGTGACCAGAAAAAAAACAATTACATCAATAACTTCACAAATAAATGATCCAGAAGGTAGTATTGCTCAGGTTGGTGATAATTCAGGTATCGTTTATCGTATTGATAAGGTCATCAAGGCAGACTTAAATTTCGCAGACAACGTGTTAGCAGGGGTATATGGAAAACAATAATAAAAATATAATTCATATAAATGGATTGTTTTAATAAAAGTAAATGTGATTGGTGTAAAAAAAGAAAAATGAACTCTGAATTATGGACGATTGATATATGGTGTAAGTGGTATGGATTTAAAATATGTGAAAGGTGTTATGATGATAAAATTAATTCAAGGAAGGTTTAAGCGTTTTTAATTCTTTATTTTGTCGCATCACCGCCCTCTTCAATCTATCACGATGGGATGTAATGGATTTATTATCTTTTTTGAGATTTTCAATCGTATCCTGAAGCTCACACTCGCCGACAATGTCTTCTTCCATACCACTAATCCCCTCTATAATGTCATCATCATCAAGGTCATCATCGTATTTCATAGCCCCTATCACTTCTTCACGAAACTTGGTGAGCTTCGCGATTTCTTCTTTCATTTCTTTCCATAGTCTCGGTGCTCTGCTTAATTTTTCAGATGATAATTTACAATTTAAGAGTATGATCTCTTGTTTAAGGTCTTTGATCTCGTCATAGATGAGTCTGGCATTAACTTCACACATGGCGACACCTTTTTCATCTTTCATTCCACCTGAATGCATGATTGCTCTGGAAATATCATCAACCGAATTGAATCCGTAAGACATTTTCTTTATTTTTTGAGAAGGTTTATTGTGTGGATAAAATAAATAAATGGA
>TARA_R110000765_G_scaffold2869_1_pt1 | contig 18195 bp, 13 predicted proteins | sample TARA_R110000765 | Tara Oceans TARA_R110000765 (sample SAMEA4398168) | marine metagenome | biome: Polar Biome; feature: [MES] marine water layer (ENVO:01000295) within the mesopelagic zone...; material: water (ENVO:00002006), including particulate matter (ENVO:01000060) such as...... | reverse complement strand
CAATATTGCCCTTAACTAAGTGTCCCAACAAATGTAGCAAGACCAAAGTTGAAAGACTCAGGACAGGCTAGATAAGGAATGATATCCTGATTTTTACTATTAATGTTTAGTTTGGCACATTAGATCGCCGTATTGTAATTTCTCAGTCGTAGTCATTCCGAATCCTACGACCAAGTTGATTTTGAGCGTACCTTGCCTGTCGTTTCCACCTTCTGAAGTTTCGTGTGGAGGACAGGCAGGCAGGGTCGAAAAGCCGAAAAAATCATCTTACATTTGATTGAGACGAAAGTTGAATTAGACACTTGTTTAATTACAGGTATACAAAAATCTTTTTGATTATCCGGTTTTTTGCCAGTAGGTTCTTTGGTTTTCGTTTTGTGCCCCTAATGAGCTATATGCGCAACCTTCAAAACAAAAAATATTTTGTTTATCTTCTTTGTGCATGTTGAATAATTGGATGGAATATAGATGTCACTTCGAGACTTTGGCTAGAAAATTGTAACGAGAACTATTTATATACTGAAAACCCTATTCTCGATACAATTTTTACTTTGCTTTTAACTTAAAGGAAAAACCACTCGAATTGGCAAATTTTGTAGGGCGTATTGCATTGGAATTTTAAAGAACCCAAAATCTAATCGCTCAACTCAATCTTCGATTTTGTAATACTTTTTAAACCAATCCACGAATTTTTGTACTCCATCTTGAATAGATGTATTAGGACGGTAATCATAATCCTTGATCAAATCATCAACGTTGGCCCAGGTGGCAGTAACATCTCCTGCTTGCATAGGGAGCATTTCTTTTTTAGCAGTTACGCCTAGACTTAGTTCTAAGGCTTTAATAAAATCCATTAATTTTACAGATTGATTATTGCCAATATTATAAAGTTTGTAAAGTTCATTGTTTGCTATTCTTTCTCCAATACTATTCTCGATAATACGATAAACGCCCTCAACAATATCATCAATATACGTAAAGTCACGCTCCATCTTGCCGTGGTTAAAAACCTTAATAGGATTTCCTTTAAGTATTGCTTCCGTAAACAAGAACATAGCCATATCCGGCCTACCCCAAGGTCCATACACAGTAAAAAAGCGTAAGCCCGTAGTTGGGAATCCATATAAATGACTGTAGGTGTGGGCCATCAACTCATTACTTTTTTTGGTGGCCGCATATAAACTTATTGGGTGGTCCACATTATCCGTAGTTTCAAAAGGTATTTTTTTATTTAATCCGTATACACTAGAGCTGCTAGCATAGACAAGATGGTTGACTTTGTAATGGCGACAACACTCTAAAATGTTCAAAAACCCCACAATATTACTATCAATATAAGTCTCTGGGTTTTCCAAACTATACCGAACTCCCGCTTGGGCCGCTAAATGGCAGACCACGTCAAAATTTTGTGAATTAAAGAGTTTTGTCAGGGCATTCCGATCTTCTAGGTTCATTCTAACGAATTTAAACCTTCCCTTGTATATTTTGCTTCCTACAAGTGCATCGAATTTCTCTGCTTTTTCCTTACTGATACCTAATTCTAGAAGACGTCCATATTTTAGACCTATATTATAATAATCATTGATATTGTCCAATCCGATTACTTCATTTCCCTGTTCAATTAGTTTTTTAGTCGTATGGAAACCAATGAACCCTGCAGCCCCTGTAACTAGTATTTTCATAAACTTATTTGACGTATTATACAAAGAAGCATGCAAAGTACACATTTAATGATTTATCTACCGGGTTATTTATGTAAATTGGAAAAATTATGTGATTTCTGGACATCAATGAAGTACTAGGTTTTAATCCATTAATTACTTGATAGATGTTCTAATATCTAAATCATTCTAAAAAATGGATAAAATGGACGTCTTATTTTTTTGTTCTGGTAGTAAACCGAGTTTATCTACACATTTGCCGATTTATCTTAATAAAATGCCATGAACTTCGATTTATAAAGTAACTTTATATTTAAATTCGCAAACAATTTGCTTTTTGGAATCAAAGGAGGGTATATGGATATATCATGACTTAGATCATTTTGGACGGCAGGTTTTTTGAATATTTTGGCACTTATTTTTAGTTCCACAACAAATACTTTGATACTATTGAAACCAACGATCGAAAATAAAATTTGGCTTTCTTCCCCCCATATGGGAGGTGCGGAACTGGAGTATGTCAAAGATGCCTTTGACACCAATTGGATTGCTCCCTTGGGCCCCAATGTAAATGGGTTCGAAACCAGCATTGAAAATTATTTGGATAACGAGGTGCATGTTGCGGCCTTGAGTTCAGGTACTGCTGCTATTCATTTGGGACTGGTCTTGCTAGGGGTCACTAGAGGAGATGAAGTCTTATGTCAAAGTTTTACCTTTTCTGCCTCGGCCAATCCTATTTGTTATTTGGGAGCAGAACCAATTTTCGTAGATAGTGATAAGGATACTTGGAATATATCTCCGGTGTTATTAAAAAAGGCCATCGAAGATAGAATTTCAAAGGGAAAAAAACCTAAAGCTATTATTGCGGTACATCTTTATGGTATGCCCTACAAAGTAAAGGAAATCCATGAAATCGCCGCGAAGTATAATATTCCAATTTTAGAAGATAGTGCTGAAGCCTTAGGTAGCTCCTACGATGGAATTAAATGTGGCACTTTTGGTGATATAGCAGTTCTCTCCTTTAATGGAAACAAGATAATAACCACCTCAGGCGGAGGAGCCTTGGTGACGAGGAATAAAAATTACAAGGAAAAAGCTGTTTTCTTGGCTACCCAAGCTAGGGACAATGCACCGCACTACCAGCATTCGAACATAGGTTATAATTACCGCATGAGCAATGTATTGGCCGGTATTGGACGAGGGCAAATGGAAGTTATAGATGATAGAGTGGCGGCCAGAAGGTCCAATTTTGAATATTATAAACAGAAATTGGGACATATTTCAGGAATTGAGTTTTTGGAAGAAATGCGGGGTATGTACTCAAATAGGTGGCTTACCTGTATTTTAATGCCATCGGTACAAATTCGTGAAAATATACGATTGAAGCTTCAGTCAGTTGATATAGAATCACGACCTTTATGGAAGCCAATGCATTTGCAACCTGTATTTGAATATTGTGATAGTTATGTTGACGGTACTTCTGAAGATTTATTTGAAAGAGGATTATGTCTACCGAGTGGTTCCAATCTTGGATTAGATGATTTGACCAGGGTAGTCGAGGTAATTTTAAAAATAATGACAAAATGATACAAAACTACTTTACCAATAGGGCACAAAAATATACATCCAAATGGATCGTATTGGTAATCGATTTATTTTTGGTAACCTTAACCTTTGTATTTTCCTATCTTATCCGTTTTAATCTTACCTTAAACTTTGATAGCGATAAATTGCTTTTACAGTTACCTATTATCATAGGAATTGGGGCCATATCTTTTTTAATAACTGGATCTTATAAAGGGGTAATACGTCATACTGGAGTAAGGGACGTTTATAATATATTTAATGCCATATGTCTTTCCAGTATCATTACAATTTTTTTGGTAATCCTTAATAGGGAGATGGACTTTATGGAGGGTTTTACCGTTCCCTTATCCATTATTATTATTCATAGTCTTTTAAATTTCATAGCTCTAACGGCATCCCGATATGTATTCAAGACAGCTTATTATAATTTTGTAAAGCAATTTAAGATTTCCAAGAATGTAATTATTTATGGTGCTGGGGAATCGGGAGTATTGACCCAAAATGCCTTGACGAGCCATAGTGGAAGTATTTCCAAAGTAGTAGGTTATATTGATAAAGATTATGAAAAAGTAGGTAAAAATATTAATGGGGTTAGGGTATTTGGTCCAGAAATACTGACAGATTACTTTATAAAAAGCAATGATATATCCGAGATTATTTTTTCTATACAAAATATAGATCACAACAAACTTAGGGAATTAGTGGAAGAGTTGGTGGATTTTCCTGTGCAGGTAAAAATTGTACCCCCTATTGAGGATTGGATCAACGGAGAGCTGAAAATTTCCCAAATTAAACAGGTTCAGATTGAAGATCTTTTAGATAGGGTTCCTATTAATATTAAAAATAAAAGAATATCTGATGAGTTAAGGGACAAGGTTATTATAGTGACCGGTGGGGCAGGTTCTATTGGAAGTGAATTGGTAAGGCAAATAGCCAGTAATGAGTACAAGTCTTTGGTAGTAATTGATCAGGCCGAATCCGCGTTGTACGATTTGCAGCAAGAGTTGAAACAAAATGGATTTCACAATTTTATCCCTATTGTTGCGGATATTAGGGATAAAAATAGAATGACCATTATTTTTCAGGAGTACAAACCACATTTGGTATTTCATGCTGCAGCCTATAAACACGTGCCGCTAATGGAATATAATTCCTATGAGGCCATTAAAATCAATGTAGCAGGAACGAAAGTGATTGTGGATCTTTCATTGGAAAATAATGTAGATAAGTTTATTTTTGTTTCTACCGATAAGGCAGTAAACCCAACGAATGTTATGGGTGCTACCAAAAGAATTGCAGAGATGTATATTAGTTGTGCCCAGCAATATGGGAAGACCAAGTTTATAACAACACGGTTCGGCAATGTTTTGGGTTCTAATGGGTCGGTTATCCCCCTCTTCAAGAAGCAGATTGAAAAGGGTGGACCACTAACGGTGACGCACAAAGATATTACGCGCTATTTTATGACGATACCTGAGGCTTCACAGCTGGTATTGGAAGCTGGCGGAATGGGGCAAGGTGGTGAGATTTTTATTTTTGACATGGGCAAGTCCGTAAAAATATTCGATTTGGCAAAAAATATGATCAAGTTGTCTGGCTTAAGGTATCCTGAGGATATTGATATCAAAATTACTGGACTTCGACCAGGCGAAAAATTATATGAGGAACTGTTGGCCAACGGAGAGGATACTATGCCTACATATCATAAGAAAATATTGATCAGTAAATCCAGGGAACTGTTTTATGAGGAAACTAAATCCAAAATCAATGAATTATGTGTTTCAAATATGTTCTTTAAAGAAAATACAATAAAGTTAATGAAAGAAATAGTTCCTGAATATATTTCAAATAATTCAGATTTGTGCAAACACGATAAAACACCAGAAATTAAAGAGCCCACGAAAAGTAATTTGAAGGTTTTACACTCCTAATTTTTTAGTATACTTGCACAATAAAAAAATCATCACTATGTCAAAACGAATAAAGGGTTCAGTTCACTATTTTGCTATATTCTTGGGAATCATATTAATTTCATCCTGTGCATCTCGAAAAGAAGTGGTGTACTTTCAGGATACCGGGAATTTTGAGACCTTGGTCAACAATAATAATTTTGTATCAAAGTTTAAGGTAGATGATTTGGTTTCCATTCACGTCTCATCCTTAAACTCAGAAGCGAGCGCCCCTTTTAATTTAATTCGGGTAGCTCAGGAAGGTGGTAGTCAAGCTCAGTCGGTAGACTATTTGGTGGATCAGGCTGGTGAGATTGATTTTCCCGTTATAGGCAAGTTAAGAATAGAAGGTCTGTCGCCAGATGAATTACGCGTACTTTTAAGGGACAAGCTCTCAGATTACTTGAAGGATCCTATAATTAACATTCGTTTACGTAATTTTACAGTGACAATTTTAGGTGAAGTGAGAACTCCGGGCACTTACCCGGTCAATGGAGAACAAATCACTATTTTGGAAGCGATAGGTTTTGCAGGAGATTTGACGAATAGAGGGGTTCGAGAGAATGTTTTAGTGATTCGGGATTTTAATGGTACTAAAGTTTATACTCGTGTAGATTTAACTTCCAAAAATATGGTCAAATCTCCAGTGTATTATCTAACCCAAAATGATGTGGTGTATGTGGAACCCAACAAATCAGCTATAAGATCATCTTCTATAAACTCTAACACTAGTATTTCAATTTCAATTGCCTCCCTATTAATTACTTCTTCGATTCTTTTAATAACCAGACTTTAAGGATAATAATTATTCAATTTTTACATTAGCATAAAATGAGTACGGAACCTACAAATCATTCACTAGAAATACCTAATTATAGAGAACTTCTGAAACCATATCTGAAAAATTGGATATGGTTCGTTGTATCGGGACTAATTGCTGTAGTATTTGGGTTCATGTACATTCGTTATACTGTGCCCCAATATGCGGTAGAAGCTAAAATTCAATTATTGGATGATGCACAGGGATCCTCCCAAATTAATGTTTTTGAAGATTTGGGAATAGGTGGAGGAGGTGTCCAAATAGAGGATGAAATAGAAATACTAAAATCAAGATCTAACCTTATTGCTTTGGTTAAGAAATTAGGACTTAATATAAATACAATCGCTTTAGGTAATATTAAAAGTTCTGCTATTTATCGTAACCCAAGCCCTCCATTCAAAATAAATTTTCTTGCTCCTGATTCCATTATTAATAATTCGAAAGCAAGTTTTTTTATTACCTTGTCTTCGGAAACCTCCTTTGAATATGCTGAAAACGATGATGGGCCTACCAAACTATATTCGTATGGAAAAAAGATTTCTTCACCTGTTGGCGAAATTATTGTAACCCCTAATAATATGAACTCATCTGGATTTGGAACAAATAGATATGTCGTGTCTGTCAACAGATTATCTTCAGTCGCGGCATCCTATCAGAATGCTTTGAACATCACAGTAGATAATTTTAGATCCAAGATCCTCACAATTTCCTTAAATAATGCTAGTATTCCAAGGGCGCAAGACGTTATAAATACATTAATATCAATCTATAATAAAAATGCTATTGATGATAAAAAGGCGCTGGCCGATAGAACATCGGAGTTTATTAATGATAGAATAACACAAATTTCATCGAACTTGTCGAGTGCGGATGAATCAGCAGTAGAATTTAAATCGGGCAGGGGTTTGACGGACCTTGGTGCTCAAACAAATCTAAATCTAAATCTTGGGGCTCAAAATCAACAACAATTACAGGATGCATCAATACAATTGGATATAGCCTCTTCGATGAAAGATATTATCGATAATGATGAAGGATACGATTTACTCCCATCGAATATTGGATTAAATGACGGTTCAATTGCCGCTACGACTCAGAGATATAATGAACTGGCTTTGGAACGTAAACGACTGTTGGAAAGTTCCAATGACAAAAATCCGATTATCATAAACTTGGACCAGCAACTGGCAGGACTTAAACGAAATATGCGCACAAGTTTAAATGGGATGACAAATAATTTGGAGCTTCAAGTTAACGATCTTAGTAGTCGATTATCCAAAATCAATTCTAGAATCTACTCGGCTCCAAAAAATGAACAAGCATTAAGAGATATATCAAGACAGCAAGAAACTACGGAGTCCCTATATTTATATTTGTTGCAAAAACGGGAGGAAGCACAAATTGCATTTGCATCTTCGGCGGCAAAGTCTAAAGTACTCGACGAAGCTTATGCTATTAGTGATTTTCCGATTTCCCCGAAAAAAAACGTCATTCTAATGGCTTCTTTACTTCTCGGGTTGTTAGTGCCATTCTCCATTATTTATATAAAATCTTTATTGGATAACAAAGTCCATAATAAGATTGGTTTGGAAAAACTGACCGGGAATATACCGGTTTTGGCTGAGCTCCCGAAAATTTCCAAAAAGGAGAATAAACTGGTTAAACTTGGAGAACGGACGGTATTGGCAGAATCCCTACGTATTCTTCGGGCCAATCTCGACTATTTAATAAAATCCAAAAATAAGAAAGAGCATAGAGGTAGTATCATTTACGTGACTTCAAGTGTTTCGGGTGAAGGTAAAACTTTGATAGCCTCAAATTTAGCTATGATATTTGCAAATACCGACAAGAAAGTATTGTTAATAGGAGGTGATATTAGAAACCCAAAAATATATCAGTTTTATTCCGGGAAAGATGTTGACAAGTTAGGCAAAGCTACAAGGAATAAAGGGGATAGCGGACTTACGGAATACTTAGTAGATCAAAATTTGGAGAGTAAAGATATCGTCTCTACCATGTTGGCACATGAACAAACAGTTGATGTAATATACTCTGGAAAAATACCACCAAACCCTGCAGAACTATTGATGAACGGAAGAATGAAAGAGCTGTTGGAAAGCATGGTCAATCTATATGATTATATTATAGTTGATACGGCACCGTTGATGGTAGTTGCCGATACACTTTTGATAAGTGAATACGCAGATCAAATCTTGTATGTAACTAGGGCAGGAGTAACCGAACTAAAAGTATTGGAATATCCTCTTAAGCTTCATAAAGAGGGCAAACTCAATGGATTGTCTTTTGTTGTAAATGGAGTCCATGATTCCAATCTAGGCTATGGTGGTAAATATGGTTACGGCTATAATAAATCCACAAAAAAGTGGTGGAAATTCTAAAGGTAATCTGTGGGATATTTTTATTGATAATGAAAAAAGTTTGGAAAGAGTAATATATGTTTCTGAAAAAATTAAATGGTGAAATCGAAAAAGGAAATAGACATAAATAGGCCTTTACATATATTAGGATTTGCTTCTGTTATTTTTAATGTTCTTTTAGAGTTAGCAGACGATGCTTTCGGTTTTCGGTCGTTTTGTGTCCTTGAAAATGTCAACAGGGTTTCCGATGCGTATTTTGTTTCTTTAGATCGTTATAACGTAGAATTCAAAAATTGTTATAAACAGAAGCATAACATAAATCCTCACGATTATTTTGCCTTTGGGGTTGTGGGCACAAAATCTAAAGAATTAGTTTATAGGTATTTCAAGGAAAAAATAGGTATGACTGACGCGAATTTTTTGAATTTGATTCATCCAACAGCGGTCGTTTCGAACTCTGTAGTACAGAGTAATGGAATTCAAGTGGGAAGCCATACTTCAGTAAGTTCTTTATCCCATATTGGTTTTGGAGTCAATATAAAAAATAATTGTTATATAGGTCACCATGGAAAAATTGGGGATTTTGTGACAATTAATCCTGGGGTAACAATAAGTGGTTTGGTCGAAATTGGTAATAATACAATTATAGGTGCTGGTGCCATTATCCGTGACAAGGTAAAGATTGGATCTAACTGTACTATTGGCATGGGTAGTAATGTGGTTACTGATATACCGGATGATTCCATTGCCTTTGGAAATCCGTGCAAAGTACATGGGGAAAACACTTAAAGATATTGTAAAGTCGTTATTATTAATTTATAAGTGGCAAAAGAGTTTCCTTCAAACCGCTCGGCCAAGAACGTGAAGTAGTTTGAATTAAGAGACACTTAATTAAACAGTCTATTCTTTCCCTGATGTTTACGATAGTGCAACTGCATCACAGTGTCATCACGTATGGCCTGCCATGATGCCTCCACAAAATAACTCCGTAGTAAACGTTTTGGCCTAGGGGTCATACCCATTGTTCTTTGATTATTGCCACTTTGATGTACATTTGGGGCCAGACCCACATAGCCCGCCAAATGCTTTACGTTATTGAATCTACGAAGATCGCTTAGTTTAAGAGCATACCACAGGCATCTATGCCACCTATGGCCAAAATACTTCTAAGCAAGTTATAGTTTTTCTTATATTGCACTTTGCAGTACCTTCTGAGTTGAGTCGATAGATCTCGCAACTCTTGGTCCACAAAACGAAAAAAACGCATTCTAATGTTCAAGGTAGCTTTTGACGTTGGATGTGCAAAAACCATATCGTCCATCCAATTAGGGTAATTATGGCTCCAATGGTCATTGTCGAACTCCTCTGGCTCCTAAATGCTGAAGTACAACAATTGCATCTATATGTAGCTCTTGACCCTCCTAAAATTCTTTACAAGGTCGTTCTACTTCTGAAAAGACTTCGAAGTTCCTCCCGTTTCCCATCTGGGATTATGATACTCTCTAAACAACCGTCTTAAAGTTCCCTGGCAACTAACTGGGCATCTATTTTATCGGTCTTAGTATGTTTCTCCTTTCCTTTCCTGAGATTATCCGCTTGATTCACCACCAGACTTCGCCAACCATAACTTTCAAAACAGCTGTGTGCATAATAGCCAAAACAACCTGCTTCGTAGACCACACTTACTTCGTAGACCGGGAAATGTTTTGTAACGTATCTCAGCAATTGCTCGGGAACCGGTGGCATGCGGAACGACTTGTCAGAAAAGCCATCAGTACTACAATGGTCCTTCCAGCTCCTTTTTTGGATGTCAACACCAATTTACAATTTAGGTGGGCTGTAATTAGAGTGTAAATATCTTTCATTTTTAGTTCATCTTAAAGATACTCGACTTTCTGCTTTTTCATTGATCCTATAATTCAGCCATCCTTTTTTGAAAAGATAAAATTTATCGCATTTAGGTGGACACTATTCCTTACAGACAAATTCTGTATTGTCAGCGAAGCAAATTGATGGTTACTTCGCAAATGTCGTCAGACCGAAATTATTAACCCAGACAACAAATAATGAGGTTAAATTAGACTTACACATAAATTTCAAAAATCATTATTAAATGTTAAATTTTTAACATAAACTACCGATTAATGGAAGTAAATCTTAAAAAAAGGAGTATTTCATCGAATAGAGAAAAACTAAACATCCAAAATAAGAAAATCAAACGTAAAACCTCCATTGCACCTCAATAGTGCAGTTCATCGAAAATAACACAGCTTTTAACGATGATATTAAAAAAAGATATAATATTGTAAAACCCAAATGTTTATCATTTAAACAAAAGTCTTTAACTTATGAAATTTCACCCCTCGAATTTTTTCCAATTACCCTTGGCTACTATTGTCTTATTTTTAAGTTTTTCCTGCAATAAGGATTCTGATCTCTTAGCAGAATATGTTGTGGAAAACCCCGAGTCTTTATTGACGAACGACGTAGTAATCACTTTGTCCAACAATCCTATAATCATTAAACCCTTAAGTAATGATAAATTTGATAAACCTGAAGAGGTAGTTATTACAGAGGTGACGCCCCCTAAAATGGGCACCGCAGAAGTACAGGGAGACAATACCGTGCTGTACACCCCAAATGCAGATGAATCAGGTACAGATGAGTTTGATTACACAACGACTGTAACCAATCCGGACAGTTCGGTTTCCACAGCAACCGGAAGCATTTCTGTTACAGTGACCCCCACCTCCAAAACACCCACAGACCCCAATGCAGTAAATTTTAGCAAATATGGTGCCGTAGGAGATGGAGTTACGGATGATACTGCTGCTCTAAAAAAAGCTTTTGAGAATGAAACCAATTTAATTTCTGATGCAAATAAGACATATTTGATTAGTAGTACACTTTATCTTAATAAAAATATGATTAACACCATTGATTTCAATGGTTCTACAATTACTAGGAATGCCAAGGTGCATTTTATGATTGATATAGATAAAAGGAAGTATGGTAATACACTTACCACGATTAGAAATTTGATACTTGATGGGAATGATAAAGGTGGTAGTGGTATAGATATTGCTTCTAGGGTGCATCTTCAAAATGTAGAGATAAAGGATATTATCCATAACAATGCCAATGGAATAAGGAGTTTAATTTATAATCTTCCAGGTTGTTATGGTCAATGGGTATTTGACAATGTTGATATTCATGATTTAGAGCCTGTTGGAAATGATGGTAATTATGGAAATGACCTTGGTGCTGCCCATGGATGGATAGCTAGTGTTCAACAAATACCATCACAGACCACACAAATTGTCTATAAAAATTCTAGCTTACATAGTATCTGGGGAGAAGATGCTGGGGCTATCACTACTTTTTCAGCTGGACTGGATATAAGTAATACACCAGTATCTTTTTGGTTTGAAAATATTAATGTAGCAGATGCACAACGTAGAGCAGTAAAAGGATTTACAGGTAATCAAACTTGGATAAACAGTACTTTTACTTCTGCAGCTTATGATAACCCAAACATAATAAGAACAATGCCTTCAGCAGGGTTATTTGTTATAGGTCCAGGAAGTTCTTCAACAGGTGGAAGTAATAATGTAATATGTGGGTGTACATTTCAAGGACATCCTGATGATCCTTTTGATTCTTTTTATACTAGGGTGATTATGACAGGTGATCTTGGACCTTCTGGATTAAAGATCAGTAACTCTACTTTCACAGGGGCTAATCCTCAAAGTCATCCTGATAATGGTTTTACTGCTTTTGGCCCTAACTTAAAATACCTTAGTATTGATAATTCTACTTTTGGAACCCAAAATGGAATAAGGCTTGTTGGGAATTTTGCCGACTATGCTCGTATATCAACGAATAATAAATATGTAGATGGGAAGACTGCTACATTTGCCAGGACGTCTGTATCATATACAACACCGACAATACCTTTTGTACCTTGTCCTACTATTGAATAAGCTGACATTATAGGTCTTATGTGCGAATGAAGTGGAGTATGAAGAATACATTTTTGATGCCAGTACGGTAAATCCTCCGCAATATTTGAACTAATAACAAACTAAACGTTAGAAACTTTCACCTCTGTAGTTCAGGTTTCCGGTGGAAAAAGTTAATTTATATTAGGTCGCTAGGGCTATTAGATTAAAAAAGACTATCACATAAAGTAAATATATATAGAAAAAAGGTGGTGGCATGCCACCACCTTTTTTTTAGGACTATCTCATAAAGTGTGTAAATAGAAAATAGCTGGGGCATGCCCCAGCTATTTTTTGTTTAATTTTAAATATTTAACACATTTTGAAAAAAGAAGAATTATTTGACGATGAATTTCTAAAACAGTTCAAGACCGGAGATGAGCTCAACAGTTTTTTAAAGGAACTCCAAAAACGTGGTGTCGAGAAGATGCTGGAAGGGGAACTGGATGGTCATTTGGATTATGATAAGCATCAAAAATCAAATCAAAGCAATTCTCGGAATGGGTTTTCCAAAAAGAAGGTACGCACTTCTTTGGGGAATCCGAAATAGCCGTACCAAGAGATAGGGATTCTTCCTTTAATCCCATGATAGTGCCCAAACGCAACAACATGGTCGACGTGATCGAGAACTTGATCGTATCGCTCTACGCCAAGGGGATGAGCAACAGGGATATCGTGGAGCAGATACGGGAAGTCTACAACTTTGAAGTCTCCACTTCGACCATATCAAGGATTACCGACAAGGTATCGGGAGATATCGTAGCCTGGCAGAACCGCCCGTTGGAACCTGTCTACCTTATTGTTTGGATGGATGGCATTGGACTTACAACAAATAATCGGACCAACTAAATAGAACCAATGCGATAAGTAATGCCAAAAACTCAGCAATTCTCTTAAAAAAATATCCCATACATTCTAGCAGTCTTTAGTACTCGTCCAAAACAGGTTTGGCGCGAATAAAAATGAATCGACTCTCATGATAGCACAAGGTTTTAATTGTTGATTGCTACTTATATTATAAAATATGGTGATAAAAGAAGGTTTGTTTTTAAACAAGATATTTGTACCTTTTCTTTCAAGCCATTCGGAAGATTTATAATGGTTTAAAAGCCCGAATTTTCAAGGTGGATCATGTATTTCAAAACATTCCCAAAAATTAATCTTTTGAATATTGCGATGGCTGTAAAGCTGGAATTTTAATCATTCTATCACATTTTGAAAAGCTTATATCAGCTTTATAGTTGTTAAATTGATCAACGTTTTTCCCACCTCTCAACCATTCTAGATAAATAGCGGCTGTATTAATACCTCCTTCATGCGAGAAGGGGTATCCACCCCCAAACCTTGGGTTCAGTTCTAGCACATATAGCCCATCGGCACATAAAAACAAATCGCAATCCATTGTACCAAAATGCTTGAGATTAGAACCTATTTGTTCACCTATATTTTCCATACGCTTGTCAATGACTGTCTTGGCCTTATCAGTTTCACCACCACGCATTGATAGTTTTTTCCTTAAAAATGTGCCATAGTAATTCCCATTAAAATCATTTAATACATCCATTCCAAACTCAACTCCTTCAAGCTTTTCCTGAATTACAATAGACCGTTCAAAATCTTCCTGGCTGGCATTTAATAGTATTGATTTTTGAAGTTTTATTTTTTGCAATGCATAACTTAATCGTAGTTCCTCAACACTTTCAGGAAATTCGATTCCAATAGAAGCACTTCCCCAACGTGGTTTTAAAACCAATGGAAAATGTAATTCGTTTTTCTCCAAAGCCTCGAGTGCAGCATCTAAGGTTAAAAACGTTTTTGGGGTTTTAAGACCAATGCTCGTAATAAATCTAAAAGTTTCCCATTTGTCAAAAGTGGTTTCAATTGTTTCAAGATTTGAAACTAGGATTTTGGCACCTGTTTCTTCCAATTCAGATTTATGCCTGGCCAAAATGGGTAGCTCCAGATCATTTAGGGATATTATAGCGTTAATGTCATATTCCTTGATTATTTTTTTTAATGCAGAAATATAATTGGAATCGTAAATGTCGGGTACTAACAGCGAAATATCCGCATCAATTAGTGCAGGAGCATTATGTTGTACATCAGCAGCAAGTATATTTCCTTCACCATTCAAAGCCTCCTTAAAATAATTGATTAAATAGTTGCGTCTGCCTGCGCAGGTAAATAAGACATTTATTTTCATGGAATTAGAAATTATTTAGGTTTTTATTTTGCAATGAAAAAGAATAAAATATGTAATTGAAATAAATATATAGATTTATCATCTGTTATTAGCACGTTATTAAGCTATTTCTGTTTTGCGCTGCTCGTCTAAATCCAACATATAATCGGCTTGGTCTGTTACTACATCTGACGATGTCAAGGCTTTTTTGATCGTTTTTAATAGGATTTTAAAATCCAAAGCCAACGAAATATTTTTAGCATATTCAATATCCAGCGCCAATCTAGTGTCCCAACCCAATAGATTTCGACCGGAAACCTGGGCCAGACCTGTTATTCCAGGTCTAATACTATGTCTCACTTTTTCCTCTTCAGTGTAATAGGGTAGGTAGCGGATCAATAATGGTCTTGGTCCGATTAAACTCATATCTCCTTTTAGTACATTGATCAATTGAGGAATTTCGTCCAATGAGGTTTTCCTGATAATATTACCAATGCGTGTCAATCTCTCGGCATTTGGTAATAAATTACCATTGGCATCTTTTTTGTCGTTCATTGATTTAAATTTTAAGATAGTAAAAATGGCTTCATTTTTTCCAGGTCTTTTTTGTGTAAAAAAGGGTTTGCCGTCATTTACTATCAAAAGGAGCAGGCTAATAATTATGAAAATAGGGGATAACAACAGCAATGCGATTGTACTAGCAACAATATCCCCTAATCTTTTAAAGTATTTTTTATAAATCATTTGATTTTTTTAAATGAATTAAGTTTTATTAGAACGATACTTCTTGATACTTGTTGTATATTTTATACTTTAATTGCACGAAATATAGATGTATGAATTAAACCAATTTTTTTAATACATATTAGGTAAATTTACAAAACTGCAAGACTAATCTTCTTTTTTGTGAGATGATTAAGTAGCACTGGAGGAAGGCTAGTTTTGGTTCATTAAATATTTAAATGATACATTTGCTTCCTGTAGGGCATCCAGATTAAAAGATCAAAATATACAATCCTCAAATAATGTCAACTTTAGTTAGGGTTGTAAACATATATTATATAAATTTAACAATGATAAAAATACAAAATTTGAACTTTTTGAAAAACCTGTTTTAACTAAGTCCACTAAAAAAAAGCAATTGTATATTGAATGGGGGTTTTCGAGTTTATTTGTACCTTTCGTCATTGTATTAATTTGTCCATAAGTTAAATGGCAAAAAATATTCCATTAATATTTAATTTTTTTGAATGGCTATCACAAATGTATTGAGAAACAAAGCGTTTTGGGCTTTGGATAAATTAAAGGGAAACAGTCTTAAAAATGACATAGAGGACATTAAAAGTTGTTTTGATCTTAGTTCTTTCGAATTACTTCAGAAAAGAAATGAGCCTATTTTAAATAAGTTATTATCTGAGGCTGTTTGCAATACTGCCTATTATCAAAGTTATAAAGGGTTTAAACACTTGAGTGATTTCCCAGTTGTCAATAAATTGATTATAAAAAATAATTTTGAGGAAATTAACATAAAGCAAAAGAATTCATCCAAAGCTAGCTCGGTTAGTACAAGTGGTTCAACAGGGACTCCCTTTAAAATTTATCAAACCAAGAGAAAAAAAACAAGAAATACGGCTGATACAATTTATTTTGCGAATTCAGCAGGATTTACCATAGGCGATAAGTTACTCTATCTAAGGCTTTGGGCTGCTTACTATAAGAAAAATTGGATTTTAGCAAAACTGCAGAATGTTGATCAATTGGATGTAGAGGATTTGAAGGATGATTATATAAATAAACTTATAGCAAGATTACAAAAGGATAATTCTCCCAAAGGGTGGCTTGGATATCCATCGGCCTATGAAAAGCTATGTAATTATTTAGATAAAACCAATTCAGACCCTTTGAATTGCAATATTAAATCTATTATTTCAATGTCTGAACCACTTAGTGAAAGCGTTGCAAGCAAAATGGAATATTATTTTCAAAATCCAGTAGTGTCACGATATTCTAATGTAGAAAATGGAATAATTGCCCAACAAATTCCAAAAACCGATTATTTTACAATTAATTGGGCAAGTTATATCATTGAAATTTTGGATATGGAAAAAGATATTCCTGCTAAACAAGGAGAAATCGGAAGAATTGTTTTAACCGATCTTTACAATTTAGCAACCCCCATGATAAGATATGATACAGGTGATGTTGGGAGTTTTATTATAGAGCAAAATTTAAATAATGGGTTTCCGATGTTTAAGTCTGTCGCAGGGAGAATAACCGATATTCTTAGAAACACTGATGGGGAGATAGTTAATCCTTTTATAATCTATAATAATTTATATAGATATCCAGAATTGGATCAAATTCAGCTTATTCAAATCAGTAATAGGACCTATACATTTAGAATTAATTGTACAGGGACATTTGTCAGGGAAAAAGAATTTTTAAACTTTTTTAAAGGCTTTTTGGGTCAAGATGCAATTGTTACTGCAGAATACGTTAATGAGATCCCGCTTTTGAAATCCGGAAAAAGAAAAATAATTGTTAATCTTACAAAATAACCTTAACAAAGAAATCTATTTTGAAGAGTTTGCGTAGTTCTTTAGTTTCTCTAATTACTTTATTAAAATAAAACCTATAAATGATTTTGATTTATTTGATCAAGCAGTTTCTTGACGGAAGGGATTTTTTTTAATCCTTTCTCCATTCTATCTGATAATAACAGATGAAGTTTATGATTAGCTTCTACAATAATAGGCGCATTTGGAGTTAAAGCTACGTCCCAACCTAAAATAGGAAATTTAAATAAAGAAGAAGCTTTGGTAACCATTTTTTTAACTTGAATGTAATGAGGGATTTGTAAATTTTCAAAAGTTATTCCAGTATCAGGGTGTTTATAAAAGACCCCTCCACCATTATCAATTAGTTGTAAACCTTCAGCACACATTTTACCCGTTTCTTTATTAAATGGCACTACAATTCCTCCAGCATGCGCATTATCTACAATTGCTCCTTTTCTTCCAACTCTAAGAAATCCAGATAAAATTTCCACCTCATTTTTTTTATTTTTGTAAGTAACAATCCTTAAAGTATTTATACTTGAACAATTTATCTTTTTTAAAACTTCATGTTGTAATATTAATTCTTGAAATATAAATGCTTTGGAAAACACCAAGTTAATTAAATTATCCGCAATTTTTCGATATGAGTTTTTGTCTATAACGAAAATATTTTCTCCCATACATCCATCTATAGGTTTGCAAAAGATGTTCACAATTTTTTCTTCATTAAAAATTTTTTCTAAAAAAGAGAAAAAGTCATTTTTAGTTTCTATTTCAAAAACATCACTTTTATAGGTAAATTTGTTTTTTGAATTGTGAAAAAAAATTTGAGGAGTAGGAATATTTTTTTTTACTAAACACTCTTCAAATAATAATTTGTTGTCTACTAATATAATTTGCTCTTTCGCTTGTGATTGAGACCATTGAAGTAATCTTCTATTTTCTTTGAGACTCAAATAATCCTTATAATTAGAGACGTTTTTTCGGTAAAGTAAATGAGAAATGTAATTTATGGATACTTCGGACCAAATTGCGCCAGGCTTTTCGGTTTCATTGCGC